>JGI24158J21664_10007399_pt1 | contig 14592 bp, 11 predicted proteins | sample Ectturendosymbi3_FD_21664 | JGI IMG/M metagenome (IMG submission 21664) | reverse complement strand
TAAACAAATTGCGAGGTGCAACAATTCTCAGATAAAGATCCTTAATTTGTTTGAATTCCCATACGTACTAGCTGCTTAGACATCAAAAGCGAAATTGTAAATGACGAATTAGACGAAGAAAACGCTTGTTAGGGATAGAAAGAGGTGACGAATTAAGCAAATTGACGAATTAGACGATGGCGAATTAGACGAACAGAAATGTACACAAAAGATAAGGATTCTGCCGGGACGGACGAAAAAGTGACGAATTAAGTGAATTGACGAATTAGACGAGTTCTACTGTAAATAACAGGTGCAGTCCACAAACATGCATTGGTTTACAGCTGCGTTGAATTTTCACTGGACTCTTTCCGAAACGACATCGCGCACGTTTCGGGAAAATTGCATTTAAATTATTTGCTGTACATTTAAACATATAAAAATGTTTCTTAATTTCCCGACTTATGCAAACCACGAAAATGCTGGCCAAAACTCCACAGCACGGTCTGCAACACCAGACGACAACATGAAGCAAATTCAACGTTTACCTTTGACGTTTTCAGGGCGGGAAGACATGAAAAATCTTGTGTGTTTTGCCGATGAACGAGTGATTCCTTTCAAAAGAAGTACTGTATAAGGGGTGTACTCACCTCTCTGGAGGATGGAGCCAGTGCTCCTCTATTGTACTGTCTTTGCTGAAGTGAATGATCGAAACTTCTTCCTCGCCTGTCAATATGATCAAAGACCTAACCAATACGCAACCACAAAACGACTGAAAGCAAGTTTTGCATTCGCAGAGCAGCGTCAGAAACATTTCTTATATCCTTTTATCTGTCATGAGCAGTCATCTGCCTTCAAAGTTTAGTAAAATCAGTCCATACCATTAACAATTTTTTCAGCAGTGCGTTTGCAATGTCAAGAGGCACCCTGTCAGGTACGCTTCAAACACTTTCACAGTTAGTATTTTGGGCCAAAGACGCAAAAAAACTTCCCATATCATCCAGGTTTACTGACACATTGTAGGCGCACAGGCGGGTTTTCCAACAACTCAACGATTATTCTCAAGCTCATCTGACCTGAAAAAACGAATTTCATGTTTTTCGAAAAATTTCTATTTTGTGAAAAACAAACACAATTTCCCAAAGGAAAATGCGGGGGGTACGCATTCTGAAAACACTGAGGCAGCAAATCGCCAATGGCCCTAAGCGGCGGCGGTTGGTTGAAGATCAAAATCGTTATTCTGCTCGAAGCTTTCGGTTCTACATGCAACAGAAGCAAATTAGGTTGAGACATTAAAAAATAGTTTATTTAAATAAAGTTTTGCATTTTCAGGCAGATACGGAGCCTCTGGGCCAATGTTTTGCTATTCCTGGCAATCAGTTTTCGATCGCGGCACGCTATCGATCACAAACAATTTACAAGGTTATCTCGTGCATTTAGCGGCGGCAACGCTGGCTCTGATGTAACGCACGTGTGTAGTTTAGGACCTGCTAGATACTTCCTTCACAAAAAGCAGGTCCAGGGCCCGAGTGCTAAATTCAATGCTCTGAAGTTTTAAATGTTACCATGTTTCCTAACAACTACGTGCAGGCGTTTTGTGACCAATCGAACTTTACACTGGTCAGTGCGAATTAAGGTCGAGTGCCTTCCCAAACACGATTACTGTGCTGTGAAGTTGCAGTCTTGACATAATCCCCATCAACGCCAGGTACTCGCTCCAGTTTTATCTATCAAAACCACAAGTCGTACAGGAAGCGTGCGCGCCACATCGACTGGTCTCGTCAGTGTCCGCCCTCGTGCGCACTAGTTAGGCTCTGCTTGCTTGCTCGTGCATCTGCACGCGAAGCGCAAATTAGTTCTGAGCAAAACAGCTTTCCTGTCACACGACGGTGGCCATATCCTTTTGTTGTACGACAGGTAACCATGTGCCAAATTGGCCAATCCCCCACCCCTTTCTCGAAAAATACAAAGCTTATCCGGATTTCTATGGCACTGCTGGACCGAGCGCATACAAAATCAGCTGCTGAACGAATTGTTTCCATGACACAAGGGACAAACAACGAGCATGAAAATAGCTGTTGTATCTTCCACATAAACGAGTCCAAGTAAACACCTACACAGTTCAGTTGTTTACCTACTATTTCTGTTTGACTGCCACTAAAAAGTAGTGATGGCATGTGCAACATCGGAACCAAAATTAATTTATCGTTAAAGTATCACCAACTTATCTTCAGGGGTTTAAATCTATCGCACTAACTTTTTACCGATCTAGTTACATAGGAATGGTATAAATGCGTGATCTCAGAAGATCTGTAAGTGTTTCTACAATAAAGTTGACAATTCGCTTTCCGTAACCGGGCCGGGTAAACAACATTTAACAAAAGAACCCCCTGATGTTCACTGAGACCAATCGCTACTCGGAGATTTAACGAATCGCAACTCGAAGTCCGCATTATGTCTGACCTTCGATCCGACTCCATTCCAAGCTCCGTGCAATCGCTGACTCGTCGTCCACGCACGTCGACTGCAGCCGGCTTCTAACAACTTGCCGCTCACGATCAGGAATCCACCCCGTTCGAGATTTGTAGCAATCCACCGCACTGGAGTCGTCCTCTACAGTCGCGCTCGACTCGAGCGGGAGCGTCGAGAACTCGCTGACCGTCGAGCACGAATCATCGTCCTTGTCGCGGCACACTGGTGGAACGAAGCGCGGAGCACTGGAACGATCGGAAGGCCGACAAAGCGCGTGGTCGGCGTTCCGTTGCACGCAAGCCACACCAAGATCTCGCGCGTGACTATTGCTGTCTTGAGCCATCGCGGACTGCGCAATCTCAGGGACGTCTCTCGATACGGCATCGTTATGTCTGTGGTGAACAGGCGCTTTCGTGGCCAACAGCATGGCTTGTCTGCGCTCCATCGGGATGTAACCGGCGTCTTGGCGACCGGTGGCGGTGCGCTTACGATTCCTGCAACGTCTGCCGGAAGGTTTCGAAGACAAAGGACTCGCGGCGAAATTGCAACCGGGTTCTGTGTCGTTCGCTGCGACAAGCTGTTCGTCGTCGCCGCTGGCGCCTTCGCTGCCGAAAGACGCGCCCAGCGACGCGCCGTCGTCGCCGCGAAGGCTGTGTGTTCGAATCCCAACGTGTCTGCTCGTTCTTGCAGTCGTTTCACTGTTGCGAGTTTCGCAAAAAGAACCACATTCAGCATCAGACGTATCGAAGTCAGCCTGCGAATCAGTTGACTGACCCTCGAATACACCGACGACGGACAACGACGCGCACTGACCCGGCGAGACGGCGGAAGCGTTGACGTCACCCTTCTCTGACGTCACGAACGACATACGAAGGGTTGTTTCGTTCGCAGGCGACTCGCGGCACTCTGCCGGGCCCACGCACCTCATGAAATCGTAGCAGTGGTCGGGCGAAGTGGCATCGAAGCACGCGCGAGTTCTGGCGTTCTGTCCCGCGTGCAGTGCGCGTTGCTTCTCACGGTAGTCCGCGTAGGTTTGCTGACTAACGGTCGGACTGATCTTGACGGTGTCGTCGAACTGCGCGTTTTTGTTTTTGCGACGGCGCGAGGACACGTGCTGCGATTCGCGCGCTTGGGACCAGCGATCCGGCGATCGTGTATCGCCATGGCGACGAGCAGCAGGCGAAAGTAGCGCTTCGCAGTCTTGATCTGCGCAAAGTCAAGCAGGTAAAATTTAAACGGAGCGTTTCACCAAGTCTGGTTTAAGCCTGGTATAATTAATCCAGTATTGTCTCAATGTCCAACCCGCGGTCCAGTTTGGATTTGCTGTAGTAAAAGCAACCTACATACTGATAACCTGTCCTTATTTGGATAATCTTGAATTTGACATTTTGGATGAAGGTGGTCCTCAGCTTCACTTTATCACGTCGGTTACCATTGCAATTAGGATTCGAACGCTTTCAGCACATTAGCTTAAGCTAAATATAGTTTGCTGAGATCACAGTAAACCATTCAATGTGCGGCCCTGATTAATATGTCACTCAATGTGCGTGCCTGGTTAAGATAGCGACATAATTTTTGGCTCAGTAAGTCGTTTAGGTTGGACATAGCTGGTCTAAACGCAACTTCGGCAAAAAGAGCGTCAGATCACATTGACGTGCTTTAAAAAACACTTTAAACACACACAGTCAACTGCCAACTTACCTTCGGTTTTGCTATCCATGAACTCCTTCAAAATCGTTAAGCAGTTAGAGTCATCACCAGCGTGTCTGTTAAACATAAAGAGCATTTATTGAAAGTCACCCCTTCTGCCAAGTTCAGTCCGAAAGCGATGACGAGAACCTCTTCCCTTCAGCGCTTCAATGCTAACACTAGCTTTGAAAAACGCATTGATATTTAAAATATCCACTTATATGACAGCAAGGAGTTTTACATCTAACCACTTTTATGAAGTGGTAGAACATTATAGCATTTTTAGTGTCAACTTTCCAGCGCAAATCAACCTCAACAAATAGGAAAACTGTTTTCTTCCTTTGTTTGAAAAATACAAGTAAGTTTCTGAGTGCTGTGTCATCTCAAGGTTAAACAAAACAGTAAAGCTAATGGTACAAGACGAAAATCATCTTGGCAAAGGTAACTTGTTATGGAGATGGTGCATTTTAGCGTTTTCTGTAGTGCTGACGATTAGCTCATACATAAATTCTGCGGACTTCAGTGCATAATGATGAACACGGAAACGTGCGACGCCGTGGTCGCGGCGCAAATTAAAATCCTGACCTAACGAATGCGAGTAACACGCGCGTTGAACACCCAATCGCAACAGCTATATTTAAACTAGCAAAAGGAATATTGATACGAAACGGGTCACCAGAACATGAGCCGCCGTAAATCACCATCATGGCCGCAACCAGCTGATATATTCGGGGCGCAAAGCCATTGTAGCTTGTTATTGTACTTTTTTTCAAAGGGGTAGTGATTTTAACTTGTTGTTGTTGTGCCCAACAACTAACCAAACAACTAAACATGTTTTTGAAAATTTCAGGGGGGAGGGAATTGCACGGGTTGCGGGCCTGATCGCTAAGCCCAGCAGCAAGTCAATTTTCCAACAGGAACTTACCGCATTGCGTCATTTCCATCCTTGTCGCATTTATGCAAATCAGCGCCGTGCTGCAACAGCAAATTCAAACAATCGGCTCTGCCCCAGTTCGCAGCAACGTGAAGGGGAGTCAACCCGTCCGTGTCGCTGGAGAGAAAAATTGTGCAAGGAGTCAGTAGTCTGGATGCAAAATAAGGGTGTGGGTTCGCTAGCGACTTAACTGCGAACAGCACTCGCACCCATGGCGTTGTACATAATGTCATGGATCGGCTACACCGGGCACGCTAGTACTAAGTTTGACAAATTGCAGTAAAAATTATGCAAAAGAGCTTGTTACGTACCAAAAACGGTACTCAGAAACTATACGAGAAGCACACTAGCGTCACGTGCACATGTTCTGGAATCAACCTGATACGGCACTGCATATTAATGACTTAACAGAGTATCGAACCCACAATATTTCTTGAGAAACTTTGGCGAAGTGTCGGTAAAGAAGAAAGCCCTAACATTTGTTGTAGAAAAATATGACTAAGCCTTTGCTGAAAACAAATTTTGCTACGAGACTTCTGTCTTGATCAACGAAGTGACCTTATCAGTGCACACTTGTGACAGCAACAAAGCCAAAGAATAAACTTGCTTCTTGACTCTGCACATCTGTTGCAAGAGACTTGGCACACCGAAAATTTGCAGTTGATGAAGTAACACTGAACTGTGCTTTTCTCCGATAGAGATTCAAAACAACAGGCGCTCAGTACAAAAATCATGCAAAAGCAGTGTATTTCATTCAAGGAAGAGTAACGGCAACCACAGGATAACCAAGCTGACTGTTCCACAAACGGTTCGAACGCAAAGTTTTGAATGAATAGCTAGGGAGATTGCCAGCTTTCGTGCGCGGCGAAGGTTGCATAAGACGTGTGAAAAAAATCAACTTGCGCCGACGTCGAGCGAAATTTGACTTATTACTGTTTGTCTGTTATTTTGCTTCTTAGAGTAAAGGAATAAAGTTTGGCGTTTACTTTTTTGATGTGTGATTTGTAAATTAAAACTTCTTGTTTAGATTTCAGATACCCACAACAAGCTACAGTACGGGAATAAACACAACCACTGAAAAATATTGGCCTTAGTCTTAGACCTCAAATATTTTTCTCTTTCTAACCCTAACCCGACACACTTATCTAAACACTAAACCCTAATAATCGGTTTTCTCAGCGTATTTGACATGTAGGATATTACTCTGTGCATGCGCACATGGCGCGAAGTCAGTAATTTCGCTTGACACCTGGAAAGAAAACAATTGCCGGCACGAAAGAAATGCAATTATCAGCGCCGCGGAACTCGTGCAAAGCCAAGTAGCACCAAGAACATTCGAGAAGCGATCGAAACACAATCTTAATAAGGAGAAGTATAGGCGGTTAGCATGAAGGTTGGCAAAAGATCTGAAAACATTATGGTTTTTTAACTTACCAGACATTCGGATTACCATTATGCTCCAAAATTAGTTCCACGTATTTGTAAGAAGATATTGGATCTGGACCAATAGCCACATGGAAAGGAGTAACATCATTTAAGAGCAAAACATTGGGATCAGCTCCTTGTTCAAGAAGGTGCTTTACACGCCTGTAGAACATATACTGAGAGTTGAAAATAAACATGTTTTAATTTAAAACATGCCTTATGATTACAAAGTTTCATCATCAAAATCCAAAAANGTTTTTAGTACACATGCAAAAATCTCAAATTAGTGTAAATATTGGGTTGTTTGAAAGCATTAGAAAGCAAAACACCAAGCATTCCAGACATCNAAAGAAAAACATATGAAAACCTGTATTACTGAAACAAGAAACACATACGGAAAGTTCTTTCCTTTAATGGCATCAAATAAATCTTCCGACAATTCCAACTTGCTTGAAGGTGACGCCATCTCAGCACAGCAAGATGTAGAAAAACATTTGATTTTTCAAAAACCCATTCTACGTTTTGCAAAGCAACAATGTGCATCTGATCAAATCAGTAAAAGGTAAAAAATGTTATTGCACACAACAGACATAAAATGAGAAACATCTCTCAACAAAATCACGAAATATATGAAAACAAAATCAGTATGTTAATCTGTTTGAAACACAAAACTAAAATACCTATCTACAAACAAATCTAAAACACACTGACATAAGCAGGCTTGATCAGGGTTCAGGAGCAAACTTTGACGTCAGGCCCTGGTTTGACCTTCTGTTTTGGACTGTTCTATACATTGTATGAATAGAGCAGCTATTTTCTAATGACAAAGCATGTCAAATTGAGGCTTAAATGTTATGAAGAGAGAACTTCAAACACTGTTTTGGACCCATTTAGACATACCTAATTTAAGTATCATACAATGAAAACAAAAAGCAGCGCCAGAAAAGACGCAAATTACCCATGAATTCAGGGTTTGTGTCCCGCGGGCCCTTGCAGAATGTAGTGATGGTAATTTCCCAATACCATAAAACTTCCCCTGTATAAGCTGCACCTTTCAAGTTGCAGTCCTTGTGGATATAAACTATTAGTACCATTTAAGATTAGACGCACAAACCTCCATAGAGCTCTTACCTATGAGCCACGATTTTCATATTACGCTGATTTTTTTCGCCAGAGTCATCGTCTGAAATGCCTTGCACTCCAGGTTTGGCTGTTAAGCCGGAAGAATCAGCCTGATGCACTGCTTTCATAAGTTTGCGATGATCCTGACTACACACATCCGCATTTCAGCATCAAGACACCACAAGGGTGACACAGCCGAATCTGATCGCAAATCGCTTTGCTAGGAAATCGATTTCGCGTCAGCGACGCATCTTCAGTCCAGCAAATTTGTAAGCAAAACCTTACATGTGAAATGACGGTAAAGACTAAAGCAAGATCAGAGAAATGACGCAGACTACAGTGACAAGTCCACAAAGCTACTAACACCAGAGCCAAAAGCCAACTAACTCTAAAACCAAAGCGGCTGACGGCGAGCAGCTCAGTGAATGAGCCACTCAGCGTCCCAAACATTGCAGTGAGAAAACTCCTGTCCAGCTCGCTAAATGGCGGTCGTCAATTACCAAGCTCGTTAACGATAACGCAGTTCACTAGAACTACCTATTATAAATTTTTAACTCTTGCTTCAGTACAATTCCAACACTTCTTGAAAGCTGCGTTTGCGGGTATTGCCTCTCCGAATCTTAGAGAATGAAGGACAGGAGTTCTCTATGATAGTAATAAAATGCCAGTAGATTGCTTAAAGAAGATAGATGAACAAAAAACAATTTGGAGAAATATAGTCATATTAAGAATGCAAAAACATTGTAATAAATAGTTAGAACATGAATAACTTTCCTGATAACCTTACCCAAGCTAGGGTGCAAGCTGTCAACACGACAACTTGTCAGCTGTTGTGAAGCCACCAAATCTGGAGTGTATTGCAGTCCATAGTATGCACACAGTAGTTTGCTTTTGAATAAAAACTGGTTAATGCGAACTGACTGTCAGAGGTCTAAAGTTGCAAAACAATGGTGGTTTTAAATTAACCAACTGTAATGAATAAAACATGATCTGACATAATGTTGTGCATTATAAACAGCAAGAAAAATGTCAAACACGTTTCCTTACTGCCTTGTTGATTTTCCACAGCAAATAATACATACATATGACACTTCACCCAAAACTTGAAGCTTTTGCTTAAAGATATTCGTTTCATTACTGTACTACAGTTGTATAGAAATGCTATTACTACATCAGAAGAAATAATATTATGGCTTATCCCAGTGATTACCAGAGTGCACAATACTACTACCCCTTCGTGCCAATAGAGAAATCTGAGGTAGGCAAACTGAGGAGGTAGGGGGACAACAGATTGACATGAGGAGGCAATAAATAAAAATGACACTGAACACTAATGTGACCAGCTCTTTCCAACCAGGCAAGGCCTAACAAGCTTTAATATATGAGGAATGACTTCCTACAAATCATCATTGTCACAGCCCATCCTGTCGTGAAAGACAATGAGCACGGCAGCTCTCACAGTCCTCTAGGAACGATTTTTGGGCGCTTGTCAATGACAGAGTTTCCAATGATGGCTGGCAGTTCAGATGTAGATGTTGAAGAGAGGGGTTGCCAGGACAGATCCCTGAGGAACACTGTTCTTCGGCATTGTAACCTGCTTCTTTTGCCATTTCTGGTGATAAGGGGAAGCTGCGATTGCCAACCATCTCTATAATCATGCGGATCATGTGACTATCAGGTAGCAATCGCAGCAGCTTGCAGGTGAGGCCACGATGTCATACAGTGTTGTAGGCTGCTGTGAGGTGAACAAACACAGCTCTGGCCTTCTTCTTAGTCTAAAAGTTATCCTTGATGTCCTGTGTCAGCAGGGTGACCTGGTCTACAGTTTTCCTCCCGTGTCAAAAGCCCGCCTGCTCCTGTCAGAGCAATGGGTCAATGATTGGTTTGACATGGGCGTAGATGAGTCTCTCGAGGATTTTAAAGGCGANTCACAGCAGAGACATAGGGCAATAGCTCTTTGGGGCCCCAGTGGCTTTTCTGGCTTAGGGAGTGCAACTATTAGTGCTCTTCTCAANACCTTTGGAATTTTCAGTTGGCGCATGCAGGAAGTGAGGAAATCGCAAAACCAGGATTTGCGAGATGACTNGCGTGGAGTATAATCTCAGGGAAGATGTAATCCAGACCCGGAGACTTCAGGCGGCAGCCAGCTCCTCTGGCCTACAAGGGTAAGAGCTACGGCGACCCTCAGGTGTTGGGACCTTCCATAGGTCGGACAGCTTGTTCATGAGCCTGGACTCGTGGCCCCTTGTCTTGAGTGACCCGTTCTTCACAAGTGGCGAGGCAGTGGAGTTTGCCAAGATGGGGCACAGGCAAAANGAGCGTCCAGACCTGTCAGTGGTTTTGTTGTTGGTGCTCCACNCCTTGTGGCTACATGNTGCGAATTCAATGGAATTGACAGCTTCCTCTCATTGCTAATGTTTCTTCTGTTTTAGCCGAGGAAGTAGGGATGAAGCAGCTCTGTCAGAGTCAGTCCCAACTGGGGAGTCAGTCCCAACTGGGGCTCAGATGAAGGAGCGATAGAGGGTCTCACACTCTTTGTCCCAACATGGCACATAGCAGTGATGGAGTCTTGAGACTTGGTCTCAGTCTCGAGACCAGTTTTTTCGAGTCTCAGTTTCAGGTCTCGGTCTCAAGCTCTTAGTCTCGAGACTTTGCACGAGTTATTTTTTTTATGAAGTCTTGCATAAAACAGCTCCTTGAAAAACGGATTTACAAAGTAATTGTTCAAAATTCAACCATTCAAAGCGGCCAGTGGCTAAGTTTTCTTTGTTGATATGCTGCTATGGAGAAAGCAATTTGCCCTCTACCCTGTTTAAAATTTGTACTGAATTCAATAAAAACAGTGTAGGTACCAGTGAAACCACAGCGCATAATTTCTGCAACGCTTACAACGAGACATTAGGAGTACTCTGCTAAAGACTGTCTTTCAACTGTTTTCCAAGCAGTTTTGGTATGAAAACCCATATTCAAAATGAAACAAGTTACAATTTTGCTTTTCAAATTTCAAAGTAGTGCTTTCGTTTTTTAAATCTCTAAATTTATCACCTCTTGGTTCTAAATATTTGGAGAATTCTAAATCAATTTCTTGCCATGTGAGGAGGAAAGAACTAGGACAGGTGTAGGCAACGTTACAAAAAATGACAAAGCTTTGTTAGTCAAAATACTTGAAATATGTGGCGAAGAAATCTGAGTATCAGTGCAGAATATTGGCTTATTGCCTAGTGTTAAAATAAAAATAATGCAGTGAAAGGGGCGAGTGATAGATGTAAAAATAATTTAAAAGATTGTTACTTCATTAACAAGTGCTTTAAACGACGAAATACCATGGAAAAAATTGAAGGATTGAAAAAAAACTTTGCTGAGGAGTTACCACTTTGTTGTGCTGTTTTGATTAGTGCTGCTATATACACTCGTCTACATCGAGTGTGCCTATAATCAGCACTACTATATACACTCGCCTACACTGGGTTCTTTAAAATCTAAAAAAATGATTTGCCTTATTTCCACGTTCTCAAATAACGTACTTCAATACTGAGTAGCATGCCAGAATATGGGAGCTTCATCAGGGCATCATGTCCTGTCCTAACACAGTGTGGTTAGTAGCATTTTTTAACGAATAAGACAATTTACAAATTTTTCTGAGTCAAAACAAATTTATTGAAGCATAGCAATGGCAAACACCTTTATCTTGGTATTTGGCAACATTTCAAATATTTTTGCAACATTTTTCAAGTAGTTAGCTTTAATTAGCATCAGAAAAATGTGAGGTCTCGAGTCTCAGTCTCGAGCGTTCAGGTCTGGGCTTTTATGGCAAAGTCTTGGTCTCCAAGTTTCAGTCAGGTCTCGCAGGTTACGGTCTTGAATTGACTACATCACTGGCACAGTGGCACATAGTTCTTGCGACAGCCACGTAGGATACATTGTTTGGCCGCGAACAACAGGCACTCGCAAAAATCTTGGTATGCCCTCTCAATATTTAATGTGTCTGGAGATGGCAATCTCTGAACGGATTCACCTGCAAGAAGGCAAAAGTGCTACTAATCAGCCTTGTGAAAGTTCCAACACTTCCCTGGATCACTGTGGACAGGAACCTTGAGTCTCGGTGGTGTTACGAGGGAGGGCCGATGTTATGACTGCAAGAACTTTCCCAGGACATGTCTGCCTGGCAGTCGGCTGTCCTGGTCAAAATTCACGAAGGTCAGGTCCAGGTTGGTGCCGACGTTCCATCGGTGACAGAAGAAGCTGGCTGTTTCCTTTAGGTCATACAGCAGCCCAAGGCTGTTGGATGTTGCCCAGGAATACAAGCTCTCACCATCAGGGAATGTTTTGTTGTAGCCCCAGTTGAGATGTTGGCAGTTTAAGTCACCAACATGCAGTCTGGGGTGTGGGAATGTCGGGATAGCCATAGGTGTGAGTTGCAAATGGAGGTTTGTAGACGTTAATGATCTCATATCCTGCGACGTCTACGCACAACCATTCAGTCTCTGATTGCTCTGGAAACTGATCGACCAGTGACCATACCAACCACTCGTGAACAAATGTTACAAGGCTGTGCTTCCTACTCAGGACTGACGCAACTAGTGAGAAGTTGGGAATCACAAGCTTGTCTGCAGTGGGTCTCCTGTAAGATGATGATGAATGCCTTGTTCTTATAGGCTAGCTGCTCAATAACGCTGATCTTGTTTGCAGTGAGTCCCTCTGTGTTCAGCTGGAGTATGCTGGTTTGTGGGTCATCTTCGGCAGCATTTCTGCTGCCACGCCTTGTGCCAGGCGTTTCCCTACCCAACCCATGCTGAACACATCCAGCACGGGTAGCAGTGGTTGCTTAGTAGTGACAGGTTTAGTTGACATTTCAAGCAATGTCATAACAGGGAAGGCCACGTAAAGGCACCTGTCATCCTTCCCATTGGCAGGTAATGGAAGGGGTGCTGACCAAGGAGATGGCAACTGTAGATGAATACCTCCAGACTTGTAAGCTGAAGCTCAGCACTGCAAAATGCAGTGTCAGCAATCTTCCATCTTAACAGCAAGGAAGCTAAATGTGAGCTAAAAGTCAAATACAACAATGAAATCCTGCCCGTCTGCTCCGAGCCAGATACCTCGGACTAATGTTGAACCGGTTGCTCACATATCGCGGACACCTTGAGTCACTTCACAAAAAGTTGACATCACGCATCGCACTCCTGAGGTGGCTTGCTGGCTCCGGTTGGGGTGCTGGAGCAACAATGTTGTGAACAGCCACATTAGCCCTGGTGCATTCAACCACAAAGTACTGCACTCCTGTCTGGTGCCGCAGTGCTCACACCCTCGTTGACACCACCATCAACAAGGCCTTGGAAATTGTGACTGGATGCCTGCCTCCTACACCAGCGAACAATCTTTCAATCCTCGCAGGCATCCAAACTGCTGAGCTTCGCCGCAATGAAGCAACACTGTCTCTAGCACACCGTGCTAATGGAGCCTAGACATCTGCTCCACTCAGTGCTCATCTGCCCACCAAGTGCAAATGCACAGCGCCTCCTCATATTGAGACACCCATTTGTACCTGCTGCACCACAACTCATCAGTTAATCTGACAACAACATATGTGCAGAACAGTGGGCAGATCACCAATGGAATGTGGTGTAGGAAGACAACCCTACAAGACTCTGTACTTTTACCCAGACACCAACACCCACCTGGAATGCCCTCTCAAGAACAGCTGGGGTCCGGCTGAACCGCCTTCACACTGGTGTCGGACGTTTCCACCCCTGCTGGCAAAAATGGGGTATGGCCTCCTCTGTGGCACAGAAGAACGAAATATCGAACATGTTTTCCTCCAATGTCCAATCCATCAACCTCCTCATGGACTGCACAGCTTGACAATTCTGGATGATGAGACAATCGAATGGCTGCTCAACACCTGCCCTGAGGTCTAGTGCAGCCTAGCAGTGGTTATGAAGAACTGGCTCAAAAGAAGAACGACAGAGTTTCACTCTCTTTGCTGCAGGCAAGATTTTCCCATGAAGTATCTGTTATGCTATATGTTGGTGGTGCTCAACCTTTTCATCCCACGGGCTATTTCCACACTAGCATATATGTACACAGACTCAAGTAATAGGTATCAAAATAAGGTAATTTGGTACTACATAAAAAGCAAATAATGTTAAAACACTCAGCACACAAACTCTGTAAACCTCAATGAAAACCTTGTCCTTGAACTTGTTTTACAAGTTCATCAAAATCAGAAATTGAGGTCGTCACTGCACATCTGTGTCGTCTTCTGCTTGAAGTTGATTGGGATACTTGGTTTTAACCATAGTCAATAAAGAATAGCCAGTTTCACACAAGTATTTGGAAAAAGCCATAGAGCTGTTGCTCTGTGCTCACAAAGATTAGGTTCCATCGACTGCAGATTAGCCCAAAAATTGGGTCAAAGAAACCATTTTAAACTTGATGCTCAGTTATTATGTGAATACACATTGTGCGCATTGCTGTTGGTGCTGACGTAGACATATCGTGCTGATTGTGAACTTGAAAATGTTACACAAAATTTTTGCATCTTTCGTTTACAGTGCTCTGTGAATAGTCTTTTGCTGCTGGTCTTGGCTTATTTATGCAAATTATGATCTTATGCAGGTTTTGTTTTAGCACCTTCTGCATACCTGTTGGTCCTGCTTTCACTGTCAGTGAATTTGACAGGGTTGGCGGTCTTGGTTTTGTTTTTGACGTCTTTTGCGTCACACTGTTATTTCTTGCGTCACAGAGTCACAAAAAACCCTTAGCTCCTCCGCCGATTGCACTAGAGAGCTGTTCAATGGCTCAAACGGATCAGCCAGTCTAGTAGATTGCAATCGAAAAAATTTTTTTGCCTGGGGGGTGCGGGTTTTTTGTGACTGACGTCATAAGTGAAGTAGTTTTAGGGTCATTTTGGCTCATGTTGCCTGGCCCAGGGCCCAACCGCTAGGCCAAAGTGTTTCGCTGAAGTTTTC
>JGI24158J21664_10007398_pt1 | contig 14593 bp, 12 predicted proteins | sample Ectturendosymbi3_FD_21664 | JGI IMG/M metagenome (IMG submission 21664) | reverse complement strand
CTGTCTATCAAGACCCCCAAGTATTTTGCACATTTTGTTCGTTGAAAGCAGCTGTCATTAATTTTTATTTGGAACGAACAAGTTTCCGATAGATTGCTATTTTTTTTCAAAGATTTTGTAAGCATAAATGTTGATTTGGAGTAATTTAAGGACAGTTTATTTGAGCGCAACCACTGTCCTACCCGGAATGCAAAGGATGTTTCTTGTACGTGTCTCGCTCAAAAATTTTCCATATGTTTGTGACGTTGCAAAAGTGCTATTTCGAAATTATTACTAATAATCTCTTTAAGTGGTTATTGAAGTTCACAAATTGTGTCAACTTTGATTTATGTTGAAGCACATTGTCTCTGATTATTTTGATTCTAATTCAGCTTAAAACTTAAGATTCCACCCACGTCACGCTCCTGACAGGTCTGACCTCATGAGGTGCGTTACTGATCTAATTTTGTTAGAAATGTGCGAAAAGCGATGGCTTTGATTGCAGGGATTGCTGACAACGTCCCGCACATGTTGATGAAAAGGCGCGGCATCCTCGTGTAGACACGAGCAGATTGATATCTAACTGCTCAGCAAGCGTTTGACACATAGGTGTGCCGCATTTGTATGCTTCTATCCGTATTATCTGGATTATTTTGACAGGAGGTTGAGCGCGGATACGGTTATGTGTCGTACTCGGTCAAAGGTCTTGAACTGCAGGAGACTTCTTGCCACGCTCTGGAAGCAACTCGTCTCGACGATGCGTGCGAAGCAGCTTTTGAAAAAGGAGACACAAGAACATCCGCCAAAAGGTAACCTACACTCTGAATTCGACGCGTCTCATTTAGATAGTCGATTTCAAAATGCGGGTTTGTTCATTTTCTGCAGCATGGCTGTTTTCCACTCTTATCTCACTGAAGTTCCGCAAGTCATATGATCGGAGCTTGGTGTGTTCACTTCAGCTGCGGAGACCTTTTTAATACTTTTTTTCTGCTGTTTTGAAAGAAACCTCGATAAGCAGGTCCGTGGTGCGGCAGTCGAAAGTTTTGATCTTTTTAATTATTGTTGGAGTCAGAAATTTTATAAATGGGAATACGGAGTGGCGCCAGCACATCACTTGGGATCAAGCATAACACGTCCGTTTTAAAACGCTCAGCTATTAGCAGAACTGTCACGATTATCGAAATAGCTTGTACTTCTGACAGAGCGCTATGAAAGAACAGTCGGCATTAGTAGGTTTTTTCGGCGATCGTGATGTACCATAAAATTAAGTTAAAATCGCTCAGAAACGGAGAGCAGGTGTGTAGCATCAAAAATTACCTGTGAGTAACTTTGTTGCTGATGCACCTTAAAGTCATTCCCCGGTATCCAGACTGTTGGTAAGTGATCAGGTGTTGCCCAACCATCCTCTGATAAATTTTGAATATGGCATGAACTGAGCCTAGTCTGTCCTCTCGCCTTCGATGGTACTCCACTCAAAAATCTGCTCTCGGTCCCACTCCACTCGAATATGCTCCATTGCTTTCAACAAACGGTGTAGCAGTTCATAGTACTCAAAAAGCACGGTTTGATCAATAGGTGAGCACTGTAACTCAATTTTTGGCGATGACTGCGACATTATCCTGTGGCATTGCACTCTGCTTGACTGTCTTGTCTTAATGACCTCGATACGGAAGGTTCAGTCTGGTATCAACAACTTTAGGCTGATCAGGTTCAGACTGTTATCAGCAATCATACCTCCAGAATTTCTCAAATATGAAGACAAACAACTAGTCATTAAGTTGCATTGCATCCTGGCGGGAGCGTTGCATCCCATAAAATCTCAAATATACAAGTATTGTTATTTCATATAAGAGCAAACGAACCGCCAAGAGGACACCAGGTAGCGGGCAATCCCTCTGCTGGTCACGGCTAGGAAGGTTCTGACCATGGTGTTACTTCCTAGAAATCAGCTGATTGCCAACCAGGTGCTTCCTGAAAGTCAGTGTGGGTTTCTTCACTCACCATCCACTGTCGATATGATTTTTCTTCGCCGAAACAACTTCAAGAGATATGGATTGAGGGGCAAAACAAACCACTTCACGTTGTTTTCCTTGATCTCACAAGGTGTTTGTCTTTGTGAGTCGCAAGTCGCTGCATTATTCAGCGCTTTGGCTGCCCGCCCTTAACATAGTGGTTAGTGTGTCCGCTTCGGTGCTAGCAGCTGGGGTTCGACTCTAGGCTGAGTCTCACCAAGACCTTGTAGATTGGTACTGTCGACTTCTTACCCGATGCACGGTGTAAGTAAAGCTGCGTGAAAATTTCTCCAGTCCGTTCGGACACGAGAGGTGCATCACTCCGTAACGTCCGGGCGTCTTGGCCTGCCTGGCCATCGCAGGCCAACACCTGCACGGAGTGTCAAGTGTGTGCGGTTGAGGCATATGCAACCTCTGCATGACCCTAAACAAACCCTGTCCAGGCGTCGTGTGTGTGTGGTCTCGTGCGGGTGTACTTGTGCGTTCGTACAATTGCATTTTCTGTTTCGTTCGCGTTCAATTACATGCGAAATGACGTCATCGTCGTCACACGACGAGGTGGGCCATAGTGGTTGCCAAAAGACGTTTCTGTCTCTTCTTACTGCGCTTCACAATGAGATGCAGGCGTCTATCCGATACAGTGGTCAGAGTTCTAAGAAGTTCAAGTTTTGCCGCGCTGTCAAGCAAGGATGCGTGCTTGCCCTACGCTTTTTGATGTTTATTTCTCTCCCATATTGACGTGTGCGTTTCCTCAGCCATCTGGTGTACTACTACATTCTAAAAGTAACGGCAATCTTTTAATCTGGCTCGTCACCGAGCAAAAATCAGAATCCATCGTATTCTCGCTTGCGAGTTCTTCCATGCTGGGGATCAGTGGTTCAGGAGCTAGGGGTGCAAGCCCATCCCCAAAAATTTACATTTNTCGCAAATTCGGACAAAATCCCTGAAAATTCTTGCACAGATGTTTCGACACATTTGTTTCCTATTGAGTCATCTCATCAATGAGGCCNACTGAATNAAAAAGTCTGACTCCTTTCCCCCAAAAAAATATTTTTTTGATCTCTAAAAAAAAATTTTTTTTTACCTTTTTTTTTGTTGCCCACTGTGAGACGGACCTTCAAGCCATCTGCTCTGCATTTTCTCTGGCGTGTCAGGTCTTAGGGATGAAGATTATGGCTCACGATACTACCATCTTTCCTAATAGAACTATTCAGTGAAAACCCTTACCTGGTTTTGACAAATAACGCTACCTTAGATCTATTGTCATCAATTCAAACTGTTTAAACCAGTGGTTCTCAACCTTTTCAACGCTGTAGCAAACTGTAAAAATTTGAACGGCACAATTTCGTGCAAATTGATACAGTAAATATGCTTAAATTTTGGTGGCACACATGAAAAACTCCCGCGGAACACATGTTGAGAATCACTGGTCTAAACGATGAACTCAACGTGCGCATAAGGAAAGCGCCTAAAACGTGTGTACCATTAGACACTTCATGGTTGCGATGCCTAGACCGCATGCCGGGACCAAGAGTGTCGCTTGGATGCATTTCACCTCAGTGCATGTTGTTGTTTCCTGGCTTGACCGAATTCCCAACAACGACATTTCGTGGACAACCAGCACGCTTGGCATTTACTCACCTTTGGCGCTTCTCTCGTGTCTCGCGTTCCCAAAGCGATGATATTTGGGGAGCTAGCAAACGTCACAAGACCAACTGGACGCCCTCAGTCAAAAAATGTTCTAAACCGCGATCTCTCTGCTCTTCAAATACAGCGCTCGCGCTGATTATGTTGCACTGCATGAGCTGTCTGTCTCTATGAATCAGTTAACGCTTGAGTAATTCTACGTTTGTTTGTAACGTGTGTGCTTGTTTGACCGTGAGTTTTCCGTTTTACAGATTAAATCCATATCCGGTCCTGTCAGGGGTGACGCCGTTGGATACGTTTTACGTCGAAGGTTATTCAGATGCAAAGAACTCACTTGTAGGTAAGGCTTAGGCTTGCAGACTTTCTTATGCTCAGGTGACGCTGAGTGCGCATGACGGGTGAGGTTACCAGTGATTTGATGGAAGCGGAAACTATATTTCGTTTTTCTAGGACACGTGCCCTCCGTAACTTCCGGTCAAAATATTTTTGACTTCTCCTGCAACTGCGTTTATTCATTTTCACAAAAAATCGTATGTGCGCAACGAAACACCATTTTACACTTATCTCGCATACCGTACAACACCCCAGTGCGTTTGCGATTTGTTTTGTTCTCATATCAGTATTAAGGATGTTGGTGGAAAATGACTTTTTCCTAGTTTTCACAGATGCAAATATTTTTATCAACTCAGTCAAACCTAATGTTTTTGCAGTTTCACTTTCAATAAATATCATTGTCATATTTTTTAGTCTTTCATCAGCCATACGTGATCTGTGAAACGTTTTGATTAGGATCGGCAAACTTTTGTTGTGATGGCACCAAATCCTTTTTCAGTCGTAATTAAAGACCCATGCTTATTTTTGAAGGCCCAATTTTCAAACTGAGTCATCTGTAACATAACAATGCCATGGTAATGTCATAAACCCTACAATGACAACTACAATGCATTGTTAACGTCAAACAATCAATGTTCTATAGTTCTTACAGTAGCCTATGTTTAATCTCACGCAACTGGCGCAGCACTTTAGCTCTTACATACCACGCGGCCCACAATAAGTGTTGCGCGGCTCCATAAAAAGTGATGAACCCACAGTTGGTCGACCCTGGCGTACACTGTTATTGGTTGGATGACTGGATTTCTCATCGGTCGAAAGTCGTGAGTATTCATTGGACAACTCTGATGCAAGATACACGGGATATTACAGGCGCGGGCTACAAACACGATTTTACATGATTGTATACCTTGGAAACCGGCTGTTATATTCATGTACAGTGAAAGGATACAACACAAGTCTACAACAGTGGCGTAACTGACGAGGGTGCAAGGGTGCGAACCTCCCCTTGGCAAGCTAAATGTAAAAACCGGGCTCAGTTTGTATTTCGGTATTCAGTATTTTTTTGGTTTTCAGTAGGTTGTTGTTTTTTGCGTTTTTCGGAAGATTTTTGGAGTGTTTTCCGGTGATTTCGGGTTTTAGTATAGAAATCCACATCCGAATACACTTTCATTTCTCAACTTTTTGCTGAGTGTTGGCAAGTGGGCCCCCTACGATGGCCAGTGTGCCTCTATCAGCTACGTTTCCCACCCTGCCTGAAAACTCTAGTTACGCTACTGGTCTACAACTTAATTGTCGATACTAAAAATGCTTACAATCAACTGCCAGCTTACCAAGGCAAATGCCGGCAACGAAGTAACCCACAATGCAATTCGCAATGGATGGTTGGCTTAGATAACAGGTACCTATGGGTGGTGGGAAGATCAATTTCTTTGACGTACTAGGTAAATATAAATGTTGAAAGGGAAAATGTGTGAAAATCAGTTCTTGGTGGGTTCAATTCTGGTGTGTGTATGTGCCCTAACAAAGGTTTCAGTCAGATTTGGGGGCCCCCTTTTTAGCAGGGGAAGGTGGCCGTTCCACCGGCTTTGCTCGTCACACTCCGAAAGAAGTACAGAAAGCGAGTAAAGATGAACTACTGTGCTGAACTTTACGGAGTGTTCCAATTGATTCGATGGTTTCCATATGAAAAGTTCGAAGCATAGAATCAGTTGTGACAGCTACAAAACAACGATTGCTTTGACCGCAGCGGTTCAGACGCTGAAAACTCCGTGTAGCATGTAGTTCATTACCTTGGCATGTTTTTAGCTGTTCATTTTGTTGGGCAGAGAGAAAACGTTGTTTGACATTTTTAAAAACCTGACTGCTTCGCTCATAAACTTTACAACTTTTTGGGCCTGTTTTGACTTGTTTGGCATTTATTGATGCTATCTGCCATATTTTGCCTCCAGCGATTTGGCGTACAGCATTTCATCCATCTGAACCTGGAAACCCTGCTTTCCAGCGTGAAGACTTACGAAAGGATTACACGAGCTTGCATTGAGGCATTTAGAGCATAAACTCTCAGTGTGTGCTACTTCAGTTAGATCCTTCACGAAGCACTGTAATCTGATTCAATTTACTAAGCACTGCGATACGCATGCAACGTAGCACAGTAAAATTCAGAATGAGATAAGACCGTGTCTCGAAATGTTGTGGGTTGGTCGAGACACTTGACATACTCAGGGTTAGAGGGAAACACTATACGGACAGCTACCCCCGACCTGTTGGTCGTCCACAGTTAAAATATAAAGATGGTTTGAGGGTTTGAAGGAAATTTGAAACAAGCCCATAAACTTGGGAACACCTGACGAACTGAGCGTGTTTCGTGGAGCTCTCTCATACGTACTAAGCAAAAGCCGATTCCGTTAGGAAGTGCGCCTTTGACTGGGAATGGTCTGATCGTCTTTCACGAAAGGAAATGAAGTAGAGCAGTGGTTCTCAACTTTTCTGGTCGCGTACCACCTCGTGTTTTGTACTGTCACTGCATACCACCTGTTCCAGAAAAATTCAAATTGTTCGACTGTCTTTATGGTTACTAAAACAGACAAATGAATTAACAAAAACATTTTTGTGTAACGGCTGCAATTGTTTTACTTGTTAATAACAGCTTCTTATTTTAAGTAACCGTGGTAATTTGATTTACATGGAGATTCAATATTACAAAGAGGCTTGTAGTTTGCGATAGTTGCAATAATGGGCTCCATTAATTTATTTGACATTAAACGTCGCATATGACCCAAAACCTGCTCGCGCAGCACCGAGAACCTCATCACGTATCACAGGATAAGAACCATAGAGAGAGCTGTCTTCCATTGCTTACATTAGACAAGTGTTCTTGTTGTGAGTGAGGCTTAGTGAGCAAAGTTGGGAATAACTCGATTTATATCAAATTGGTGTAATTTTGCTGAAAACGATCTTTTTTAAGCAACTTTGTAATAAGCTTGTTTTACTTACGGAATGAAGTCTGGTGTTCGTCTCTAAGAAGATAAGTTCTAGCAAAGAACTATTTTCAAATTAAGATTTTCTAAGTTGTTATCATGCTTCTCCACAGGCATAATCGACCGCCCGGACGCAATTGACCAAGTACACAGGGACTTCATGAAATCATTGATCTGGTTGCTTGTTCGTTACGTCAGAAACGTTTCCAAGCAACGCAGCAAACTGGTTTCGAGCATCAGCGACGATCCGTCCCAGGATCGATCAAAGCAAAGATCCGACGGATGTGACGGTGACGTTTTTCTCCGCGCAACCAATGAATCCAGGAATTTCGTTTCACCGACTGTAAAACTGAAGACCTCAGCCGGGGTTCATGAAACCCTCAATGGCAAAGAACCGAAGCGAAAGGCAAGCGACTTATCTGGGTCGATCGGCAGCCTCGCGTCCATCCTCGCCAGTGACGACGGCCAAGCGAGTCGCTTGCGCCCGAAAAGCAAGACCGGGGCCGGAAGCGTTAAGTTGCCTGGGGCTGTGTCGGATGAAGAGGACGACGACTGGGACGGGGAGAGCGCGTTTTCCGATTCTGGTTTCGGTCTTCCCGCCGTCGACGTGTCCCGAAGGAAAAAACAAGGGAACAATCCAAGTATTAACAAAGGTAAAGAGAAATTGAACGTCGCTTAACTCCGCGGAGCTCCTCACGAATGTTTTTTTCACGCCCCAAATAGCGACTCATCAGTATACCCATTGCTTGAACTTCACACGTAATTACTGTAATGTGGAACTTTATTTGGCCTTATGTGGCGCTGTTCCTGCTAACGCGATTCCAATACATGGGTCGTTTGGTTTCAAAGTTAATCTTAATCTTTGGAGTACAAGGCCTGAGAGGTAATAAGAATTTCGGCGAGTTCTTTCTACAAAACTCGCGAAGCACCAATGCTGTTTGTATGTGAGCTCAATGTTTCTTGGCAAGTTTTGTCACGCACGTTGTACTGTTCCTGCAGTGCAAAACGTCCATCCTTTTTATTGACCTCGATTCGTTTCCAGGCGCTGTGCTTGAAACGGGCTTCACATCCCTCTTCCCCCTCGACTGGCTGCAAGTCCCAGTCACGGAGCAGGACCTGCGTAGGTTCGACAAACTTTTTAACGCGTCGTGGTATCTGCACGTGACCTCCATGATTGAAAGGGACACCGGAGATGTGAAGTCCTCCGGAGCGGAAGACGATCGACTGATGAGCGATTGTCGTAAGCTGGCGATCGCTTGCTACGTTGTATTTAACGTTCAAGGTAAAAAGCGCTTTTTCTTGGCGTACAATAAGAAAACGCATCAATGGCTGTACTACTTACGGTTTCGGAATTGATTTAAGGGTAATTTGCATTTGATGCGCCTTGCCGTTCACGAGAAGATTTTGAGGAACTACAGCACTGTGTTTTACGTGTGAGAATCAACATATGCCCTTGACCAACGTAGGATTTCTTTATTTGTTTTGCTTTTCCCTCTTTCAAGTTTAAAAATATCCTAGTGCTGTGGGTTTGTTGTCTGATCATGCATCTCAATGAAAGCATTTGCGTTCAGAACGGGTGTTGACACCAAAGAATGAGTAAGGATTCATTAACTTCTGTACAAAGTCGACCTGATACGTTAGGCAGTGATGAGATGCAGCCGAAGAAAACCGTCTAAAGCCAACGTCCGTGATAGCATCCTCCATTTTCATGAGCATAAGGCGTTTGCACACATGACTGAACTGTAGTCAGTGGCGTAGCCAGCCCAAAAGTTTTTTGGAGGACAAAAATGTTCGACTTTAGTTGAGCAGCAGCATTTTTGTTTGGGATGCCGCTTCTCAAAGCACAATCCCTGGCTACGCCTATGACTGCAGTAGAAGCAAAAAGCACTCTGCCTACAATTAAAGGGTGTAATGCTGCTGTGAGCATAGCGACATAAGTCTGTTAGAATCGTAAACAATTATTCTGCCAGAAGATAAGCAAATGTGCAAAATGTCGTGAAACGAATTTTATTGATGCAGACAACTTAGCACCAAACCATTGTGTGAAACGAACAAGTTCCTTCCGCAGTCATGCTCCGAACACGACTCGGCGTCGCAAGGTCTGTTGGATTCCTTGCCAATAATTTGAGATCACTACTTTGCAGGAGTTCCCGGAAGAAACCCGTCTCTGCTCGGCGCTGGTCATCTGAGCAAAGTCTTCGCCGGCGACATTCCCTGGTCACCTGACCTGGAATGGCTGCAGCAGCGCAAGGGTCTCCACGAGATGGCGCTCACCGCCCACAGGTCTGATCCTTATTATACAATGTTGTTGGCCACGCTCGCTTGTCGCTGCGACGGAGAACGGCAGAGAAACGTCGTGCGTTTGATCTTTGCACATTCTGCTCAACCCTGTGCATCAGATCAGGGGCCGTGGCCCTCAGTGCTCCCCCTATGAGGTGATAGTGAAACGAATACTGTGGGTGATATGAAACGAAATAAAAAAAACATTTCAAACGTAAAAAAACTGAGAGTGTCGCTCATGCCTTGGAGCAATCGCCCCCGAAAAGCTGGTTTAAAAATTGACAGTAGTGCGCCATCGTGTGGCTGTTTTTGACAGAATACCGGGATCTTGAATTTATTGAGGACGCAACCAGTCATTCATGGTCTTGAGTGCTGCTGGCTAAATACAAAGATCAATGTTTTCGTAATTACCTAGATACGCAGTGAAGTTGATGTACGATCGCGTTGCCATGGGAACAAGCGAAGATGCCGAAAACGAGGATTTCGACGAAACGGCGCAGTCGTTGCTTGAGTACGACGATGAATGGTACGTCGGCATGGAAAACGACAGCGAGTGGACGACGGCAGTTGAGAGAGGCAAAGCATCTCTGTTCACTGTTAACTTCAATGCCATCAAGGTAATCACCTTCATTATCGAATATCTTTTCAGCCCTACGGTTCCTTGTTGTCTGTGCGAAAATTTAAATTTTTTCCAAAAGTTATTGGTGACAGAATTTTTGTGTGATGAACGAAATTCTCAGATTGTGTAGTGGACTTTTTCAATTATTAACATTTGTGGTGCAAATTGATACTGCGGTTTGTGGGGCGTGTGTTACTTGAAAAATCAAAAATATTCAAAAGCCGCTGCTGCATAATCAAAGTTCGAACCCCGATAGGATGGAGCTCAAGACGCAAAGAAGAACTTCCTAGAGATCTTGTGTCCACATGTTTTTGTTTGACCGTTGGTCGTTTAACATACTTTGCCGACAGCTTCCGAGCGACATTTCGCAATTTTTTATAAGAATTTATTTCCTAATTTTGTTCTGCAGTTAATAACGCGTTTTAGCGTTACTTTTTTCGCAACCAATTGTGCGAATTTTCAAAAAATCTCCTGACGAGGCCTGTCTTTATATTTTTTGAATCACAACTCTGTCCAGAAAGTCATCTGACTGCTTTTTTTTTGAAGGACGAATACTCTGCTCGCGTGCTCATGCGTCGTCCTGTGGAAGCCCACGTGACCAGGCTCTCGCCAGCAGCAGTACGGGCGATATGGGCGAACTTGTCAATCGAGCTCTTGTACGCCACCAACGACGACGAGGAACGTTTCAGCATCCAGGCCCACCCCGCTCTGGTCAGGAACCTGACCGTGCAAGCTGCCGACCCACCGCTCGGCTATCCGGTCTTTGCCTCCGCTCCCGTAGAGGAAAGAACATTTACTTTGCCCGCGACCAACGCCGACCGATGGCTCGCGGATAAAATTGGTGTTTGAAAAAAGTGTTGTACTTAATCGGAGGATTTTGTTGGGTGACGTGCTGTTGATGAGTGTTTTTGGATGAATTGCTTCAAACATCGTTCTGTAGGTTATCGCGTGCAGTTTCTTGCGGTTTTAGCCACACTATGCAATGCGTTTCGCGTGTGAACACATTTATGTTGGTAATTAGACACATGCAGTTGATATCTCACCACTATTGCACGGGATCGTAGCGGTACAGTTTGCACCGTTCCTGTGGCAAACACCAACCCAAGGAATTGTTTTTTATGCAGGCTTGAAGTTCCCGCAATTTGGTTGTTTACGTTGTTGACATGCGCCAAATGAATTCTTTTTGTTTGGAATGATGCTGGCACAAAAATGTAAAAGGACGGTTAACCACGAAATTTACGCAGTGGGGGGAAATGAATTTCGTAATGGACCTGCAGCGTTTCCTCATAGCAGCCGATGACAATTTCGCGTTGGAAGTTTGCGGTACTCTAACATCGACGTCAGTGATGTGGCCGAGAATAGAAAATTCAGGTATTTGTCACTGTTCTTGTTTGCTTGATGCACTTTGAAATAAATATTTTTATCAGCTATGGTGTACGTTTCTGTTCCTTTCGTGTTAAGAGCGTTTTGTACTTACAGAGAAGGATGTCCGCTGCACCGATTAAGAAAAACTTACTACCTCCTGCATTTAAACGAACGCCTGCAGTGGGACTTCCAGTGGGGACTTTTTAATTTTAGGGTAAAAATTGAATCTTAAGTGCGTCTCCTGCTGGATGGTCTGCAGAGCATTTTTACGTAGCCAGTCATTTCACTTTCCATTTAAGCTGTCGTAGAAATCCGGGGTAATAATACGGCAGTAACAGATCAAGTTGCAGCAAACGCAACGCATTTCGTTTTGTATTTTTGCCAAGAGTATTGATGTACGCGAAACAAAACGAGGAATATCCTTTGCCACGTTACCTCGACAACCAACGCTGGCAGACAGCTCGGGTGCACGAGCGTAAGGTCGCAAGTATGGCCGTCCGGTCGGTTAATTTGCTGCCAGGGTAACTAGATGTTACCATTAGTGAGTTTGTCGAACGCAAGGGTAGATGTCGCGACGGTTTCAAAAACAAGTTCTTATTTCCACGGTAAAACGATCGAAATTGTGAAGTTCGAGCACATGCTGAAACATGACATAACAGTCCCAAAACGATCATAGCGCCCAGGCGCTTGCGACGTATGCAAAACTCGTGGTGAGCTGAGCACTTGAAAAATAAATAAGCATGATGACCAGGAAGCAATCAGCTCGGCATCGAGCCAGGGCGCTGCGAAGCACGAACGAAAGGGGTAAATTTTTGAATGCAGTTTTGCTGCATCGACACTGACAACACACACGATAGGCATCAGCTCTACCACGAAACGTAAAGAAAAATGACACCTATAGAAGATCAATACTAATTTCTTTCCACCGTTTCTGTCACCGCGTTCGGCGCAATGTCTGTGATACCTGCAATGTGCTGTACGTTGTCTGCGGCAACTGCAGAAATTCACCCGGCGCTTGCAGCGTTAGATTTATCTTGACAGTAGCAACACTTCAAATTGACGGCTACGATTGTCCAAGTGTTGAACTGGTCTTTCAAAATGAACTAAATCGCCAAATTGAAAGTAACGTTGAGATCGATTCGAAACTTGCACTAGTTGCAATCGATAATTCTTGTTCGTATTTGGTGACAGCTTAATGTAATCGGGTTTCTTTTGTTGAAAGCTGTTATTGGACGGCCAGTTTTGACTTACAGTGCAAAGGACAAAGCATGGTGGGAGGCATATACAAGCCAGTGATTTCCTCAAGTTGTTTATTATCTTGTTATGCTGAACTGACTGTTTGATTCAACCCATATTATTTGCAATTTTGGTATTTAGTCTTGGGGAAATAGGAAAATAAGAATGTTTGGCAACACAGCTAATTAAGTCATTGCGTTCATTATCTGAAGCTCGACATGACGTAAAAGTGTACAAGCAAATGCGTGAAACGCTGTCATGAGGTGGAGTGAAGCAAATATAGTCGTCAATCGCAACAATAAGCTCTCAGCGGGTGGTTACAGTCATACGGTGATATGAGCGAGAAACAAACACAACCTCAAAAAATGGCAAGACGTTGTATGCAATGTGACCTTACATCGAAGTTGTAAGGCGTTGTGAACAAAGCTACTGAAAAACGCTTCTGGCGAAGAAATCGAAGAACACCAACAACGCTGTAGAGGTCATAAAGTTCACGACTCAAGCAGCGCACCCAGCAACCATGGGCGTCGGAAGGGGTCAGGGGGATTTTGAATTTAGACATTTTTGTATGAAATTTTTTATTAAAAATCTTAGTTTCGAGTGAATAAAATTAAATTTAACCACCTTTGGCCCCCTTGGAAAAATCTTTTTGGCCACCCCTTGGAAAAAATGCTGACGCCCATGGTTTCCGGAGCACAGTACAACTTAAGTGTGCTCCGGAAACCAGGGTAAGTTCGAATAGAACTTGAATATTGTTGTTGGGCAGGCTTGGTGTAAGTTTCGGGGANTTTGCCTCTACAGAAGTTTTTGCAGTTTGGAAAACCTTGATAAACGTCATATGCTGCTCGCGATTACCACACCTGAATTGCGNTACTATCTTCGATGAAGCAATTTTCCAAATTCATCTGAAGCAGTAACGCTAATTCCACGAACAGAAACATTGTGTCAATGATAGATCGATCTTGAAGTGCCGGGCAGCCCTTACGGCTATCGCAGCAAAACAAGTCTAACCTTACAAAACGCTTTCGAACGAAATATGCATCTTGACATCCAAACAAATGAATTTTGTCCCAGTATCAAAACTGGAATAACTAGTGTATCATCCGTTTCGCAAAAATCTTACATCGGTACAACCTAACGACTATGCCATTCTATGCATCATAACATTCCATGTTAGCTGATCTGTGTTCTGCATTTGTCAGTGCAAATTGAAGACGCCAGCGCAATGAAGAAAAAGATTCCGAAACTTAGAATGTTTCAATTATACAGTAGCTGTCAAGAGCTGCTAAAATAATGTACAGAACCCAGAGGCTGACGAAGATTAAGCTGCTAATAGTCTTGTATTTTTTAGGTCCTCCGAGTTCAGCTCCAATCGGCTTGAATTTCCTTCGCACCATTAGCACAGCGATGGCGATGATGGCAAACACTGAATACACCAACACTGTGAAGCCTAGATTGCCTGGCTTCACCCGAAATTTTTGTTCTTTCGGTACCTTTCCAACAATTGCCCAATAGACCGCACACAATGTCCACGCGATACCAATGCCGAGGAAAACGTTGACGGCGTTTGACCCAGTCACATTTCCAATCGATGCGTCCGCGTATTGGTCGCCGACTGCTGCAACTTTGCTGGCAAATGTATCTGCGCACAAAGAAGCAGCACCACTTGCTTGACTTTTCTCTAAAGCTTATGTTTAAAAGTACCATAGTTACTTTAAACAACAGTTACCTTAAAGAAATTATATTTTTAGGGTCCATTAGTAGTTAGTACAAGGCTTAATTTTGGGCAGCTTCGGGCAATACAAATTTTTCAACGGGAATTGTCAAAAAATCTCCAGTTCAATTGCCTACAGTATTTCTGAAAATCTTCACTCAGCCAAAGAAAGGGCCACAACAAGCTAAAAGTTGGATGTTTTTTTCTGGCATCAAAAAGACGATATTAAATAAATTTGTGCGTGTAACTATCGGTTCCCATTCCTAACCACTGGCAACAAGAACGATTTTGACACTGGTAGCGGTATGCGAACGGTATTAACTTGGTGTGGCGTCAGATGGCAAAAAGTAACCCTTGGATCAGGACAAAGAAATTAGCGTAAAAGTCGAATATTGTCCGCTGCCCAAATGGCAAAAAATGTAAAAATTGC
>JGI24158J21664_10007397_pt1 | contig 14594 bp, 9 predicted proteins | sample Ectturendosymbi3_FD_21664 | JGI IMG/M metagenome (IMG submission 21664) | reverse complement strand
AAAGAAATGGAGCTCACGTATCCCCACAACCAAAGAAGGAACACTCAGACACTTCAAAACTTTAAGTCTGCCTGATGGCTCCCAAAAAATCAGTTCGGCTCTGGAAAAATTTGAAAGAATATTGCGATCGTTTTCGCGGCTCACGCAATTAGAACCAAATCGGCACCAAGCTCTACAATGTGCTGGGTCGGTCGCTTTTGCTGAAGCGTCAATGCGGCAGTTGCAATCCAAGCTTGCGCATTACAGACGCGAGCAGCACCTCTAGAAACGAGCGTCCTTCACCGGGCTATGGTGAGACCTTAACGTAAAGGACAGCGGTAGAGTATTGATCGCGATGCGGACAATGCCTTTGGGATTCTGTTGCCACAGCAAAAGACACAATTAATCACCAAGAACCAGCCATTGCTGCCACAGCATTGCATCGAGGTATCTGCGTGCGCAGCCGTAAGAAACCTAACACGGTGTCAACAGATATAATTGACATTGCTTGTTGTTTTCTCCGAACGCTTCTTCCCATTTCAATCTTGCTTTTATTCCAAACAATCTGTGCAACGGTACGAGACCAGGCAAAAATACTTGCGCCAAGCTGTAACGGAACGTATCACTCAGTGTGCGAATTATTATCAAATAAACCGTAAGAGTGAGTTAAACCTATAAAATTTTGATACTATGTAGCACATGATGCTGCACCCGTCAATTTTCAGATGAAACGCCGTACATGAACGATGAAGACAAAGAAACCTCATAAACATGCCAAACTTCCAAATTTGGTGACAACATTACGAAGGGTTTAATACTTCCTTGCCCGCAACTTAAAATGAAAAGAACAAACCACGTTCAAAAATCACAAAAGTGTGGAATTCAGATGGGTTTCGAAGGAAAATGCATGGTGACGTAAGAAATTTAGACTGCTGACAGACATTTCTGTCGCTGGCAATTTCAAAGCATACTGTTTTTTATTCATGGACGTCATATCTCCAAACAAACGAACACTGCCATAAAAATCAATCACTTCCCAATCGCAAGTCACTTCTGGACAAAAGATTGCTTTGAACTGGGTCAGGAGGACTGTGGAATTCCTTGCGACACGCTGTTATCCACACCTTGGCTCAGGAAATATTTCTAGTTAAGAACTTTTTTGGGAAAAAATGTAGGTATGGGCAGATCACAGAACACACAGCCCCATCCAATCAGCGACATATTCATGTACAAGGATCAATATGCAGATCAGGTGACTGATACATAAGTGTGCAAGAAATTTCATGCCATGGTTACGTTCAAATTCATGCCGAATTCAGAAAAGGTAACACTGCCAGGAAAGTCAAAACTGATCCACAGAAACAGTTAAAACCTGGGCAAATTTTTTTTAAATGTTAACTGTGCCCGGGAACACAGAAACCAAAAATATTCGACACAAACCGATGCTTAATTAGCAACAGACACGTTGATTAGCAGATTTTGCAACCCTTAAATCCGTGAAAAAGTAGCATATAAGTATAACAAGCAAAAAAGCTCGATGCGAAATCAGGGGTTTCTTTCAGTTAATAAAAAAAATCCACTTGTGTTTGTGCTTGTTTAAAAATCAAAACCAGATTTTGATTACAACCGAGTCTTATACTTTACGTGCTTCATGTCACTGTTTGTCCTCTTCTGAAAAAAATGTAAAAGTAGGTATCTTGCAATATTGACCACTAGGCGCTAAATACCTATACACCTACTTTTTACGCTTGTTTTTCCTAGAACGCTGCTAACAAAACTGCCTAACACAAATTACGCACTTTTAAGTACCTGTAAAAAAACACCTTTTTGTTCCAAAAACACATGTAAAAACACATTCAAATCTTTGTAGAAATCATTTCAGAATGAAAATATGTACGGAAAAGTTGTACTAACTATAAAAGCCTAAAAGTACTTTTAAATAGACTTTATTCATCAAACCCTGCACATTTGGAACATCGAGTAGACATCCGAGGTTCAAAAAAACAATCGATATGTGTCCACTAGTAACGTATCAGATTCCTGTAACTGCCCTAAACTTTTTCTGAAATGGTAATGCATTCACTCTTTTGTTGGTGCAAGTACAACAAACTTTTTAATGAACAAGAAAAACGTGTGCAACAAGCGCGTACATTACAAAAGCAGCATTTTGCAAGAGGCGGTGGTTACGTTGCCACAGATAAACCTGCTATTTGATGCATAACATTAGAGAAGGAAAACTTGAAGCTTAAAATCAAGTGTAGAAGCATATACCGAAATAATAGGCATCTTCATACCGCTTACACATTTGCAAATGTGTATAATTTTTGCAAATCATTTGTGTTGGCATATTTTTAGCACGTGCTTTGATCGCTCAGAATGCTATATTTTATCACGTATCTAACTACCAAGCCAACTTACTACACAAACAACATAGTTATTGCGTGAATGATGGACCTGTTGGCACAGCAAGCATAGCAATTACTACATCCTCTATACAATAAACTTTTTACGTTTAACAATGTATTCGTTTTACATCCTAAATAATTAAACAGAGCCATTATTTCTTCCTGCCATATCACTGATTTTGAATGAAACATGTTAATAAATTATTCATGTTTTGAGAATTCAATGTTTAACACAACACATTTAGCAGTATACATGAGCCTAAATACCGATCAAGTACATTTCCCAGAAAATCAATGAAGCACATTTCTCAGAAAATTTTAAAAAGCGCCTGAACCTGCTATTTTCTTGAACACTTAAAACATTTTTCGGTCTGAACAATTTACTGAAACTATGCTTGAAAGAAGAAAAAATAAAGAAATGTATAATGCATTAAAAAGGGAAATGATTAGAGTAGGCTTACCACTTTCTGCTTGGTCTCCTTTCTTTGTAGGTGTATTGCCCATTTCTCTTTCTTTAAGGGCCAAACAACAAAAATCCCTCACTGATTATTTCTGAACAATATATCTATCGCAGTAATGAAAAAAACAGAAAATTCATTCAGGTTAAGTCAAGCAATCATCAATCTGCAAAATAGAAAAAATAATAAACCTAAAAGGCTAGCAGGAGTATAGCACATTGACATAGCAGCAAGGCTTTTCATCACAAACAGCAAATCATTGGCTCAATGCCATTAGCCGAAGCCTGCAAACAATATGTGCGTTAAGAAAATGCATACAGTTTTACCTGTAATGATGTCCAATACATTTGCTTATTAAATATTCAGCTGAGTGGTCAACCCAAACAAAAATATGAGTGGCAAATTTTCAGATGTGCTACAGTAAAATTACACGCTAACCTATATAGAAACATTTTGATTTTTAGTGAAACCAGGGTAGCAAAGTAAAAACCTGAATATGACCATTGAAAAAGCTATATGATTATAAGAATGGAGAGCTTTCCATGTCATTGCACATGGCATAACGTACCAAGTGAACTATATTCCTAACTGTGACAAAAATGTTTCAAATGGTAGCAACATTTTTAGACCAAGTGCTAAAATGTGACACAAAAGCATAACACAAACATGCCAAATGATCTCCACTTGTGTGATTTACAAACGCTGGATTGAGATCAGCTTACAGTCAACTAAGAATAGCCATAGGAAATGGGTAAACCAACTAGCAAACACGTAATGGTAGGTTTGGGTGCAGCACAGAAAATGTATGTTTTACAATTATAATCCACACAAGCAAATGAAACGAGAAAAATTAACATTTTGGTCAAGAGAAGGATTGCTACAATATTAGTTTAAATATGCTTGACTCAAGAAACTCAATCAGCACAACATAATATTTGACACAAGCAATTACATAAATGCCAACCAACACAAGCCCTTACCTGGGATGACACAAGAAACCTGCCCATGTGCTTTTCGGGCAAAATGATAATGAACAACTTCACTGTTTGTCAAATTTCCAACTCTTAGTCAAATGTTTAAATATTGATTAGACACAACGTGCTGCCAATGATAAAAACCTAACCAAGAGCCTTACCTACCACGTGTTATGAAACAAGCAAACAAAATATCCCTACTCCACACTCTTGACACATAGCCTGATGTTGTCACCCAACCTGCTATTCCCAAGCAGGTTGTCAACTTTGTGGCTGTTAATTTATTGGCCATATATTTGTGGTGCCTGCCTTTTATAGCAAATTTCATTTTTTCTGGTAACCCATCAACAATTCCAACATGTAAGTCAGGAAATCTAAATTTTGCAACACTTGTGGCAAACAGATTTATTCACAACTTTATAACAAAGCATACTTCAAAACTTAATGTAGTCTTGGAGAAGCAGAGTTCATCCTGTATTGAATATACTGACCTTCAGTTATTTGAAATCAATTTGATGCTTGCTGTACGGACAAGCCATGATAAATATGCTTCAGAAAAAATGAAGTGAAAAATGTTAAGAATGACAATAAAACAATGAGGCACTAGATCAAAACTTCTTCAGACATTTTGCGTCTTATGAATGCTAACACATTTTGAGAGAGTCCTAAGCCAGAGTTCGTATCAGCTGAAGTTGCATACTCATGTTGTCATGAGTGAATGACCAATCACATTAAAGCTAACTATAGAGTCAAATAGGAAGCAGTTCATAGTGTTAGGAAGTTGTATATTGCCTATAACTGACAAGAAGTTCCTGATAAACGTCAGCCTTGCATGCACGGCTAAAACCAGCTTTATCTAGCAATTTAGTAGCAAATTTGGTAACCAGGCAGAAAAACAAAATATGAATAAAACACAATTTTGCTAAAATTAAAGCAATTCATGCTTTGCAGCACTGTAATAAGCAACAGCTTCAAAAACGCTTTGTCCATCTCTGACACACACCAAAAATCCTTCCTCAGTAAAACTTTTGTACATCTTCAGTTAAGATCCATAGCAATTTAAGCTTAGCTTAATCTTTGTTCACTGACAAAATCAAGCCAGTGGTAGTTCAACTGATTTTCACTACTTTAAGCCAAATTAGCATGCTGTGTGTGTTGTTTTTACTTGATGCTCAGACCCTTGAGTACAAGACAAATATGTTAGGGCATGAGTACAAGACAAACATGTTTCAATTCTTACCAAAAGGCTCAAGAATAACATATTTTTCAAACTATAAGACATACTTAAAATATTTTAATTTTCTCAAAAATTGACGGCACACCTTTTATTCCAATGCGTCTGATGTATTCTGCTTGATGGATAGTAACAGCAAAGTCACACTGCTTGATGGACAGTCAGGACATTACAGGAACTGTTAAACTCATGAAGAATTTAATAGAGTTTTGGAAAATCAATGCCCCTTATGTTTGAAAATAAACCATTTAGTGATTGTTAATTGATATAGTGCCTTATAATCTGGGGCACTTTGTAGTCCACAAAATACGGTAGTTTTGTGTTTGGTGACCGAAGGTAGCAAGTTTGAAGGGTGTGGTGTGAATATGTGTAGAGGAAAATTAGCTGCAAACATATGATCTCTACTTTGGAATCAACACAATGAAATCTGTTAATAAAATTTGTTAACAGGTAAATCTGACAATTTTTTACAGTGCAACTGAAATGCTGCTGATCCATTCCACTATAGTAATCTGCAGTGCAGCTAAGCAGACCTACCTCAGCAGGGATTGGACATTGCAAAAATTATATTGATACCTAATTTATTTTACTGCCATCTACGTTGAGTGCAGTGCATGAACCAAATGCTGGTTTGCATCGCATTGCTAAAAGCCAAAGCATTTCCAATTAGCTTGTTTGGACTTGCAAGTCCTGACATTGGGACCTTTGTTCCAACTTCAAAGGCTTACACTCCATTTGCAATTTCAATTTGTGGTCAAAGTGTCACACTGTTACTTTCTTTACTTCACACTGTTGCACAAGTTGCAACAGTCCTTACTGTAAGGGAAGATTGTACACCTAAACAACTTCATGCAAGTTGGTAAATTGGCAATTACACCTGACAGGTAAAGTTAACGAATTTATGACTAAGCTATAGTTTATCAACATATTGGTCAACTCTGCATACCAAAGCTTGGAAGATTGGGTATGCTTTGTTTGTTTGTATTGATAACATGCAAGCCAGCACAAAGATTTTTCATCTTATTCCAACATTTCAGCTGTAGTTCAATTCGGCATGTACAAATGAATATATTTCTGCATGTAGTGTTCTTGAATTTATCACTACTGGGCATGTACCCAAAATTATACATATATTAACACTAGTTACGTTGAATGCCAATCTACACACATCTTTCATTATTGAACAAAGTGACATTGTAAGCACTGTTGAGAATATTTAAAATTATTAAAATGAACTAAGGTTGTTTGCAGCAGTAGTTTGCATATCACTAATCGAAATTTAATTTATGAAGAATGAAATCAATTGATGCACTTCGATAGTGCAGTCAAATTGGCAATGTACAGCTGCAATTCACAATTAATTTGATACCAAGCTGGTGTATGTCTGAGCATTGCTGATTGCATCACCAACAAATCATGCATGTTTTCACACTGTCACTAAATAAAAGTCTGAAATATTCACATTGACCAATGGTGCAAGTTTACCCTTTAAAGCCCACTAAGTCTCGATTGCAACAGGTGCATGTTTGGCCACAACTTGCCAGAGAACTGTTCAAACACTCTGGAGTGACGTCAGAACTGGGGTAGGTCAAGGATGTTTTTGATGATGTGATTGGGGCCTGAGAAAAAAGTTCAAGTGTCACTTTACTTGTTTTTTCTTTTAAAATAAATTATGTGAAATCCTCATCTTTAGAGCCCTTGAGTGGCAATCTAGTGTTAGTGGTTTGCAAGTTACAGCCAAGAAACCAATTTATCCCCGAGAGGATTAAAATCAATGAGTCAACCCAACTTTGCTTTGTCATAAGGATGAAATTATGAACACATGTATATCATGACATAGCGTAGAAAAATATATTCACATATATACACAAAAAAAATTCACTCTTTGGTTTTCTTAATACAGAGCAGTGGTAAGCTCTTGAATTCATGTGCAATCACCTATTGAATCATGTAACTGTTTTTATCAAACCAGAGAATGATTAGATTGTTTGAAAACTATTACATCCACTATTTACAAGTTGATGATGGAATATAATATATTGAATGGCGGTGTTCAAAATCCACACTGTGATTCACTTATAACAAGGAGTCATGATCAAATTATGCTCTGCTTGGTCAAAACCAACTGGCATGTGCATACCGAAAATGGCTTGCAAAGCTGAAATCAATGGCCCCCTTATGCTGAACAAACTTTTGTGGTGAAAAGCCTAGGAATGCCCCACACTGACAGAAAATGTTAGATGGAACCTGCCTGAGCAGTGTGTAGAGATCACTACCTTAGGCCAGCTGCTTTTTTAAAAAGTATGTGCAAAACCACCTTAGAAACAATTCCATGCAAGTATTACAGATAAGAAATTCTTAAGTTTTACATTTACTTCAAAAATAATACAATTTCAATTTGTTAATTTCATAAATGTTTTTCTAGTCAGTACTATTTTACTCAATTGTTTACTCAATGCTATTGACCAAAGTAAACTGATTCTGCAATGAAGGGCTTTTAAAAATCTTGCCAGCATGCAAAAAAGAATGTAGTTAATTGCACCTTCAATTAGGCAAGCTTTTTTACGCAGTTAACTGGAATATGTGATTATCCAGAATTAGTGNAAAACAGTACATGTTGTTAATAGAAATGCTAAAAAATGTTTCCTTGACTGAAATAACATTGTAATGGTACTAATCTATGGCAACAGGGATGCTTTAAAGCTCATCTTTTTTAGACCGGTTTGTCATGGCATGTTGTCCAAAATGCATTCTTTAGCCAAATCTGTCATTGCAGTGTTTCACAAACTAATGATCATAAAATGAATGTACAGTAGTTAGCAGTACAGCTGTATATTGCTGTACTTTGCACAAGCTTAACTAAGCATCATGTTAGTGCAACAAAAGCCACCTATTTTTTCCGAACAATTATGATAAAAGCAATCTTTGCTGTCATTGCAGTTGCGTGATCATGCCATATGATGTCATTAGGTTTTTAAACATGGCTCTGTCTTTGAAGCAACAGCACTGTTACTTCTCACTCAATCTGTGCTTCATACATTGTTATGTCTTAAATCAAAACGTTGGGCTATGTGTGACAGTATTTTGGTTAGAAAAAAGGTTTCATTATACACACTTTATACTCCCTTAGAAGAGTCGTCAGTGGGCTATGGCATCCATCTCTTTAGACTCTGCACTGTCAGCGATGCGGTGGCAGGCCAATGGCAGCACTACATATAAAGCTTTGCCACTGTGCCTATCCATTAACGCCAGGCACAAGATTGGACAAGTTGCAAGCATCGCTTTTCATGTCTTTGGTTTGACCCAAACAAGATACAAACTTAGCCTGCCAGCTTCGATAGTGTGTGCTCCATCCCACCAGGCCACTTACATTGTTTAACTCTATCTATTCAACTGTATTGTGCCATTAACCTAGGTACTTTCTCAATAAATGATAGGCTACAGCAGTGTTTTTCAACCTTGTTGCTGCAGCGCAGTGATGCCAGGTTATTTTGCAAAATGACGCAAGAAAATTTGAAAAACAAGCCAAAAATAGGCAATTTAACCGAAAAAACAAACCCAACATGCGTTGGCAAGAAAATTCAACAAAATGAAAAATCAACAAGAGAAGATTACATAAAAAAGCAGGAAGGCAAATCCGAAAAAGCAAGCCCAAAATGAGCAAATTTTCATAAAAACATGCCCAATATGCCTTTGGCAGTAAGTTGAAACAGCAAAAGTGCCATAAAATTTAATAAAAATGCAATCCGCAAAACAGAAATCTGCAAAAAACAAGCAAATTTCGATTAAAACAAGCCCAAAAATATGCAACCTGCAAGTCTTAAAAAAAACCTGCAACTCCACAAAAAAAAACAAGCCCAAATTTGCAGGAAAACTACAAGGCTGGCAACACTGCTGCAGCAGAACCTTCCACAAATGCTTGTGTTGCTGACAGAAATCTATGCAATGATCCAAGTGTCTATATTGCTACAACTGCATAGAACTGTGGTTGCAAATTTCCTCCCAAACAAATTCGGTCTGTTGGGGCGGAACCCTTGGCAGCTACTTGCGGAACCTTGAGGTTCCACAGAACCCCCAGTTGAAAAACACTGGGCTACAGTGTGGGATTTACAATCTCCATTCAATAAAATGGATTATGCAATTACTTGGTATGAAATTAGAAAGCAATGCTAAAACCAGAAGGTATCCATCTTGCATATATATTGCATGAATGCTGTCTGTCAAGTGTTCACATTGTACATTCCATGCTTTGCAATGACGTTATGGCCGTTATACCATGACAGGGATTGATATAGGAAAAGCAGTCAACCAGAAAGCATAGATAATTTACAGAATATAAATAAATGCACATAGAATTATGATGCATACAGTACTTCCAACTGTTTCATGTCAACACATTTCAAGCTTTAAATCGACAAAAAGTTTTGAAAAAGTTCACCTTCCATTTTTACTGCAGGTTGATTCAATTTTAAGTCTTTATTTAAATTGTATAATAAAAATATTTTGTGTACCCTGTAGATATGAAATTGTTGCACATAAGCAGCATTCTGGCTTTGTTGACAATACAAAAATACTTGACGATTCATGAGGGCCCATGAGATGTAACAGGTTATTTTAAAATCAAAATATAAACAAAAATGCAACTTGCTAAGTGAAACATATAACTCAGAGCTTTGGGATAGTCAATTGTTTTGTGAGCATATGCCTCACTATCATAGTTCTGCTTCANCATCTGCTATGCCAGTTTGCAGCAGCACGTACNAATTTATAACATTATAATCAACAAGACCATAGTATGGTTCTCACATCAACGAAAATCAGGTTCAAATTACTATGGTAAATACACTATTTCATCTCTCTTTCCAATATTTTCCATTTGAAACCCTTCCGCACAGTACATCTGTCAGCCATAATCACCTCAAGACCACATTTCTGCCAACTGATCTTACTGCCCACTTTGTTGTCTTGAGTCAACAACACATTGCTCACAACTGCCATTTCACAGCTGTGGCTTTGTTGCTCTATAATTGGCATCAGATGGTGAGCCAGTTTTAGTGAAAGCAGTTACATGAGAACAACCTATTTGCTAGTTGTTGCTTGCCACAGCTTGTACTTTGATTTGTTCATCATAGTCCTGAGTTTGGTAACTTTCTTTGCCCTTACTTTAACCCTCAGCATTTCACCCATAAACAACTGCTTGCAGAATTCAGGACAGAGGGTACGCAGAGTGAAAATGATTTACTCTTGAAAACATTTGCTGGTTGATTCAACTGTGTCACCTTGGTGGAAACAAGTTAGTAACTTGAGCAGAGGTATGTGCAGGTTAAAACCATTGCAAAGTCATGAAAGCAGAACTTACAGCTGGAACAAAATGACTTAGGACCTAGCCCCAAAATTTTAACTTTTGCATATGTATAAGCATTAATCCTTATCTGGACTATTACTTCAATCAATTTACTGCAAACCACATGACATATTGATCACTGGGTGATTATGAATGAAATGATGCAATATTGGTATTGTTAGGTCACAATCATCTTAAAATTGGAGGAATTTAAGTCTTCAGGAGACATCATTCAGGAAAGAGTATTTTGCTGCGTCAGAGATAGTTTAGTATAGATCATCAGTGAAGTGTTTGTTTTTGAAAGTACCATTTTAACATCCCTGGAAAATACAGTAATAATGATGAGAAGGCTCGAATCCTTGCCTGGAGTAAAAAAAAGTACCAATAAAAATCATATGTAAACATAAAAGAAGAGCAAGATCGACCATTATGAAGCTTTTGTCTTCAGACAAAGGACTACCAAGCAATGCAGTTGTACAGCACAAATTTGGAGGTGGAAGAAGAAAAAGACTTCATGTGCTGCAGACACCTTTTTGAGGATAGAAATCCAGAAGAAACCTCAGTTAACAGTCCTGGATGTGAAAAATTTGCACCCAGAGCTGCTTGAAAACGTTTCATTTTGAACAATGCAGGATTGCCTCCAGAAGGACTCAGGTTTTTCTTGCCGTAAAACTGCCAAGAAACCACTCCTAACTGAAAGTATGAAGAAGCAGAGAATTGCGATTGCCTAACAACATGTCCACTGGACCCCTGAACAGCGGAAGAAAGTTATTTTTTCTGAATAGAGTAACTTTCAAGTGTTTCGGATGGTTCCTCCATCATTCGATGCCCATCATCATCTGATCAATTTGATCCCAGGTTCAAAGTTCTAACTGTTAAACATCCAGATTCGGTCATGGTTTGGGGAGATTTTTCTGTTGAAATGGGTAGGCCCAGAGCTGGCTTTTAGTTCCTGCCCAAAAAAAATGCTTAAACTTGAATAAAAAGCACTGGATGAGCACATGCTGGATTTGTTTCATAGTCATGGCTGTGAAGTGTTTATGCAAGATAATGCTCTCTGCCATTAAAGTCTAAAAAAGTATANAATTGCCTCCAACAAAAGCAGATCAAAATACTTCAGTGGCCTGGCAACTGTCCTGATTTAAACCGAATGGAAATTGCTGGCAGAAAATTAAATACCTTATGAAACAAAAGAAAACCCCAATCTGGACACCCTCAAAAATCAGTTGAAAAATCAGGTTTGGTGCCAGGAAGTGCGCTTAGATTATTTTAGAAGTTTAGTGTTTCCATGCTTAAACGCTTGCAAATGNTCATAAAAAATAAGGGCAACATAACAAAATATTAATGTGCGTGTTTTTGTTAAATAAAAGTTGCTATTTAAGACCACACATTTGTTTTTGAAGGAAAAATAAAGTAGGTCATAAATCATTTTGCACCAGCTGTAGTCAGTAGTCAGTTGATCAAGAGCTTGCAGCAGACTTGGAGCTTTTAATAGTGGCAAAGGTTTACTATTACAGATGTATATTCAAGACAAGCTTACATTTTAAATTAGTAAGTACATAAATAAGTTTCAGGGATATGTTATGTTGATATTTTTATGTTTAGTAGCTTATGCTTTTCGCTTGAAATGCTAAAAGCCCACACTGAGGCCAATGCAATGATTGAGCAAATGTGGATCATGTACAGAAATTTTTAAGGTTGATGCTACAATTTTGTGATAGAGGATGTAAAGAAATTTTTAAGGATGATGCCATAATTTTGTGACTGGACTAACTGAGGAACAATCAACACATTGGAATGGATGTGCCAATGCTCATTCAAGATAATGTTGAGGGACTTACTCACAAAGAAACATCTATTGTATGGGGAAAGAAGATGACAGACGCAACAGCAATCAGAACAGTCTCAATTGTGCATACGAAAGAATTGTTCAGTACACAAATGAATATAATGTAACTTGATTTGATTCCAGATTTAAAATATTCATAATACTATCACTTACTACTCATAACTTCTTGCTCAAGTGTTAGAGTTTGGAATATCTAGAAAGCATGCACTACTGTATATCCCAATTTTAACACAGATTTTAATTCTACGAAGTCTAAAATCTGTTTTGTGGACATATTGTAACACTGTATGCAAAGGTGGACTAGCTCTGATGTAACTCATCTATTCTATTAATTTCATGCTGTTACTGTACTTTTCAAAGAGCAATCCATAACAAAAGACATATTCTACTATATTTTTATTTGGTATTTAGAAGACTACACCTGAGTACTGCATTAGATTAGGAGGTAGTCTATTCACCCAGTTGCTGAGATAGTCAGTGTAACAACTAAGCAAGCCTCAGTCATTAACTCAAACTGTCAGTTCATGCTTACGAAAGAAAAACTTACCAACAACACCGAAGGCTGGGTGGGTATTGACTCAACTGAAAAACATCCCTTAACATTAACTTGAGCAATAAATTGCATTTAAGAACTTCTTCACACTGCAACAACCTTTCACTTGGGAGCTAGCTAAACTTGACACATCAATTCATAAAAACAATGAAAGAAAGAAGTCGAAGTTAAGTATAAATGTTCTAAATTTTCACTGACTATAATTATGGCTAGGCTTAACTAATCAAGTAGAAAAAGTCAAGCAACGACAGTGCAGTAGCCCAGATCATCTAATGATCAGTCTCAGTGAATCTTTACTGCAGCTCAGCATACGAAAACAACAGAAGACGGCTACAAAAAGTCTTACGTTGCAGTTCTGTAGTGTGCGGGAAGTCCTAACCTCCTACAACTTGTAGCCCCTAACTGCAAGCATTATCACTGTGGTAGATACAATACCCTGTAGGCCTACCAGGCCTACTTCAGTATTTACCAGACCACTGAAATATCACCATTTGAACTTCCTAGATAGTACTGTAGTTAGTAGAAATTGATTCCGTATACGCGTTATTGAGCAATGCAGCTCAGTTTCAACACTTGAAACCATTGCAGCCGGCTTTTGAAAACCGTCAGCCGCATAATCCGGAAATAATCCAATAATTGTTAAGACAAGCGACGCGAAGGATTTCGACTGGCCCGCGTTATTGCGAGCAACGTGACTTATCAAAAGCGAGTTCATTTTTGCCCTTCTGCAGCAAGTCTCTCACAAATGCAACTACAAACCCAAGAACATTACCAAAAAAACCTATTTTACAAAAAAAATCCCTGAACTGTAAAAAACACAAATCATCAAAAACACTTTGATCTTTATCAAAGTAGCCTACACGCAGCATGTGTTAAAAATAGAACCAAACACGATTTGCAAAAGACACTAAAATGATTTATTTTAGACATTTTCAAACTTTTCCGAAAATCCCTGAAAAGGGTCAAAACTTCCAATCTAGTGATAAAATCCCTAAAAGTGAGAGGACTGTTCTGCACTCAAAAGTTATTGCGAAACGTCTGTAAACAGCATAAAATGTTTGCAACATGATGTTTTGTACACTTTGTTATAAAAATAGTAAAAAAGTTTATTACATAATGCAAATGAACAACTCAGTGCAACTGTAACCTGGGTATTTAAGAGAAGACCATGTATTTTAATCACACTAACAGCAAATACATGATTTTTCAGCCCAACAAGAAAGAAATACATGATTTTCAGTGCAAAATCAGCCTATCTTCAATGCAAGACCAAGAGCAGGTAGACAGACCCATATGTAGGCTACATATGCATCATGGCGTTATGGTTGTATATAGCCTACAAAGTCTACTCAGTAAGAAACTAACATTGGTACCACATATTCACTGACTTAGAAAAAGTTTGCGAAATCACTAGGTTTCATTCGAAATATAAAAATGTTTGCCATCCCAGAAAATCTTCCCAGTAAGTATCTATTACTCACTCGTTTGCATACTCACATCTTAATTATGGAATTGTTGGTTGGGGCAGTGCTGTGAAAGCTGGCTTGGTTGAATCCACAAACCAAATGCATCGAAAGATATTAAAAATCATTGAATCTAGCAGGGTTGCGGAGTCGAAGGTGAAATATCCGACTCNGACTTCCAAAATTTCCGACTCCCGACNCCGAGTTTCCAAAATTTCTGACTCCTTAACATAAAGGGAATNAAATTTTGGCTGTTAAAATCAATGGAAATCGTGGTACACAGCAAGAAATTTCTTATTCAACAAAAGTTTCAAAAATAATTGTACCATTTCAAC
>JGI24158J21664_10007396_pt1 | contig 14594 bp, 11 predicted proteins | sample Ectturendosymbi3_FD_21664 | JGI IMG/M metagenome (IMG submission 21664) | reverse complement strand
TAAAAGAGGATAATACACATTTCTAAGATTATAATTTTGGTGTGAGGGTTTTGTCTGTCTTAGTAGTAAACACTCAAGTGGCCCGCGCAATCATTCGTAAACCGCTTGTGGCCCTTTGGCCAAAAAGGTTGGACACTCCTGGTTTATGGCATTTATACACGAGGTGCGAAGCGCAACCCAGCTCCCTATTGAGAGAACGTAGAAAAGTCTTTAAAAGTGTATTCAAGATTTAAGAAGTACTAGATTAAATTGAGGAGTCTAGATAAGCGTGACCCGACTCCCCATTGAGAGAACGCGGAAAAGTTTATCAAAGATCTAAAAGGTGTTAGATTAAATGGAGGAGCCTAGATAGAGCAATAAATTATTGTATTCAACCATAATGTCATAAACGTGTATTTTACTGCAAAGAAAAGCATTATGCATACGAGTAACTATGATAAAGCATACGAGTAACTATGATAAAGCATACGAGTAACTATGATAAAGTATACGAGCTTCTATGATAGAGTTTTCACCTATTTGCATGATTCGTCAGTTCGCCTAAATCGTCACTTTTTTGTAATCCCCTTGAGGTGACGAATTAGGCAAATTCTACTTTATATGAAATTGGGAATGATTTACTTTCTAGTCTCTATAAAATATATTACAACCATTTGACTATGTATCTGAGGATTACCTTCTTTGATTATCTATATCGGAGGAATACCCTAAAACCCGCTACCAAAGAATACTTTGTCTAACGTAATTGTCTAAATGATTCTAAGACCCGGAAGGTTTTTTCCATGGTTTTTTTTAGTTTTGCTGACAACATGAATTTATTTTTCAGATATACAGAACGTACAAAGAAGTTACTACTTTCTACAATTCCGTGGTTAAGTTATTGTCATCAACTAAAGTAAAATCTCGTTCATCTAAAACGTTACCTAAAGTTCCAGGTAATTAATGGTTTTCGATAACACATTGTGTATTATAACTAAGGCTTCCATACAAGCGCTAGGCGCGCCTACACTCAGTGGTGTGTTTAAGGGCAGGGGAGCCAGGCACTTGCCTCGGGACCCTCTTGTTAGAGGCACCCCTCGAGATGGTTCGTGTGTAAATTCTCATTTTTGGTGAAAAACGTATTATTTATTCATATAATGCATTCCGAAGCAGATCATAAATAAGTACTCTGCTTTCAAAGAGGCCAGCAACTGCAATGTGTAGATATTCTGCTTTCAAATGGGCCCCCAGCAGTCATTGTAATGTATAAGTACTCTGCTTTCAAAGGTCCCCTACCAGCATCTCTAATGTGTAAATAAGAAAAAGCTTCAAACCAACCTCAATACCTTAAATAAACTGTGGGTTAAAATTTGCTCCAAAAAGTTCTGAAAAGATCTTATCAAGTAAGAGCAAAAATTTATACCAAATGTTAATTTTTTTCACTGTTAGAGAATGAAGCTTCTCATAACATAGTGTGGATGACTGTGAAAAAGGAGCCCTTGTTTTAAAGGCATATATTGTACACATGAAATCCCAAGAGTTTTGTTGAGTTCAAACATAGACTTGTCTTTTACTCCAATAATCTGTATCAAGCTCAATTTGCGATTTTGATTAAGTCTATTGTAAATAGCAGCCTAATATTCTTTGCATAATAGCATATTCTTGAATGCTATTAAAAGGATGAAATTTAAAGCAAATATGATGTTTTTCATCTGCGTGTTTGTTAACCTGTGCTTTCATGGAGTCTCTTAAGTTGCTAGCTTTGTCTTCCCAACTTTCAGTGCTTTGAAAGTTGTGTATCATGAATACCCTTTGGCATTTTTTGTTATGTCGGTGATGCCGTAGTCTCAGGGACGTATCCTTGGTCCGCATTTTCCGTTTCTAGGCTTGATCTTATCACGGTTTGCTGAATATGCTGACGTAACCAGAGGGCCACCTTTTCAGCCTTGCCTCGGGCCCCCCAACCCTAAGTCTACCACTGCCTACACTGTCGTAAAATCAGGGTTGCGGAGTCGGAGGGAGAATGTCCGACTCCGACACCAACTCTGACCTTTTCAAAATTTCCGACTCCGACTCCTTAGCATAAAGGGAATGAAATTTGGCTGTTAAAATAAACGGAAATCGTGGTGCACAGCAAGAAACATCTGTTTCAACCAAAGTTTCGAAAGAAATTGTGCCATTTCAACAGGGATTCCCAATTTAGGGTGTGATGTAAAAAATGATTCAATTGTACATCCGGAGTCGGAGTCGGACAAAAATTCCGACTCCAGCTCCCAGTGTTGTTAGGAATCCGACTCCATCCAAAAACCTCCAACTCCTTACGACTCCGGCTCCACAACCCTGCCTAAAATAAATATTGAGAGTGGTACAAGATCTATTGTCAGACCCGTAACCAGGGGGGGCGCTTCGGGGGCGAAGCCCCCCTAGAAACTTTTTCGCCCCCCTGGAAAAATGTGTTGGATATAGTTTGAAAATATTGGCCATAGTTCAAAAAATTTGAGCCCCTGTCAGAAAACTCTTCGCCCCTCCTGTTGTCCCAAGCTGGTTACGGACCTGTCTGTTGTTTACGGATTTTCGGTTTGCTCTAAATACTTGTTTCACTGCTTCATCCAGACCGATTAAATCCTGGGCTCTTAAACTGGGATTATGAAAGATTCGCAGAGGGGAGACCTCTCGTCGTTTTCTAGTTTATAAGATAAAAAGCATTTGTAAGAGAAAACCTTTTCCTCTGCAGGAATTTTCGATCAACCACGCCAGTAAAAATACTTTGCATTAATAGGCCGCGGATTTTTCGACTGGAGCACAGTCAAGTTCATGGTTCGCCATCAGGCTGTCGTCGATTCTTTCTTGCGAAATGTGGTTTGCCTTCCCAAAGAAGTGCGTAAAATAATGTAACTTTTGCACAAGCTTTGATTGCAAGGATCGCTAGCTGCGTTCGATTTCATTATGCAACTCTAAATCTCAGTTTGTGTTTTTATAATAATACTTTTCAAGAATCATGCAAGTACTTGTAACTTATTTCTGTTATTTTCTACGCTTTCCAATGAATCACTATTTCTCTAGCCTCGTTTTTGTTTTACCTAGTTAATGTGCAGAAGCAATTTATATGCAAAGTCCTCCAAAACAACAGTTTTTCTTTTCCTGGTGAAATGTCATACGCTCTGGATTCACTGCCGGTGTGATTTATTGCTTTGATCACCCGTTCCGCTAAAGTTTTGCTTTTTCTTATATAAATAAAAAAGAGTCACCTTATGAAGTAAAGATTCTCAAACTGAAACAATAAACCCTAAAGTAGCTCTTGAGTACTTTCCTGAGAACTCGCCATACAGTCGTTTGGCACTTCGTTCCAAACTTTTCTAAAATTTCGGACTTCCATTTAGATGGCGTGAAGTAGGAGATTCATCCCGAGGGATGAATCTCCTACTTCACGCCATCTTCAAGTTCCGTACCACCAAACGACTTCCATTTAACACTTCAATCAACATTTGTGTGTTCAAGTCAATTAACAAATACCACACCGTTCTACCTTATACGTACAATGAGTGTGCAATGACTTGGAAACGCAGTAAGTCTTGTTCTTTTGAAAAATTGGTGAATATATCTTATAGCAGTACTCTAATGCACCTCAAATATAGCGTAAACTTCACCTATGCTCCACAAGATATTTTCAGTCAAACTTTAAATTGGTTGATATCTTTACTGTTAAAAGAACAAGCTGTGAGGTTGAAACACTCATATCTCGTCAGCAAGAAAGAAAGCGTTGCAGGTATTCACAAAATTTGTTAACTTCAAAACATGGCTTACAGACAGTGAACACCGACTGGCTTGTAGACCATTCCCACGAAAACGGTCACCATTGTTCGTGAAAATTAAAATCGATCATCAGAAAAAAACAGACTCTTTAATTACGGGTCTTTGCTGGAAGACTGTGTTCTGTTTGTTTCTGAAATGATTACTTAAGCCTTGCAGTTGGCAAAACCAATTCTATTATAGACGTTATATTTTTGCTTTAACGCGAATTTTATTTTGTTTTCGATTCTTAGAATTACGACTTTCAGTTGAATATCCATTACTTCATTTTTTGAAGAAATACAGATGCGAAGACCTTCCTAGTTAAGAACTAGAAAATGGATTAGATATTCTTCTTACGTATTTCTACAACTATCGCTACAAAAAAGTTTAAATCGACATTTTTGAAATTCAGTGTATGAAAGTGGGGTAGTAAGATGATTCAAAAACATCGTCAACTCATGATGACTTTACTTTCCAGTACTTTGTTGCAAGTCAGTGTGTTCATAACATTTTGATCGTAGTGCTCACTTGTAACATATATTGCTGCTCAACTGGCGGCACGGTTGGTCTTACAGTAAAACGTGACCAATTACAGTACTATAGAAATTATAGTACATCATCAGGCAGTGGTACATCCTCTTCTCATAAGCGCCGCATTTCAGCTTCGAGTACAAGAAGCCGTGCAAAAAATAAACAACAGTTTCAAGTGGGAAACTTAAAAACAGCTCGGTTATGTTTAAAAGCCGGCATGTGGAAAGTGAGTACTTCGTTCAGAAATAAATGGGAGGTAATCGATGAAGACAAATGAAATCGCCAGGATGTTGTTGCATTTGCTCATCCCAGTGTTTTGGTACTAACAGCGAGTTGACCAAATATCTTATATTCTGATCTTGAACCAACAAGTTTTTCCAAGCTTGGTGAGGATAAATGCAAGTCCCAGCTGGCGAGCAGTGTTACAAATGGATCTCACTGTGAATAACGTGTATATGCTGCTGTTGCAATCTAAAGACCGCGTTAGAGCGGATTTACTAGTGCCCCTTTTCCCGACTGCTCCCCAAAGGCTAAATCTGAACGTGCTGCAACATGTTAAGCACGTCAATGCGTGATTGATTGTGTACGACAGGCCTGGCAAACCCGTGGCTCTTTGCCCGGTTTCTTGCAGCTCTTACGTAGATTCCCTGTTTATTCGTGTATAAGTTGCACAATTTTGTACCAATTGTTCACGTTGAAAGTCGGGGTGTGACTTACACATGCGCTACGTGGAAGCATGCTTGGTGGCTTGTGCAAGCACATACACATGTGAGCGCATTTACGCGACACATGTGTTGGTTACAGTGTTTGCGTGGAAGTAATGTGCATAGCAATAAATGGCTTGTAAATTTCTGGTATGTGTGTGAAACGGATTTGTATCAGTGGGGAAGAGATGGGGTGATGTTCATGTGCGCCCGTGTGTATGATGTTGCTCTTTGCGGTAACACAATAAGAAATGTGGCTCTTGGTCTCTAGCTGGTTGACCACCCCTGGTGTAGGAGATCAGGACTGTTCGACATGCTGAATGTGTCTTGCAAATGCACAGTGTCAGCGTAGAACGCATTTTTCCGACGTAAACGTATTCGCACTATACACTTTAAACGCATATTTTTGGTATAGTGATTGGTTGATTTTGGCATCTTTTCAGCTGACACATTTCGAATTGCTTCCAATAACCGCGTTACACACCCGGTCATAACAGTCAATTCGTCACCACCGTAGTTACGTACAAATTACGTTTCGAGAAATCTGAGGGTAGACAATAACATGTAAAGTAAACTGTTGACAGAGACAGGGTGTTGCTCTTGTTACAAAAACTTTGTGAAGGCAAATAAGAAGAGAGACTGTTGTTCCAAGCGCAGTCGTGCTATCAGCTGCTTAAGAATGTGAAAAATACGACTGGGCGCAGCAGTGTAGCAACGATTTAACACCCATGATAAAGCCAAACAAGTCAAAGGTCCCATCAGTAAGATAAACTGCAGGTGTGTATTCAAAACGAATGCAAGTTTGATTGCATTTGCAATACGCAAGGATTTGGAAATTTGCAGATTAAGCATTAAAATTGTGCCATAGGTAAGTAACAGGTAAGCTCAGATAGTAGGACGCAACTTGCACTGGCAAACCTATGAAACATTCTCGCAGAGCAGCTTATCTCTCAGCAGATAAACACTTCTTACTGCAACGTACATCGTCATCGCACTATTNTGCACTTATTTTAACCTTTTAGGATTAAAGTTAAACAATACATAACGTCTTGGACGTAACGAATGCAGGGGTTTTCCACCAGCATCTTTCTATCCATTAGATCAATGATCCTCAAAGTGTGCGGAATCGCCCCCTAGGTGACGATTTTGAAGGGCAAGGGGGCCATAGGGGGGCAAAACAACACAAATGAGGGGAAAATGCTCAACCACTAATCGATCACTGAGTTAACTTCGGTAGCCTGCTATTGTGACTTGTTAGTTTCTTGCAATTTTTAATTTACTGTGATAATCTTTGGAGGTTGTTGCTAAAGCAATTCATCCGTTAAATTTTTCCTCTGCACCGTCTATGTGCCCGGCTAGAGCGTGGATAATTTTCACAAGAATTCGGAACGTAATATTAGGGTCGTAATACAATTNTTCAGTTCAGCTATTTAATGGCTTGATTCAGCTATTTAATACTTTCTTTAAATAAAATTCTTTAAATTTATTACCTTTTGCTTCATCTGGTTTGGGGGGCGAAAACGACGTGTCGAGAGTGAAAAGGGGGCGATGACATAAATATGTTTGAGAAGCACTGCATGAGATAGAGCTTGGTTGCATCTGCATTGCTTCTAAGCGAAGCAATGCACTTAGTTGCTTTGCATTCTTCCTGTACTTCACTGCAGTGATTCATCTAATTCTAATCTTCCGTGTTCAGTGAGTTGCAGTAAATCAGTTGATGGTATTAGTTGTTTGACTGTAATGAGTCTAAAAACATATGCCAGTACTTAGCTTTACTTTGAAAGTTTAAAACACGTTTCGAAAAGATCCTCTCAACTACATTTTTTGGAACAAACTATAACTATCAAAATGCTTTTGTATCATTGTTTATACTTACTAGGTATCGCTTCACCAGACTGTTCTTGATTTCTACGAAATGAAAACCTACGACAACTTGAATAACGTGCTAAACTCGCAATGCACTGTAATCACAAACGACAGCGCAAGAACTGGATTTTCTGACGAGGAAAACGATAAAAACGGTATTTCCATTAGTTTCTAATTGCATTAAATGTTGATCTTGTATGAAAGTTTGCTCACGTAGTTGGTAATAGGTCGCAGATGAATGTTTTTCTTGTGGGCTCTACTTTTACAAAAAAAATGTTTATGATAATGAAACCGCTATTAACTGGGAAGTCCACGCATCAATTTGAAGCTGTGTTTTAGTCGCTCCATCGTTTACAGTTTAGCCATCGTACTGCTAAATGGCGAGATCGCAGCGATTGCCTCCCTAAGGTTCTTTCGCCGTCGACTGCAGTGAATAAGATCGATAGAATAACGTCATCAATACGTCCTGCTTCCAACAAAAATGCATTCCGCTGAATGTGTTTGTTTGCACTGCAGTTGGCGAACGTTTCGCAACGCTGACCTTCAAGAATAGAATTGAGGACGGTAATTTTAAAGAGACATTTTTAGTAACCAGAATTATGAATTGATCAGCAAAGAATTGTGCAGATTGAATAGTGACTGCTGCCTGTCCATCAATTCCTGAAGCGGTACTCCCTCGACTCAACTATTGATCTTTTGTTTGCAGCTGACAGCAACGACGGCGATTCCATTAGCAACGATTTTAAAGTTGATGGGCACCACGTACTTTACGCAGCCAGCCAACGAGCTCTCACTCCGCCCAGTTTCTTGCCAGTGACGTCTTGTTTTGAACCAGATGACGATTACGTTGCGACAGGCTATCAGACATTACTGGAAGATATCAGCTCTCTTGACTTGTACGAAGATTATGCCATCGTAAATGCCAATTTTTACGGTAATCCTGGAAGGATTCGTTACGCTCTTTTTGATGACAAGCACTGGCTGCAAGAAGCCCAAGCAATCATATCCCCTTACTCTCCGAACAAAGCTTATTTTTGCTTAGTTCACAATGTCGATTATTAAAAGAGATATTCAAACTCCATCACAGGAGTACTTTTGTGGATCTCGAAAGGTCACAACTGGTATATGCCGAGTACTTTGACAGTGAAGTAAACACCAACCTAGAAGGATAGAAGTTAAGACATAGCCGCCAAGTAGTGAACAAAGTTTATGACAAAAAGTAAAACTTCTGTCTTCCGGCATCTTTGACTAGCCAAGATAACCAATAAATGTTTGGTTACCTTGAACATAACTCTCTGAACAAATGTCCAAGAGCTGCAGCAACGTTGTGTTATAGCGCTTTGAACTCGAATTGACGTGACCCACAATGACTATAAACAGGCCCGTCGCCAGGATTTAGCAGCAGGGGGGACCAAAAACCAGAAGGGGGGGCACATTTTAAAATACGGTATTGGATGTATGCAGCAACCAGGGGGCCAAACGTGAAATGGGGGGCACATATTTCAAATGGGGGCCGGGCACCACTGGCACCCCCGCTGGCGACGGCCCTGACTATAAGAACGTGAATCAGAGTGAAACCTAAAGATATTAGGGTAAATTGCATCAACCTGTTTCGTGGTGTTTGCACAAATCAGTAAACGCTTCGTGAGTGTTTTCGAGTTTTTTCTAGTTTATTGGCAGTTATGCCTACTTTGCAGTCTTTAGACTTGCAACAAGCTTAGTTATGTCTTCCTTGAGTGAAATTTTGAGAAGCCTCCTGACACTGGCATGCTGCTAGTACAGTAGTATTTAATGATCTTTATATTACTTAATGATTGTTTTCCACTTTGCTAAGAGACATGTTACGCGAGCAGATTGCAATAGCTCCTACCCAACAAATGCGGGAAATATTCCACCTAACAATATACAGGATAAAAATACGACTTTTAGATAAAGGTACACCGTGACCAGGCCGGTAACCAGCTTGGAACACCAAGGGGGGGCGAAGAGTATTCTGAGAGACATAGTTAAACTATGTCTAATACATTTTTTCATGGGGTGAGAAAAATTTTGCAGAGGAGACGAAGCCCCCTGTGTCCCCCTGATTACGGGCCTAATCGTGGCTATTATAAACTGCTCGGAACATACATGTGATAACAGGTTTTCGTTGTGCAATTTTGCTTCTTTCGTAAGTTGTTTTATTTCACAACCTGCTATCGTCTTTTGTTTGCTACATTTACGATATTTATGTTCCAGTGGCAGGCGCGATCGCCAGAAATGTTTGTTTTTAATGTCTTTGGTATGAAGGCGGTAGTCACTGGCCCAATCCTAAAACTGCTTCTTACTTATAGAAGACACGCTCTTTGCCATAAGTGCTGCTGTGAGTAGCCCGAAATCTAATCGATCTTTTAAAGACTTGATGAAAAATCGCACACCATATCACTGGGTTCTAGGGTCTGAAAGTAGGAAAGAAATGAAGGCATTCTAACATCAAATCTTGAGGTGAACAGCTAACGGAAAAAAACAAATCGGAAGGGGTGCTCATTGGCACACAGAGGCATGTAAATGTTTTAATCCAGGTTGGAAGTGTGTTGCAACGCATTTACCATGAGGCTGACAGCCAATTGTTTTTACTGAATTTAAAGCAGGATTTGACGGTTAGTGTTTTACCAGTTATAAATATCACTTTTTGTATGTTTGGCTTGCACATGTCGTTTACATGTTGGAGTTAACAGAGGAATCACAAGAAAATAGAGAAATCATGAGGCGCCACAAAGCACACGGAAGGTTTTTGTTGCTGCAAAAAAGCAATGCTGATGAAATGCGTACACCGAAACAATGCACCAACAACTACTTCAGTTGGTCACCGTCATACAGGAGCGTTGTTATTGAGGATAAATGGAGATTTGTCAAAAGCATCAGACATTTGAAGCGATCCGAAATAAACGTTGGATGAAGATGTGCAACGTTTAAAAAAATGATACAGATTGTTTCTCAACTTACAGGTCAATCATCGTTTGTCTGGTGCAAAATTTGTGTAACCACACTGGTAGAAAAAATCGCAGAAAATTTACCTATCCATGACGCACATTACCGGAAAAAAACATTCCTTCAAGTATTCATTCAAACTGAAATGACGATAACGCAACAAATAGCAGATCGTCTCAAATCTGATTCGTGCAACGGTGTGAGACAGGCCTATGTTAGAGTATCTACGATGATCAGGTTCCTTCAGCTGTTTACACTCATTGTGTCAGTAATTACTTGAAGTTATTAGTTAGTAGACAAGTTATTCCAATAAAATGCGTTTACACTCTTGTGGGTTGTGGCAGAAATTAGTTAATAAATGAATCCCTAAATCGTCGGGGTGCCTTTGAAACCAATACACCAGAAATGAGCATTGGACTCGACTTGGATTGGGCTGGAACCGGACAGTAAAATTTTTTTTTATTTGGATTGGATCCGGACTGTAAATCGTTTTAAAAACTTAGGATCAGGAGTAGGACTAGATTTGGACTGAGGTGATGGAAGAAGGTTGCGGCACTTTTGACGTGAAAAGCTCTATTTTGTCAACTTTTTGAACTTTATTTGGGCATGGACTTCACATTTAAAAATGTTTTTGGACTATGATTTGACTTGGACTGAGTTTTAAAAATTCAGGACTTGATCTGAATTGTAAAATATGAATGTCCGCTCGTATCTGCAATCCACTATCAAAGCAAGGTTAAAGCATGACGCACTACTGCGTTTTGTTCCAAACTCAAGGCACGAGCGGCTCAGCAAATGAAATGTTACGCGATACGAGAACTCACTCAAAAGCATTTTTGCTTCTGGAATCTGGAGAGTTTTTGGGTGAGCAGCTTCTTGGCTGTATTGGCAGCAGTAAAGGTTATAGCGGTGTATCTTTGTCAAATATGTTACAATTTGTAAGTATGGACTTCGCTGAAGCAATGAAGGAAATCAGGCGAAACAACGACACTACAATAACTGGAAATCAGTTTTTTGTGTTCAAGCAAGCTGAAAGTTCAGCGAGTGTTGTGGGAGTAGAGCTGACTTCTCGTTGCACTTCGCGATAAGTTTACAGGTCTTCCTGGGAACGTGTTGCACCGCCCCAAGAAAAGTTTGCAATATCCATATTTGGACAAAGTGCATGTACAAACAGCAGATAAGTTTGAAGGTCAGTCAAAACTAACACTGATTTTGTACAGTAAGCAGCAATCTTCAGATATCATCTCTGACCATTTTCAGCAAATATTTCAGAAATATGGAGGTTTTCGGAATGTCGGCAAAGAACTCCTTAAGGAATAAAAGCTTATCATGTGCAGTGAACAAGCGGATACTTTACTTAAGTCAAAGACAATATTTTGAGCTTTGTTAAAAGACATTCCAGAGCGTTTTCCGCGCGCAGAAAATCACATGCGAATTGCTTCCATTGGTTCTTTGAGATCGTGTTCGGCCGAACGCTCGCTTAGTGCGAATGATAATTTTGAAACCTCGAGCGAGGTCAACCATGCCAGACGACCGTTTAACCTTAACTGGTCTAGCACTGATGTGCATCCACAAAAATATTGAAACCGATGTGATCAGGAGCGTAACGAAGTTAAATGGCGCCCGGGGCAAGTTTGGCACCCCCTTGTTCGGTCTTGAGATCTTTCGGAAGCAAATGTACTGTATTGAAGAAAGTATTTGTGACATTGCTGGGACTTTTCGGCGCACGCCGCAGTGATTCGGAGTTCTGGGAATTGTGCCCCCCTCTCCATACGTCCCGTCTGTGCAACACTTAGAGAGGAACTTTGGTAATTCCTCATGTTGTTGATTAAGGTTATGGTACGAACTACTGCTAGTCATTCGTGTTTCGATTTAGCACTAATGGTAGCTTTAGCGAGGAAATTGGTTAGCGACCAGACAGTGGCGGATCCAGACCTGGCGTTTGGGGGGGCAGTCAAATTGGGGGGCGCCAAAATTGTCTTCACTTGCTTAAATACCAAAGATTGTCTGCGACAAAAGTGGTTACCTTTTGTAGGTCAAAAAGTGGCTATTCTTGTTGGTCGAAATATGCTATTTTTCACGGAATAACCACAGTTTGAAAGCGCTTTATATCATTAATTCAGAAAACGTTTGAAATGGGTCCCAAACAGCGGGCCTCGTTTTTTCACAAGCTACACAGATCTCGTATATCTACAAAATGTATTTAAAATGTATAAAAAACTTCCCGATAGTTTTGGGCAAGTTTCTGAAACAGAACCATCGCCCTGCAAAATTCTCCTATTCGTGTTTCCTCAAAGTGGCGCAAAAATTCGGGCAAATTGAAAATTTTGCCCCACCTAAAGCCCAAGGTTCCCGTATGCCTCTGGTTAGCGTTGTGTACCATGATTTGTTGAGGGGCGTCGCTGCGCGCAGTAACCAGGGGCGTAACGACGGGGCGCAAGGGGCACGATTCCCCGGGCGCCAAATCATTGAGGGCGCCGAAAAGTCCTAACAATGTCACAAGAACTTTAGCGCAGTACATGTGCTTCCTGAAGACCTCAGGTTCGAACACAGGGCGCCAAACTTGGGCGCAATTACCCGGGCGCCGAATCAGTCTGGGGGCGCTGAAATACTGCTGGAGCGCCGAATGATTGCGGGAACGCCAAAAATCCCAACAATGTCACACGCACATTCTTCAATACAGTATATTTGCTGGCGGAAGTCCTCAGGTTTGAAAATGGGGGCGCCAAACTTGCTTCTTGCCCCGGGTGCAATCTAATCTCGTTACGCCCCTAGAAGTAATTCAGTACTCCTCTGCGTTGTCCATGTATATGAAGTGAGGAGTTGGATAATTGCATAGCTACGTAGGTCATAATTCTTTGAGCTAATCGAGCACGTTTAATGCATTTTTGTCACATAGCGGCAAGTTGTTTGCTAACGTAAACGTCTGTAGCGTTTTAGACGCTGCATTGTGGTTCAATCAGCAGGGGCGTAACGAAGGGGCAAGAGGGCGCAATTACCCGGGCGCCGAATCACTGTGGGGGCGCTGAAATACTGCGGGGGTGCCAAAAAATCCCAACAATGTCACAGGTACATTCTTCAATACAGTACATTTGCTTCCGGAAGACCTCAGGTTCGAAAATGGGGGCGCCAAACTTGCATCTTGCCGCGGACCCCATCTAAACTCGTTACGCCCCTGTCAACCTGGAGATCAATTCCGTCAAGAAACCCATCCACTCACTTGTATGTTGCAAAACTACGATGCAGACAAACTGCGGACTCACGAACTGCACTGGCAACAGCCCTGAAACTGGTTTTTCGTTTTCATTTATGAGGCTTGTAAAATCTTGAGTCAGTAATAAGTTTTCCACATTGCATTCCTATTTTTACTGCCTTTCCTATTCTTTTCAGTGAAATCAGGCATTAAAGAATAAACTTGCAATAAACAGACCATTTTCATACAGCATAGCAGCAAGTCGATAACTGCGAACGCGACTGCGTTTGTGAAGGCTGGGCAGTTCTCACGCGGTAAAGAAAAAACGAAACAGTGGAACTATTACGAAACAATAGGATCGTTCACGCTATTCGACAAGAGGTTGAGTAAAGTCCCGCACGTAAACCCTGACGTTTAACTAAGCGAAAAACATTGTTTATTTTAGAATATTTTCAAATATGTTTCAACTTCCATGGGCACCAAAAAGGGGCGCATTTATGGCAAAGGGGCGCTATTCAAGGAGGCGCCACAGAAGTTTAGGGGGCTGGTGTCCCAAACTACCCCCCCTGGATCCGCCACTGCGACCAGATGTGTCTTAAACATGAGTCCACCTGCGCTACGCGGGCGGCGCCTGTGGTCATCAGGCCCGCAACCTGGAGGATCAGCCAGACAATAGCCCCAAAATTTTCAAAAACATTTTAGTTGTTACGTACAACAAGATGCAATCATTTTGCTTCCCCGAAAATATCAGCTCGTTGCTGTCCTGATTGCCATCGTTACATGCACCCGCATGATCGCAAAAAATCCACGAAATGTTTTCTGCGCTTTCAGATCTGTCTACAAGCGCTTCGCAAGTTCATTTTTTTATTTTTTGTTATTATTCAAATCTGATATTAACGCAAACAAGCATACAAAAAACAACGCATCCTTCAGCGCAGTGCAAGTTAATAGTTACACAGATTGTTAGCGTGTTTTAGTTTGTTGAGTGTTTTCGTTTTGATACTGTGTAAATTGATGTGGTTAGCCAGCGGAAAATTTATTGAAAAAAAGTACTGTATATTTAAACGTTTGATCGTGCCCCACCAGAAATTGCTGTATCCGCCTCTGCATCTGCAGACATATGGCTTTCGATTCAGCGACAGCCTGGCGCCGCCTAGTGGAACATGCAACGTTGTGCAGCAGCAGTCCCGTGTCAGTTCAGTGCTTCTTGCGCAAGGTTCATAAACGCTTTGCTGTAACTTATTCTCTATGGGTCGCATCATCTAACTGTACCCGCAGACAGCATAGGCGTAGCCAGGGCCATGACCGCTCCAGATTATCAGCCTATCGAGTCATTTTGTGCTGTGAGAGGCGGTATCCCAAACAAAATACTATTGCTCGCTTAAAATCAAAACATTTTGGCCACCCCAACATTTTGGATTGGCTACGCTGCTGGCAGACAGTTTAAGACAGCATTCCAAAAGATACGATTCGGTCTCTTATTGTTTTGTTCGTTGGATTTGTTTTCTACTAACTTGGTGAAAAAATGTTCAGAAACAGCGTTTTTTCATGTACTTCGGTTT
>JGI24158J21664_10007395_pt1 | contig 14595 bp, 7 predicted proteins | sample Ectturendosymbi3_FD_21664 | JGI IMG/M metagenome (IMG submission 21664) | reverse complement strand
CACCCTGTGCTTTTGAATGTATGGTGCATGTATGCGTCAATCTGTGCCAAATGTGTTAATTCCATCAAGGTGATGAATATTGCGTAATATTATTTTACTGCTTATAAGTTATGTAGATCTGATGAAAGAGCACACCTTGTCAGTTTCCTTTCAATCTGTGAGCTCATTTCTAACTGGAGCAGCAGCAGCACTCTGTTTATAATATATATCTTGAATTAGAGCTCAACCGTTATATCGGCACACTGATATATATCAGCCGATGTATCGTATCGGCAAAATTCCGCCAATATACATCGCCAATATTTGCTCATAAAAGTTTTACGCTGTTGCTCTGCATGGAGCGTTCAGAAAACCAAGTTGCTACTTCATCTCTGACCTTGATTGATTAACACAAATGCTCTGTCCTGTTCCCAGCACACAAAGCCTTCATGCATATAATCAGATGGTTGTGCAACAGTCCTGACAAAACGCTCTATGACGTAGCAGTTGCTCGTAGGTTTGGCGCGGTAAGCTGATGATTGTCTGCGAACTAGGTTACGTGCTGTTGTGTTGGTTGGCTGTTTTATCAAAGTCTGTCTGGTCTAGACAGCCTTGCATTCAGCATGCATAAAAAAGTCACAGCGAGCAGGACCCAGGTTTGCATAGAATTCGATGTTGTATGGTTCTTCATCGCAGTAAAGTGATGGTTTTAATGCGTTGTGCGTTGTTTTTTACTTAAGACATATCTGAGCATAGGCACAGATGTCTACACAAGGAGCAATCCACTTATACGCAACACATGTTTGCTGTTTGTGCATTTTTTGAATTAGAGTTAGACTACTGTGAGTCCTAGAAATTGCTATGGACTGCAGTAGGCACAACGGATGAAACCATCCTATTAGAATACATTTGACCTTTCGTCAAACACAGCTGGTTGAAATGGTCACGTGACAAGTTCAACACGTAAAGAAACAAAGGTTTAGGTTTACCTGCAGTTCACACAGTGCAAGCGAAAAGCTGCTAGCAGCTTGCCAGCACTGAAAGCATAACATTACTTGTGTCACAGCCAACTGAGACAGTCATGCTATCCAGACTTGCCATTGTGACCAGTTAAGCCAATCATGTTCGGCTGGTGGCAAAATAGCTTCAGGAGTGTATATTTTGTCTCAAGGAAAACAGGAGTGTATATTTTGCCTCACAAAATGATTGTAACTTGTGAAATTATTTTCTTTGTTTATGTGGCCTGAAGGAAAAAATGCACTGTAATGTCTTTTAGCTGTGGTTTGAAAATGTTTGGCTGAAGGCAAAATAGCTCCAGGAGTGTTTATTTTGCCTCATGAGGCAAAATAGATAGTGGTTGAGTAATGCAAAAATATCGGTATCGGCAATGAAAAATGAAAAACATCTGTATCGGCCCATAAAAATTTATTGGTCAAGCTCTATCTTGAATTATTGCCATGTCTTTGTCATCTGTTTTTATCAGGTCCAAAAGTGCCATTAATTTTGAGTGATCTATGTGGTCAAATGCTTTCTTATGATCAATGAAGCACAAGGGGAGGTCTTGGTGCGCCACACTATTTTAAGTATGAGAAACATCCTGTAAACATGTTCACAGGCCATAAAAGTGACCCAAAAATTGAATCTCATAGCTCATCACTAGCATGATTTAACTTTATTTGGGGTATTCTGTGACTTGGGCTAAGTTCACCTTTCAAACATAAGATCATGCTAACTACTGTCAATATCACAGGTGTGTTCGTGGGTATTGTGGTGAATATGCATTCTACGTATTGTAGCTATTGTCTCATTCTTATTTTATTTGCAATTTAATAGTTTCTTCCTGTGGACTTGCTCACAATTTGTATCTTTCAACAGAACAGTAACATTAGCATGTCATCCAAAGTATCAAAAGACTTAGATTGTAGCCTAGTTTCCAATAAGAACTTTGGCAAAATACTACCATCTAACCGTTTGGAGACAGGGTCAGGTGAAGTGGGCCAAGGTGGCCTTAAAGTCCTCCAATTGCAACGTCACTCACAAAAAATCTGCATCCCCAACCAAAAATTTTGTTTAATTGCAAACTACAAGACTTTCCGAGTGTTTTGAGCTTTTGAACAGCGCTCTGCTGCTTTAAGCACCAGAGTTACTCTCACGCAAAGCCACGTACGATCCCGTTGTTTTGGTGTGAACTGCTTGATTTAGACCGGCCACAAAAGTGTTAACTGTGAAATGATTCATTTTGATAGGTCTAGTGATTTGATACCAATATTTGCATTTTTACCCTGCACATCTGCTGTAATGTCATTTGACATCACACTGCCACAAACCCCACAGAACCATGTGACTCAACACTGTGGTCCCCAATGTCACGGTGATCACAGATTTTTGTTCACAATTTGATCATGCTACCGTATGTACTCGCTTACTAGCCGCAGCAGAAATTTTAGCCATATATCGAGAATCAAGGATAATTCACGAATAAGCCGCAGGTCAACTGACCTTTTCACCAGTGAAGACCCTATGCGATCAATCAACCACAAAATATTGATTTTTACAGGCAAATGTAATAAAAGTCAATTTTGTTGTTCAAAACCTAAGAAATCTTCTTCTAATTGGAAGAAGGAAGTTTGTCTATAAGTACAGTAGATTGTAGTAGGTGTCATCTTCATCTGTGTCATGGGTGTCGTCGTGAACATCTGTCCAGAGAATGTCATCTTACGGTAGTTATCCACTGCTTATGAAAGTGTGCATGAAGATGTTGCCAGTTATAACTTCACCATGTTGGTGATAGTAACATCTGTTACTAGAATGACTACATTGTGACTTATTTCCTTTGGCTACTGTTTTATTGCACTTCAGTTTTGGTGTACCGAAGTAAAAAGAGCACTTGGAATTTGTTGGGTAAACTGATTTTAGCCAGGTGTAATGCAAATTTTTGATGGTTAATTCCTCTAGCATCCAAGCTCACAAAAAATTGCCCCATGTGGCATGCATCAACAAATCTGCCAGAGCAGAAACTTACCAACCTTGCTAACAAAAGGTCCTAGAAGTCCTGCTTTGTAAAAGCCTGTATTTTAGTTGCACATGCTGATTGTTAAAAAGAGAAAATTTGTACTTGACGTGAAATCAATCTCCTGTAGTAAAATGCTTTGCAAGCAGATACGACTGTTTTTGTTTTAACTCTGTGGTACTTCGAAACTGTTTTTTTTTTGGTCATGGACCAAAATGTTTTTGAAATGACCGAAAAAAATTAAGTCATTTTGGTCACAATGTCTGGAAATATATGCTAATGAACACTGCTACGGTGAGTTTAAATGCAACTGTGAGACAAATGACCGAAATGGTTCAGTGACCAAAAGGTCTCAGCAAAAAAGTGACTGAAATGTCTCAGTGAAAAAAAACACAGCTTTGAAACACTGATATTGATGAGTGCAGTCTGAATCCTTGCAGAGTCATGAAGGTGCTGCACGCCAGGATGATTCCTCAAATGCCATACTTCACTTAAAAGAAGGTTGTGACTTTTTACTTGCGCAACATTACTTTCAGTAATGGTTCTAGTATATGGTGTGAAACAGTGGTAGCATAAACTTAAGTTTGTGTGATGAAGATTCATTTATGGGGGAAATATCCTTTTAGATTATTATGCTTGTACTACATTGACCAAGCAGAACACTCCGCAGGTTGGCCATTAATTTGATACATGTGGAAAAGGTTAGTTTGGGTTTTCAGTGACATTGCAAATGCTGAGTTTAATTTAGAGTTGTTCTAAAATACCATTTTTCATAAAATAGCTAATAAATACATGAGATATTGTTGATATTGTGGCCATGAAGCGTGCTCACACTTGGCACCACAGGCAGTTCTTCAATGTGTTTTGCGGTGTTTCTGTACCATTTTTAAAAAGTCTTATCAAACAAACAGAACAACTGTGACATCACGACAGCTATCCCTAATATGTTGTGTAGGATAGATTGCTGATAACTGAGATGAACAGACAGAAAATTTGATCTGGTTGTGTTGGCAAGACCATATCTTGCTTGCAAGATACTAAGAGCATCATAAGAGTTTATCAGAACGAATATAGGTTGATGTCCACATTAGTTGAAATGATTTATCCAGAAACTTTTAATCTTCCTTAGTTTCAGGTTTATGAATTCATCACCATGCTATGCCTTCTACTTTAGTCTAAATATCACTGGTGTGATATCTAAATTAGTTAATTGTAACGCTGGATAAGAATAAAAGCGTGAGATCTTGAATAGGAGTTGGAAAAGGTACCCTATTTATTTGATTGTAAGCCAAAAGTTTTTTTTCATTTCGTGCAGCTTATAATCAAGGGCAGCTTACAATAAAAAATGGCTTACATTAATTTTAACACTATTTCATGCAGCTTCCTATCAAGGGCAGCTAGCAATCGAGTAAATATGGTGTTTAGTAGGCTTGAATTAGATTTCATTTCAAAGCTTTGCCCCAGAAGATGATTGTGTAACATTTCAGCTGATAGAGTCACAAACAAAAAATGATGCAACCCATGGTGTAAACAACAGGTATATAGATTTATGGCCATAACTTAGAAAGGGTTTACCATCTTTGTTCTATACATAAACAAAACATTGTTAACACTTTGGCGTCCGGGTTAATTCAAGCGGTTCGCAAAAAAACAGCTGGATCGCACGTGACTTTGCATGGGAATATATCCACTCCTGTACAGGTTTCGGACTTGGTCGAAGTGTCAAAAGATGCGGCAAGTCTCGTAGTTTGCACTTGAAAAAAATTGTTTGGTTGGGGGTGCGGTTTTTTTGTGAGAGAAATCATAAGTGGAGGACTTTTTGGCCAGCTTCACCTGGCCCTGGGCGCCAACCGTTAAGTGGTGGTATTTCGCTGAAGTTTTTATTGGAAACTAGGCTACAATCTGAGTCTTTTGATACTTTGGATGACCTGCTGAGGTTTCGGGTTCAAAAGTTATGATCTAAGTTAGTAAAAATTTTTGACTAATTAGATAATTAATTAATTTGTTTAGTTAAGATCATAACTTTTGAACCAGAAACGCTAGAAAGTCGATCAAAGGCTCAAAAGACTCAGACTCGAGCCTAGTTTCCAATGAAAACTTCAGTGAAATACTTTTGCCTAGTGGTTGAGCCCTAGGCCAGACAACATGAGCCAAAATGGCTGAAAACTACTTCACTTGTGACACCACTCACAAGACATCCGCAACCCCCAACCAAAAAAATTTTTTTGAGTGCAATCTAGAAGACTGTCTGATCCGTTTGAGCCCTTGAACAGCTCTCTAGTGCAATCGGTGGAGGAGCTATGGCGTTGGTGAGGCAACTGACAACTGCTGGTTTTAGGTCGATTTCAAAGTACGAACATATTGTACCCCAGCTCTTAAAGTGTTAACTAGAACTTTTGATTTTTACTTATGATGAACATCAAACTGCACTAAGTAAATGCGCGTTTAAAGGTAAGTTAAGTTAGCATAGATGTGAAAGGACTTTTAGTGAACTAGTCTTTTCTTTGGGGTTTCCACTTTCTGTGTCACTTACTGTCTCTTGCAGATCTTAATTCACCGATGTTGATCTAAACCACTTTCAACCCTGAGGTTTTCTGTGCAGTTGTGTCATTCATCCAGTAAAATTTAACATGTGTGTTAAATATGTGTTATGAATTTTTTTAAAAATTTTGTTTAAAAAATTGTTTATAGAGTCGATATATCAAGTACAAGGCATCAAGAAACAGAGTTTCACAGTTTTTTGAGGGCACCCAGACATAGGCAAACCATGTCAGTTCTTACTCTGTTAGCTGGACCAATTTTTTGTTTACAGTTGCAGAAATTAAAAGTGTGAAGATTCTACAAAATCAGTCCTAACCTTGTTGGATCCTTTCACCTGAACAAAACTTTCCAGCTCAAAATGTCTAACCTTGATTAAAAGATGAACATTTTTACTTTATCCCTATCATGCTGAAACATCATTTTCAATCAGCAGTTTAGAAAAAGTTTATATTAAACTTGTGCAATACATTCATGCACTATCAAAATAAATAAAACAAAAATTACCATAAATTGAAGCTTATTCATTACATTACAAATCTTGAATCAGTACTTGCCAACCTTGTCCTATATAGCGACCAACTAGTACATTGTTCTTTGCTTCAGAACTCCTGTTGACCAAATTGTGAAGCTTAACTTGGAATCCAAACATGGCAAAACTCTGATTCAATATTTCTAATCAACAAGCATAAATTATCCAAGGGTTGAAACTGTTACCTTAATGGATACCAAAGTTTTTGACCAGTGTTATCATGTATGAAGATGCTGTCACTTGCTGCCCACGTGCTTCACTTCCCACAAATCCATTGGATATAATTGTTAGGCAATGAGGTGGTGTTGTTTGATTGCCAATATTTTTTTTATTGTTTTCATCAGGTTAACCTTTCTTTGCAAGAAGTTCTTGTAATTTGAATGCTCTTTATTTCTTTCAGAATTTAGGGAATTTAGGTTGAACAAGTTCCTTGGGGATATGTTGCCATCTGGCAATGAATCTTGACTCACTTTCGTTGGCTTTGTCTCAAATCAGCTGCCTAGTGGCTAATTTGACTAAGAAGAACTACAAGCAAACCTCTGCTGAGCTCAACAATGTATGTTGTGTTGCAAATATTTTACTGAAAGATGCTGTCGTTTTGTTACATGGCCCATGTACAATCTTATATAATTGTAGTTGTGTAAAATTATCCGAGGAACTTGTGTTAGCAATATTAAACAATAAGTTTGTTATGCGTTTTCCAGTTAATTGAAAAGAACGGCGTTGAAGCTGAGCGACACTTTTTTCGTTGTGTCTTTTCATGCATTCACTTTGGAGGTGATGGTAAATCCACATCAAAAGATCATCACCAGGTATGTGCATTTCATGGTATTGGTGTGACAAATATTTTGTAGTAATGAATTAACCCAGTTTAGGCCGGTTTTGACAAGAGAGATAGTAAAACAGGTCATGCATCAGTTATGCACATTGTATGAATTGGTGTGCACTTTGTTCGAGTTTTTCCACTAACATGCTTTTGATATAAATGGTTTTTATGTGCAGAACAATGTTGTAACAAGTAGCCTAATATTTTTAATTTACCAATCCCAATTTTCAGACCAAAACGAACCCTAACGAATTGCAGTGCAGCGTGATTGACGTAATTGAACAGCACAGCTATTACACTATGTGTGTTGAAACTATGTACAATGCTGAGCTTTATCTTTTCACTGGTTAACAAAATTTTCCACTGCATTATTCAGCATCACCGAAATTGGTAGTTACTACATTAGACTTGAGAGCAACTTACACATCCCCTATACGTTTGGAGGATTCTTGCCTGGGAAGCACTACCCCACGTAAAGCACTGGTAGCAGTTTTTGAAGTACCTCCATTGCGATCTGTTTCATCGGGCGTAGTGAAGTTGAAACTTTCAAACTGTTCAGCATCTTGTTTGCTGCAGACCAGGATATTGAGGCATCGCCAGTGGCATGCATCTCCGATACATCGCTGCTCTTACACGTTGATGAACAACTTATTTTCGGTTTATAGAGAATAATTCCGCCAGTTTGATCAGTTTTGCAAACAATTTTTCTATTGTATGTTTTACTTATACAAGCACCCGACGTGTTCAATGCATAAACCAACGTTTGTTGTTGTTTTTCTCGTTCAATTCTGATCAGACGTTTATGTTTATTCAGATACAGCTGCTCATACAAGAATTTTCAAATCTAATCACGCGACCAAGCTTTTTCACTACCATTTGTTACGCGGTCGAGAGTCCGTTCTCTCACCAGAAGACCCTGCAAGCCAACTCGTCGCTCATACCAAACATTAGCAGGACCCTTCGTCTGTCGAAGGCGCAAGAGATAATAGTCGGTGTTGCGCTGCGGCATTCCACTTCTCCTGCCATACAAGTGTTGGGTACGCGGAGACATTTATTCTTTTACTTGTCGCACTATTGAGTTGTATTTTTCTTGCGGCGAATCGGTGAAATTTTGCCCAAAATCAGTAAAGTGGCAAAATAAGGTTCTTGTTTCGAGGCGTTGATGTACATTTGAGACTTAAACTGCCAACGTTGAGAAACGAAAGCGCAGGGCTTTTTGCCTTCTTTTCAAAACCGTCTTTCGCGAGCGCCAATCTGCGTGCGGTTGAAGCCGTGATGAAAACATGAACTTATTAATCCTGCCTCCCCTGCTGCTACGGACACTCGCCGATAAACACGTCAACTTATTGATCGCCCCATGTCAGATGCGCAACATATTCGATTAATCATCGCATGGCTTTCTTTCTCTCGGGTTGACACCGCGTTGCTGGCAAGCATGAGAAAAGCCCTCCAGGGCCAGGCTTAAGATTTTTGTGGCCCTTGTATTCCTCAGGTTGCGAGTTTGTCGACAACAAGCTGTTGGAGCTGATTAATCTTCACACCGATCCAGTCAGCGGACGCAAAACTGCAGAGGTTGGTGAAGTCGGATCGTGTCAATGCTGGTTGGAATTTAGAAAAAGCTCGATCTGAACTGGTACTGCCAGAACTACGCGCATAACTCGCTTTGAACTCGTACTATTAAAACAATTCGCTTTGAACTCGTACTATTAAAACTACGCGTACAACTCGCTCTGAACTCGTACCATCATAACTACGCGCTTTTTGTCGACATTCACAAATTAATCTGTATATTTCAATTCGACCAGGACATCGGTTTGCAAGACACGGCCATTGAAGCAGTTCACATTCTGTTACAAGCGATCTCGTCGAACACAGCCGTAGACGAAGATCAGCGTCAAGCATTTCTCAGCTTTCTCAGGAAAGGTTTGTCCCTCGTGGCTGCTTTTTAACTATCTTAAATGTTAGTTGCCAATCAATGTCGCTTCTTAAGCCCGCGCACAGTACATCTGTAACGCGGTCTATGCCGGTCATGGACGATAGGTGAGTTGAAGACCAGTGGATGATGGATAAAGCTGTTCACATGTTCATCTTCTGCTGGTATTTCTCGACCCCTGGGCCAGCCAAAGTCCAGTCATTCGTCCCACGGGGCTGATTTTCAAGGTTGGGGCCTGCCGTTTGTCTCTCGGTCGATGTTATAATCGACCTTCTACCTAAAAAGGTTTAACTTAGTTTACTCTCAAGGCGTTCCAGGAACGAAGTAGTTTATATTCCTATCTCTTTACGATATACACTTTGGCTGTTCAGGTGCGAGACGAATGTTTCGCTTGAGATCAAAGCCCATCGTCAATTCCGCTCCGAAGTCGAAAGCTTCTTTTTATTGTCAGATTTTCCCTTGGACCGCTGTCCCGTCGCCTTGCTGCCATTGTTATATCACAATCAAGAAGACCTGCACATGGAGCGACTGCTCGCCGATTCGTCGGTCGGTCCCATGTTGAACGCGGGGGGTAAAAATGGAGGCATGGGGGTGTCGCTGGCGGAGATACTGCGCGACGTGGGCTACACAGCCTGTGCGAGGTAAAGGTTGCGAGAAGTTGCGTGTTGAGTGAACTCTGCCATGTTAGGATGTCCTGCTTCTGTGCCTGTTTAAGGGAGGAGCAGACCGCAGGCATCGATGATTAAAAGGTCGTGGACAGGATTTGTGGCGAAAAAAGCAATCGGTGTTTTGGCGTGACCGTCTGGTTTTTATTTTTTCATTTTTTTTTTATTTTTCAACACACTGACTGTTTCGCGCTCTCTCCGCGAATAACGCACTTAACCTCAACGATCGACTTCCCGTTTGTTGAAAGTGTGGACGACTGTCGCAAGACTCTCCAACTGTACAAGTTCCGCACCCCCGCCTCCGCCCAGGTGGCGCGCGCCCTCGTGATGATGAATTTGACCCCCAGTGAATCTATCGACAGCATGCCCCTCATACAGGTGACGTGGACATTGTGTAGTGTTGCAGGGGAAACCCCGGTGAAATGTGAAGTTCGTAATCCAACCTCGTGCTATTCTGATACAGAGTCTGCCTACTTTCCAAACGACTAACTGCAAAAGCTTTCCCTGTTTTCGAATGCACGGCCAAGTTTTTTAATGCAGTCTCGGTTCATTTCTTGCATTCTCTTCGCAGTCGCTGCCCGGGGGCAGCATGTGGTCGGACAGCAAAGATAAAAACGATGACGCGCTCAAGTCATGGAACGTGGACGTTTTCGTTCAAGTTGTTAAAGAAATGGTGAGTTTTTCATTGGAATCGGACACGCGGTGGCGCTGCTCGACCTTCTGCGAATTGTTTCTTCATATCTTGTCCGTGATTGTGGCATCACATGAATCGTGATTGTGACATCACATGATTCGTGATTGTTGGCATCACATGAAGGTGAAGGCGTTTTTTTCTAAGATGAACGACTGACACGCAAATCATTGTCTTGATTTCCAGAGGCATTGTCGTGGCGAAGACGTTTTATTGTGACGTTGTTTATACGACATTGTCTTGTAATCAAAGAGAGCTGTTGGTGATGTGATTCCGTCTCAAGCATTGAAGTCGAGATACTCCTCCCGTTAATCTGCACCAACCTTAATTCGTGTGATTTTCAAAATCGCTTTGATCACAGCGAACGGAGCATTGTTTCCGCACAATGAGCATTGTTTACGCAGAATTCGTCGCTCACGCTGCGAGACGTCTTCACTCACTTCGACCATCCCGACTTCATGGTCCGCGACCTGAATGGTTTCAAACTGCTGGTTCGCGCCACCACCCTGCTGGCCAGCCAAGGCAACCAGCAGTACGAACCATTCCCCATCGACCTCCTGTTCCGCAACTGGTCGAACCCTCGGGGGCAGGTTGGTCAGAGAAACTTTCACTTTTCTGCATCACCGGATGTGTAATGTTACGCTGTGGAACATTTTTCTAAAATTTTCTTTACTTTCTATTTACTTGTTCGTCTCATACTCGAGGTCCACACCTAGAAATATATTTGAATCAAACCGCTACTTGTGCAGCCCTTGCGTTCCTCGTCCAGCTGCAGGATTGTTACGTACGGTTACTTTTAGTTTAAGGCACCTTCACTGCATTCGTCACTCAATTGTTAGATTCCACCCCGGACCAGACGTTACTTGCAACCACAGGCCCGTGCCCGGGTTTTAAGGTTCGGGAGGTTGCACTGTTAGGGGTTCAGGGTTCTTGTTTTTTTATGTTTAAAATAAATTATTTCTGGGCACAACAAAAATTGTGGAACTGTCCCTGATTGCCCCCTCTCCCCCCCGGGGCTGCGGGCCTCTGCGGCCGCACTCAGTGGGCGACAGAAATTAACAATAGTGTGCGCTGCTGGCTGGCCCCGGGATTATTTGATGTTTCGCACGGATTGTGACGCAACAAAGTCGTCGGTAACGACGCTTTGATCACTGCGGTCGTTGTTTTGCAAAAGGCGCTGTTCATTGTTGCGTCACGCGATAGACTTGTAGTTTGACGAAACGTACTTTGGTGAAGTAGGAAAGAAAGCGTGTGGTACGTTGACTGCGTTGTGTTTTTAGTTCTCGTGGATCCAGTGCGCCCTGGCCAATCCGACAGTGTTCTGCATCGCTGACCATTCGACACGGTCCGTTTCCCTGGACATTTTAAAGCAACCAATCGATGAAGAGAACAGGGACGTCGTCACTTGGTTAGTTTTGCCAGTTTCACCACGACAGCAGCAAAACGCACTTGGTCTTTTCCGTTTCTTCTGACGCTGAAGTGCATTCCATTTCAGGAAATCGTTGGATTTGGTGGAATGCTTGATCCAACTGTCGGGAAATGCGCTGTACGACGATGCGAAGAGCTTGTTCCAGCAACCGTTCAAGCAGTGCCCAGATCTCCTGGTGTTGACATTGATGCAGGTTTGGCTTGAAATCTGTGAATGATTGTAGTTTTCATTGCAAGGTTAACCGGGAAGAGAAAATGTCTGTTGTACCATTACGACCCCCCTTCCAAGCCATCCCGCATATCTGCTAGACGTAAATTTGATCACATTCATTTCAGCTTATTGAGCCGCCAGGGCAACGGCAAAGCACAAAAACACAGAAACACCCATGTTTTTATGGTCACGCATGTCCTTCAGTTTTTAAGTGTTTTATATTTCTCGCATCCCTTTCGAAACCGCGATATGATGTTGTGAGTGTTTGTTTCCGGTCAACTTCGTAACACGCGCTTCGAGAATGTGCGGCCAACTTCCTTTCCACTTGCAGTCCGGAAATATGTGGCTCCCTCTTCGTCGCGAACTCATTATGGCGTTGCTTCCGGTCTTCCTGGGAAGCCACCCGAACTCAGCTGTGGTCTTGAACGTGATATGGAATTGTCAGGTGAGTGGTTATCGATTTGATTGATTGACAGCTGGCAGGTCATGGCAGCAAGGACTTGTCGTATGAGTTGTTGGAACTGTACGACTCAAATCTTGGAACCTGTTTAGTTTGTAATGAAAGAAAATAGCCTGGAAAGCATTTTTATACTTCTCACAACAATTGTGTTGTCACTAGGGTTATTTCCGATGTTTGCTGTCCGCATAACGGATATATCCGTTTGTTTGCATTTGAACTAACTGGATATACCTGCTAATAGTTAGACAATTGATTCTACGAGATTTGCGTGAGAAATGGATTGTAAAAGCAAAACAATTACACAGTTCTATTGTAAATATACGCACATGCACTGTACGAGCACATATGAAGACAATCACGCATTTTTACCATTAACTGCTTCTGGAACGTATTTCTTATGAAGCACAGCGGGATTGTGGATCCGTGTAACGAGACCTTCTATTAAAATAATAATTATGGGGTTTTAGTAGATCTTAAGTCGCAAGTATCTAGAAACAAAGAATATGCAACTCACTAGAAAAAGCGTAAAACGCATTAGTAACGTTACATCTTATCCCGTTAACCGACAGAAATATATCCGGAGATCAGATAGCAAAACTACTCTCGGTTAAACCACTATCCGGATAATCCAACCCTCTATTGGTATCAATCCCCGCAAATTGCACTCTCATAATTATCTGCTCTTCTCTTCGTTGTTTTAGTTGCAACCTCCCATTTCAAGACAACTGGTGATGCACACCATGTCGGACTGGTACATGCGAGGGGAGCAATTCGACCAACAACGACTGTCCAGGCTCCTCGACGTGGCTCAGGACCTGAAGGTGACGTTTTGGCGCCAATTGTGACGTTTCTGAGCATGTGTTGGGCTCATTACACTGATGTGTGAGAAATAATGAACCGCAAATTGTTAATAATTAGGAGTGTTGAGCCTGTTAGTGCCTGGACCAAGCATTTTGTAAGAAACCCTGTCAAAAACTGCATATTTCTTGNTTTAATATGTTTATGACCTTCACCCCGCCCCTTTCTTTTGTCGCGCAGGCCCTCCCGGAATTNCTCAACTCCAAGCCGTTCGCCTTCGTGATCGATCTCGCGATCTTAGCATCGCGACGTGAATATCTGAAGCTGGACAAGTGGGTCACGGACAAGATGCTGGAACACGGGGACCAGTTCGTCCAGGCCTGCGTTGGAACCTTGAAGCGCAGGTGCCCGGCAGTCCTGGGTGAGTGGGTGATGTTGGTGGGTCGTTTGGGGGCCAGTGGCCACGCTGGGCGTTGCTGGGCCGATCACGGGGTAGCAGGGGGGCGTCCGTAACTGTTTGTTTGGGTAGATTTTTGGTGTCGCTAATGCACCGCACTGCTGATTGGCTGCTTCGTTGCTAACCAGACATAGTTGGTTTCTACGCAAAACAATTGGCGGGCATTGTTGACGTCGCAGCGCTCGCACGACATGTGGCCTGGGCCGTTTATTTCCTAAACCCGCCTTATATCTGGCACAGGGCCTCACCACCTCAAGGAAGAAAACCTGACCAGCCAACTGACCCCGGAGGTGCTCAACATGATGTTGGGATGTTTGCAACATTATCTGCAGCGTTTCGCTGGGTGAGTGTTTTCGATGTGTTGTTGTTGTTGTTTGTTTGTCGCGTGAGTGTTTTCAATGTGTTGTTGTTGTTTGTGTGTTTGTCGTGTGACTGTTTTCGATGTGTTGTTGTTTGTGTGTTTGTCGTGTGACTGTTTTCGATGTGTTGTTGTTTGTGTGTTTGTCGTGTGAGTGTTTTCGATGTGTTGTTGTTGTTTGTGTGTTTGTCATGCATGAGTGTTTTCGATGTGTTGTTGTTGTCTGTGTGTTTGTCGCGTGAGTGTTTTCGATGTGTTGTTGTTGTTTGTGTGTTTGTTGCGTGAGTGTTGTCGTTGTTTGTGTGTTTGTCACGTGAGTGTTTTCGATGTGTTGTTGTTTGTGTGTTTGTCACGTGAGTGTTTTCGATGTGTTGTCGTTGTTTGTGTGTTTGTTGCGTGAGTGTTTTTGATGTGTTGTTGTTGTTTGTGTGTTTGTCGGGTGAGTGTTTTCGATGTGTTGGGGTTGTTTGTGTGTTTGTTACTTGAGTGTTTTCGATGTGTTGTTGTTGTTAGTGTGTTTGACGCGTACAGGAAGTGGTAGCTGCTTAGTGAACCGTCAAACAAGTTATCTGTGTACAACAAGTCTAGCTGCAGGCGCCCCCCAAACGCAACACTGTTTATGAAATGGTTGAATCGATCAGCAATTTTTTGAGAGTACGAGATCGAAGCACAATACATCCTCAGTCCTGAAATCTGCAAGCAGTGCTCA
>JGI24158J21664_10007394_pt1 | contig 14595 bp, 9 predicted proteins | sample Ectturendosymbi3_FD_21664 | JGI IMG/M metagenome (IMG submission 21664) | reverse complement strand
TTTTTTTCTTGCACAGTCCATCTTTTGCTTTTGAAGGTGGCTGAACTCGATCGTAGGTTGAAGCAGGTTTGTGAAGAACTGAACTGCGAAAGACACAACGCAGACGCCAGTCGAACTCTGCTACAAAACAAACTCCACGAAGAAGAAAAGTCAAAGAAAAAAGAATTGTCCGCAGCGCAGGATTCTATCCGATCTGTGGAGAAACAACTGGAGGAATTAAAAGCCAAGTAAGAAAGTTCTGTTTGTGCTGTTTTGTATCTGATAACAATGCTCATTCATTCGCACGGTGGTTTGAGAACCATTCTTTCAAGTGTAGTATTTGTAAACTAAGCCAGTGGTCCCCAACCACCTGGTCTCGGCCCGGTACTGGTCCGTGATGCATTTGTTACCGGATCGCACTGACGCAATTTGCGGTCATTTGCAGAAGTATAGCGTCACGCAAGCCACTACAACATATTGCCGCAAACTTGACAAGTCCAGGGCTCTCATTTTTCAACGCTGTCTGAACCTTCGCTATTTTATTTTTTCTGTGTATATTTGCCACATCTTGAAGGGTGATTCGTGAAAATAATGCCGACTTCATCAAACTGCGGTGCAAAGTTCAAAAAAGGTTAGGGACCACAGATCTAAGCCATATTATTGTAAGTGGCGCGAGTATCTTTGACTTAGCGGTATCTTCTCACATTTGTCATGCAGAATTTCGACACATATACAGGAGGAAGGTGCTAAGTTTTTAAGTAAAAAATATGACTTGTATTTTTTTGAAGTTTTTATGTTATTACGCTTTTGTCTGTTTAGTTCGTTTAAATCGGAATCTGCGTCCTTAAGGTGAGTTTCATAACGTTGGGACCGGTCGATGATTATAGGATAACCCGACCCAGGTTTTTTTAAGGAAAATGTTAGGTTTTAGGTACCCGGTATGGACTTGCAGGGACCCAATTTCACTGGTTCTAGGGATCCGATTTTCTTTGATTCTGGGGGCCCGATGTTAATTTTCTCTGAATCTAGGAAGCCGATTTTCACTTCTAGGGACCCGAATCGGGCCCCTAAAACACCTTAAAAAAACCTGACCTGACCCATCAGTTCGTGCAAGAAACGCTTGCAACGGACTTGGGTAGAGCAAACGTTCCGACTGTTGAAAGTCAGCGGAAGCCGAAGAACTCTTAATGGAATGCGTCATTCATGGGATTAAACTGAGTGTGTCATCTTTTATTATTGCGACAACCCGAAGTCTTCTGTTTGTTAATGGAAGGTTTGTAAGTTCTTGCAATTGTTTCCGAATTTTGTCCAGACACGCCCAAGAACAGGTCCAACTCAAGAACGAAGTTCGATGTCTGCAGTCCGATCTGGATAAGACTTGCTTGAACCGGACTAAACTTGAAAGCGAGCTGAAAAAAATTGAGAATCAGTTGCTTCAAGCCGAGCAGGTAAACCAGGCAAGCTCCAACAAGACGTCGGAACTAAACGCTGCGCTCAAGGTGAGATTAACAGCGAATATGGCGGCGTGCCCGCTAAAATTGCGTTTGAACTCTAGCATCAGCTTGCTTCTGTGTTTGGTACCCGTAGGAGGCAGACCAGGCCAACATGCATCTGTCAGCTTCCCTGGAGAAAGCAAAGCGTGATCTCACTGCTCGTGACGCTGATCTGAAACAAGAAAGGCAGTTGTTGCAGACTGCCCAGAACAAATTGACCGACACCCATCGTTTGCTGAATCAAAAAGAAAAGGAGTGGGAAGATGTCAAAATGGCGACTGAAGCGCGGAGCAAGACTCTAGGTGAGAACTATTTTCTGTGTCTACTGGAAATGAGTGAAGATTTGTTTTGTATCGAATGATACGCTGTCTTGGTTTTGTTTCAAGCAAATGGAGCCATTACTCGGCTGGGTAGGGCAGGCGACGTTTTTTTGCCCGTCGTTCATAAGGACCGTTGCTGAGCTTTTCACGTCAGCAAATTCTGTACGATGTCCGTCAATCCGTTGTCGAACCCTCATAGTTTGAACTTTTTATTTGTGGGAGAAAATGCGTTCAATCTACAAAAAAACAACAGCACAGGATAATTTGTCTGCCGTTTGAACCTTATAACTTGCTTCACAACGCAGGTTAATGATCCCTGAAATAAGCTTGGTTTTTATTGTGCTGGGGAATCATATCAGACACCATAGATCACATCAACACACTTTTTAAGGAAATGACATGGACAATCTAAAGCTGCAGCTTGCTGACTTGGAGAGCAAGAAAAAAAGTGCTGAAGATTTGATCAAACGAAAGGAAAGAGAAATCAGTGAGGTGACGACATGTTATTGATTCGGAAAGGGTCTGTTTTACAAGCGACATCTTTTCCATGAAATTTGATCGATGATAATCTTTTTTTTTTGCGCCGTGACAAAAGGTGTCAATCATTTGCTGTCACAACTCTGCCAAGTATTCTTCACCTGTTGTGTTTTCAATTTAACTTCATTCCCCTGTTGGTTAACTGTACTCAAATTTAGTAATAGGCTTGCAATGAGCCTCTTCGACCGGCCGGGTGCTTTCACCAGGAACCATTTCAACATACCTTGCTTGAAATCCTGCCTTTTATTTATGCTTTCAGTTGTCTAATAAGCTCAGCAATATGGAAAAAGACACCGTGCTGAGCTTGCAAAAAATGGAGAAAAACCAGAAGGAAGTTCTTGATCTGACCAAGGAAAAGAACGTGCTGGTGAATAAGAACGAAACGGTGGTAACGCAACTGCAAAACTGCAGAAAGGAATTGGAAGAATTGAAAGCGAAGTGCCATGCCGAGGTCCTTGATGTCAAGTTGAAATTAGAAAATGCCAACGACAGGTAAAAACTTTGCTTAACTTACTCTTTATGCAATTTTTTTCTGTCGCGTGATTTTGTTTTTTTCTCTTCTAGTCACCAAAAAGCAGTGGAGGCTTTGAGAACTCAAGCTGAAAGAGATAAAGACGAACTGCGGAAAAAAGATTTGAATGAGAGAAGTCGTCACGAAAAAGCAGAAAACGATTTTACTGAAACGATTTCAAAACTCAAATCGCAGCTGAATGACGAAACTCAGAAGCTGCATCATGTCACTGACGAACTGACATCTCTGAAAACACAGGTAAACCAAAAAGATGAATGCACCATTCATCTGAAAAAGAACCTACAAGAGTTGAAGTGCAAAGAAGAAACACTTTCAACGGAGGTGGGAGAGCTGCGCAAAAAGCTGGAGGCTGCATCTCAGCTTGAAAAAGAGCTGCTGGAAGCGAAGAACGCCTTAGAGGAAACACACAAAAACCTTGTGGTTGAGGCACGCGAGGATTCCATCGAGAGGAAAAGCTTGGAAGGCAGAGTTCAAGACCTGGAAGCACAAGTGGAGTCTTTGAAGCAGGAACAACACAGCATCGATTCCTTGTCTGAGGAACTTGAGGAAACAAGGGCGAACGTGACCAAACTCAACGACCAACTGGCAAACGCGCACGCACTCTCCCAGTCTCAAGTCGATAAAATACTGCGCTTGGAGGCTGAAGTTAACTCCGCATACCTGTCTCTTGACAAAGTGGTTGAGGAGAAGGAGGAAGCTGCTGTTGAGCTGAAAGAGCTGACCTCGTGTATAGAAGGTAAAATCGCCGACTATGAAACAAAGCTTTCCAAAGCGGCAGAGGAAAGCCGTAATTTACAAACTGAATGTAACAAATTACGGAAAGAACACGAAGCTTCTTGTGCTGAAGCTGAAAATCTTTATGACCAGCTTCAGGAGGTGAAGTCAGGAAAACAAGAACTGGCCGAGAAGGTGGCAGTGGCAGAACAGATGGTCGCGGACGCAAACAGCCGGCTGTCTTCCACCCTGAGCCACTGCACTGCGCGCGAAAACGAAATCAAGAAGCTGCAACGAAGCAATGACGAGAAGGCTTCTGAGCTGGGTCTCGCCAGGGCTGCGTACTCCGAGATGAAAATGCGGTCTGAGCTGCTCAGTGAGAAACTTAACGTCGCAAATAGCGAGAAGTCTGAGTTCGAGCTCAAGGTTAAAGAGCTTGAGAAGAACTGTGAGGAACTTGCAACACAGAAGTCGTCACTTGATGCTAAGCTTGTGGAAGCTGTCGCCGATGCCAAGATGCAGGTGGAAGCGCTGAATGCTGCTGTTTCACAAAAGTCCGAGGATCTCTTACTTAGCAGAGCCCAGTGCGAGAAACTTCAGTCCGAAGGAGATGCTCTTCTTGTTTTCTTGGAAGAAGCCAATTCTGAAAAGCGAGAAGGCTTGGAATGCGCGTCCCGGCTTAGGGACAATATATCCGCTTTGGAACAAACCATCCAAGACAAAACGTCTGCTCATGAAGCTGCCGTAAAAGAACTTCGCGATTCGATCGCATCCTCTGAGCAGGAAACTGTAACGTTGAGGGAGGAAGTCGAAAGTATGAAACTGTCACTTGAAGCTGAAATTACGGAGAAGCAGAAATTGGGCCAAGTGGCTGAGGAGCGTATGTCGAAAATCCTGTCCATTGAAAAAGACCTCAGTGCTTCAAAAGACCAACGCGACGTCTTAAGCTCGCAGCTAGAAACTGCACAGCAGCGTCTGCGCGACATGGAGATTGGCGCCGAGAAATCCAGCGTTGAAATAGCAACCTTGCAACAATGCGTTGAGGGAAAGAAAGAGGTGATTGGCCAACTGTCGTCAGAGATCGCTGAAATGCAAGCGGACTTTTCCGACAAAATGAAAGCCCTGGAAGTCTTGCACTGCAACCTCAAAAAAGATTTTGACGAGGCTTGTTATCGTGAGACGAAACTTGAAGAAGTTACGAGCAGTCTGAAAGTTGAAAACAAGCAACTTAAGGAAAGGTTGGAAAAAGTCGAGCTTGAACTTGGCAAGGCTCAAGGCGATGCCGAGCTGTTGCAGATGGACTTGGAAGACAAAGACGAAATGATTGCCGCTTTTCAGAATGTCACCATGCCCAACATGGAGGCTCTGCTTGCAACGGCTCGAGAAAGGATCCAAAGCAATGAGTCGGAGCTTTCGTCACTGAAGGATAAGATTATCGAGCTCAACCAGCAGCTCGCGGATGCTGAGGAAGACAACAAGACGTCTTTAGATCAGCTGACGGTGAAGTCAGAAGAAGCGGAAAGAATCCAGATTGCGTACGTTGACTTGCAGGAGCAAGTCCAAGCACGCGAAGTCTCGTTAAGTGCTGCACGCGATCAGCTTGACACCTTACAAGCAGCTTATACGTCACTTGAAGACGAGAAAAAGAGACTTGCCTGTGAGTTTGAAGCGCTGTCGGCAACTGTTGAACAGCATGAAACAATGGAACACCACATGAAAACAAAGTTGACGTCAGTTGAGGAAGAATGTCGCAGTTTAGAATCGACCGTTGAAAGCCTCGAGTCCGACAACGACGAGCTGGTGGCGCAGCTCAAAAGTTTGGAAACATCAGCGTCCGAGTTCAAACTACAGAATGAAAATCTGCAGAAGGCAGTGAAGGAAGACAAAGAACGCTACAAAGCTTCAAAATCTAGTTTGGAAGAGGATTTAAAGTGCGCGTTGGCCGAGATGAACTCGTGCAAAGTGCAGCTACAGCAGAACGAACTGGCAATGGAACAGACACAGTCGTTGGCCAGCAACTTGGAAGGACTTTGCGACCGATTGTCGAATGACAATTCTGCACTCAGAGAGGATAATGAACGACTCACTCAGGATTTGCAGAATAATCAAACTGTTGCGAGAGATCTGCAAGAGCAAGTGCGTTATTTGGAAAAAAGCGTTGGCGAGGTTGAGAAAACGTACAGTCAACGCGTTGCTACCTTGCGGAAAACTCTGGAAACCATGCAGAAAGAACAAAGCGAGCATAGCAAGGTGGTCGCAAGGCTTAACGAGAAGTTGTCGGAGAAAGACGATGCTTTAGACGACGAAAAGAAGCGCTCTGAGATATTGCAGCAAAAAGTTGCAAACCTGGAAGAAATGCAAATGAAGCTCCGCGAAAAGACGCTGGAAGCAGAAGCTCAGCGTGATGAACTGGAGCAGGTGAACAAGCAAGTTTCTGCTGAAGTGGAAGGCTTCCGCCAAACTGTTAAAAACCTTCAGGAAGAAATGCACGAGAAGATGCTGGAAAAAGACAATCAGATTCGGTCGTTAGAGTCGACGGTGCAAGTAAATGCTTGCTCTCGCTCTGCCTTGGAAAAAGATTATAATGACGCCCTGGCTCGTTTGCAGGAAGAAATAAGCAATCGTTTGCGACTTGATGCTGTTTGTAAGTCGTTGGAGCTGAAGGAAGAGAGCTTGTCCCAAGCTGCTGTCACCTACGAACAAAAAATTAATGATTTGCAGAATCATGTCGACAAGTTGGAGCTCGCCTCCGCTGAAATTTCCAAACAGCACGACAGCACTTTGCTTGAACTGGAAGCTGCTCGGAAGTCTATGAGTGAATCCAGTGAGAAGTCAAACGCCACCTTCTCTGCCTTGCAAGTTGAAGTAGCTGAGCTCGCGGGGAAATTAGCTGCTTTGCGCGATGCCAGTTCAGTGCTGGAGACTACCTGCGCTGATCAATCCACGATGTTGCGAGATACTGAGGCAGAGTTAAACGAGAAATCATCCAAACTAGAAGAGTTGACCAAGTTGCACGATGCCGCTTTGGCGGAGAAAGCAGGTTTGACCAAAGAGATCGCGTGCTTACTTACAAAAACGGAAGATTTGTCTTCTCGTTTGGAACAAAGTGAGCTTGCGTTAGAGAAAGCGAAGTGTGAGCTGTCGGATCAATTAGCTCAGCAGAAATTAAAATCTGACGAAGTTGTTGCAAGCTACTCCGCTCAGATCGCATCTTTAAATGCGGATATTTCTGAGTTGCAGCGCGGCGCGGAGGAAAAAACAGCGAGCGAAAGTTTGCTGGACCAACGTGTGGCTGTTCTGCAACAGGATTTGAAGGACGCAAATATCAAAACCGACGCTCTTAATTGTCGCAACCACTTGTTGGAAAATGAAAAAAGCTCCTTGACTGCCGAGCTCAGTGACGTGCTGGCCAGACTGCAAAGTGAAAGCGAGGAGAAAGCGAATGCTTTGTCGTCACTCGAACAACTGCAGATGAAATCCAACGAAAAAAGCCGGCGAGCAGATGACCTTGAAGAGGATATGAAATCGCGTTTGCGGGAATATCAAGATAGCGCTGCTGAGTCTTCTTTGAAAGTGCGCGAACTCGCGGCCAGTTTGAAGAAGCGTGGCCACGAGATCGAAGGTCTGAGCCACGAACTGGAATCAGCGGAAGAACAACTTCGGCTCAGAAACGCGACCATTGAAAACCTCAAGGAGGGGAAGCTGCAGTGCGAAAGACAGTTGCTGGAAAGCCAAGATTCTCTTTCCGTCTTGACAAAGCAGAGCGCCGAGCAAACGCACGAACTGGAGCTGCTGCGAAAGAAGCACAACGAACAGTTGCACGACAACACTTGCGAAGCGCAAAACTTACGTAGCCAAGTGTCGGAACTAACTGCCGCTTTGCAAGACAAAGAGAAGGAGCGCTTGTCGCTTGCCGAGAAGTTGCTGGCCTCCAATGAACTTTCGCAACAGAAAATTGAAGAGTTGGCCGAAGTCAATCAGCAGCTGGTAATCGTGCAAGCAAACTGCGCTGAAGCTGCCAAAAATTCTGAGGAGCACGCATCTCGCTTCAAGATGGAGCTGTCAGCTGCTGAAGAGCGTTTGAAAGAGAAAGCGATGCTTTTAGATGAAGCGCAGTCGACCTTAGAAAGAGAAAGAAAAGAAAAAAAAGCGCTTGCCGATGCATACGAACAAACCATCGGGAGTTCGAAGGACGAAGACGCACAGCACCTTACGCAGTTGAAAGCTCTTCAACAAGCGCTTGAAGCAGCTGGTTTGGAATCAGAGAAGCTGAGCTTGCAAGTAGAGGAGGAGCGCAGAAAGAAATCCAGCCTCGAATGTGACTTGTCTGCTTGCAAGGACGACCTACAAGCTCGCAATAGCGAATTGGTCGCGTTGGAAACAAAGATAGCTGAAACGAGTCGTGTAAATAAAGAGCTGCTTGAAAGTAATGAAATCCTGGACTGCAAACTGCGTGAGCTCGATTCCACGCTCGAGGCCAAGGCGGCCGACGCGCAGGCTTTCGATTTGAACATTGCAAAGTTGCGCGATGAAAAAGAATCGCTGATCAGAGGAGTTGCTCGATGCGAGGAAGAAATTGGCTCCTTAAGAACTCAGGTCGAGGAGGGCAAGCAACGCTCGAGCGACGCTTTTCAACGGGGCGAAGATACTCAACGACTGAATTTCAAACTCGAAAGTGACGTTGGCGATTTGACGCAACGTCTTGACGCTGCGGAGCAGAAGCTGCGTTTTGCCGATCAAGCGAGAGAAGCAGAAATCCTCCGGTTGGAAGAAGCCGTTGCGGAAATGCAGAAGGAAGCTGAACAGACAGTAGACAAGCACGCAGACGACCTCGCCTGCAAAAGTCAAGCAATCGAAAAGTTGACTGAAACTGTTTCCAGCCTCCGTTCCGAACTCTGCCAGGAAAGTGCTCAACGTCGTTGTGTTGAGAGCGAACGCGAAACGCTAAAAGAAAAAGTCAGTCATCTTGAGGAGGCTCTGGAGAAAAAAGAGCTGGAGTGCCAAAGTTTGCTGGGGAAGTCGCGAAATTTGGAGCGGCAGTGCTCGGACGCGCAAGAAGAACTTTCTCGGTTTCAAGCACGTAGCTCTGAGGAAAAGGATAAGATCGTGCGCTGGCGCGAGGAGTGCGACTCGTGGCAGAAGCGATACGAAGGATTAAAGGATGCAAAAGCCGAAGCCTTGAGTTGCTTGGAACGGCAGTGCGTTGAGCTGAAAGACACGAACACTGTGTTGAAGGCGGAACTTGATAGCGAGCGCAGCAAGGCCGATGAGAGAGCCACGGAAGTGAACGCATTAAAAGGGAAGCTAGAGCAAAGTGCCGCTCGTCTGGAAGCCGAGAAAACCGAGGCGAGCACCGCGAGGACAGCGCACAAGCTCGCGGAGGCGGAAGCTCTGACGTGCCGATCGCAGCTGAGCGATGCGCAGACACTGCTCGAGGATTTGCAGGAACAAATTTGTGAATCCGATTCCAAGGTGTCTACCATGCGTGCGGAACACGCCGAGAGGTTGGAGAAGCTTCAGCGCACGTTAACTGCGATGCAAGATGAGATTTCGATGAAAGAAAATGAAGCGAAACAGCTAAAGGATGAATTGCATTGGTAAGTGACGTTTGCGTGTAAGAGGGTGTATTGGCGATCTCTGATGGTAGAACTTTGGATTCTTTTGTTTAGAACTGCGTGCTTTATGCAGTCGCCCAGTTAATATAATTCAAGTTATTTTGCGCATAAGGAAGAGCTCTTTTCGCAGAAAGTTCGAAAAAACTTTGCGTGATTCTAATTTTCTAAAGGTCAAACTGAAATTTGAGCTGTTTCAAAAACATTTGACACTTTTCAAACAAAACCGGTGCCACTCAAATGCAAATCCATGCTGCCTAAACAATGTGCAGAACGTTGTCAACACTTTTTGGCTGAAAAACCCCCACTATCGGTTAAACGCAATGGGTTCCCAGCGTACCCGCTTAATTGATATCTTAAACCAGGCCTTGTTGAGTCCAGTGACGTATATGTACAGCGTAACCAGTCTGTTTGAGGTGAACATTTCAAAATACGCCACCTGATCTTTGACTGCAGTGAAAGGCTGAGCAAGCGTGACTTCGAAACAAAGCTGAACACTGCAGAAAAGCAAGTGAAGCAAGCAGCGAAACTGCTCGACGAGTACCGGGAAGCTCAGCGCGAGAGTTTCGATGCGGCCGCTCTCGCTGAGAGGGAACTCCAACAGGTGAGACTGAGTTTGAGCGATGAGAGTTTTTTAAATATGGCAGTAGTTCGTCAAAACGCTTCCTACTAGTGATAAAGTAGGCAGACCTTTCTTTGTCAGTAAATTTAGCAAAAACGTAGAATGATACTACCGATATTTTTTTAGGTAATCCTTACTCCTACTCATTGAGCCCCAAGCAAAGGAGTCACTTGACATTAAACGCAAGCGTGATATTCTTCCAACCGACGCCTGAGTGTGCGCAGTCGTTATAAACAGGCGCTCCAAACTGTTTGTCCGAAGGACCACATAAGCTATTGCACAGCAGTTCGAGGGCCGGGCATCTTATCTAATGACATTGTTTCGGAATATGTTGCATTCTATTCAACAAATTTTTCGTAAATGTAATAGTTTTTCATAATTGACAAAATGACTTTGCGGCCGGATAAAATGGCTTCGCGGACCGGATTTTACCCGTGGACCGTAGTTTGGAGGCTCCTGGTTTAAACCATCGTGTTGTTTCCAGGTTCGCCATGAATGGGAACTCGAAGCTCGCGAGAAGCAAGACAAGCTCGAAAAAGTGCAATCGCAACTGGAAGGTCACAAGTCGCAGCTGAACGCTTGCGTCGCCGAACTTGCCGAGCAGCGACTCACGATACAGGATCTGCAGTCGAGATGTGACCGGCTGCAGCAGGACAGCGACTCGTCCGAGCGAGAACGAGAAGCGGCCGAGTCGTCGCTCGAAACGCTTCGCGACAAGCTCGTCGCTGCGGAAGATCGTCTGAGCGAGTCGCGCCGCGAGTTGTCGGCCGCTGAAGCGACGATTGGTGAGAAAGAGCGCCGCATAGCGGAACTAGCGGACGAGAACGAGCTCTTGGAAAAGCAAGGAACAGCTGAGTCAAATGATCTAAAACAAAAAGTTGAAGCTTTGAATTGGGAAATCGCGAAAAAGAACGAACACCTAGAGAATGAGAGGAGGATTTCAGACGACCTAAGACGCGAGCACTGCGAACTGGAGCAAGCGGTTTCTGCGAAAATGGAAGAACTTTCCATGTCTAGGTGGGTGTCATGGTTGTTTTTCTTTACCCGGGGATTTGGTGGTGACTTGAGTTACGGCAAACAGTGCCTGACACATGAAATACAAGCGTATCTACACCATGATGGCGGAGTCGTAAGGAGTCGGAGGTATTTGGGTGGAGTCGGAGTCGGATTTTTTTGTCCGACTCCGGATGTCCAATTGGATTATTTTTTACATCACACTCCAAAATTGGGAATTCCTCTTGAAATGGTACAATTTCTTTTGAAACTTTTGTTGAAACAGATTTCTTGCTGTGCACCACGATTTCCATTGATTTTAACAGCCAAACTTCATTCCGTTTATGTTACGAAGTCGGAAATTTTGGAAAGTCGAAGTCGGATATTTTACCTCCGACTCCGCAACCCTGATCTACACGAATACTTCAAATGTTTTTTAATTCTGCTCTATCCCAACATCAATCTCTGGGTTGAACCAAACAGTTCACAGGGGTGCTTGTTCAAAGCCAGAATATGAAATTGCGATTACTGGTTCCAAACGCAGTTGCGTCGGGTTCTCCGAAAGATGTTCAAAGCGTTTTAAATCACGATCAGGGCGGCGAAGGTCATGCGGACATTTCTTTCTCTGTCGAGAAAGACAGAACTTCGCAATGAGGCTGGGTTCGCGTTACTTCTAACTTGAGTTGCTTGTGATGTAACAAGAACTATTTTCCAGTTCAAAGGCGCCTGCCAAATCTGACATGCTGTTGAAACCCAGTTTGGTACTCACTCGACTACGACCTGTTGCATGCAGGCCGTAATATTGAAACCGCCTTCTTTGCTGGCATTGAAGCTACCAGAGTGGTTTTATTTTTAGTGATTCTAAGATGTTGCAATCGTAAAAGCACTGTACACAATAGAACAGGTCACGTTCATAACTTTCAGCGCTTGTTGAAATGCTTAGTTCTATTCGTCATTTTCATGTCGATTTGTTTAGGGGTTTGTTTGTAATACCTGTTTGGAGACTCTGCTTTTGCTCATTCTTGCACATTTCGATTATAGGGAAACTGTTCAGGCCCTTTCGAACGATGTGGAACATTTGAAATGCGCCCATGATTCTCTGCAAGAAGAAAAGGACTCGCTGTCTGGTCTGGTTGAAACCTTGGAACGGGAAAAAGCGAACCTTGTGGACGAAATGTCGGACCTTCTTGGAGACAGCACTTGTTTGAAAGAGCGCTTGGCAGAGAAGGAAAAGGAAAGCTGCCGTTTGAGAGAAAAACTAGATGTTGTAGAGGTATTAATGCAGTGCTTTTTCGTAGCCATACTGTCGTTTTTGAACTATTGTCATGACGGCGCGTTATCACTCAAAGCAGATAAAAAAAAAACAAAACAAAAAACAATTGCTTTAAACAGAAAAGCGTCGGTACAAACGAACACCTTTTATTTTTGACGCAACTGTGTGGCCTCCGTTTGTGTGTCTTAACCTGACCGTACGTCACATTTTAAGGTCAACTGCAGGTGGGAACTTCAGCACCACCCGTGATTATTGCTCGTACGATGCGAATTCGAAGCTTTTATCAGCTTTTTAATATCTTCCGTGTCTCGGTGCAGGGGGTGTTGGACGAGGCACAAGCGGCCAACAAGCAGATGTCCTCGCAGTTGAATCGCCTCAACGAAGTGATCGCGCAGGAAACCACCAACTTCAAAAGGAAGTACCGCCGCTTGGAACACGACAACGAACTACTTTCCAGTGAAAATGAAAAGCTGAAAGATCAGCTGATGTCCACGTCACAGCGCGTAGCGTCAGTCGATGACGACATGGTGCAGATGAAAGCGAGACATGCGAAGACCGAGGCTCTGTGCAGCGAGCTTCTGGAGGAGAAGCAGTTGACTGAGGTTAAAAGCAGAATGACTAAAAATACCAAGAAAACACGCGATGTATCAATTTAGGGCGCCTGAACTATGTTATGGCTTAAACTAAAACCACTTGGGTTGATTTACTTCAGTTGTTTGTGATGGTAGCATGGTCACGGCCATGTCGTGTTCGTAAAAGAAAAGCTTTAAATGCGACTGTTTTGATGAATTGTTGCTTCGAACTTGCATTTATTCATTCGGTCATTAAGTTATATGTCGTGATGATAAAAAAACAGGGGGTGATGCTGCGTCTTGCGCGGCGGTTGTTTCGCGCAGAATTCCAAACAGGAACTCGCCGACCAACTCGCCGCTCTCAAAGAGGAGCACGCCACCCTGAGACTCGCGTACGATGATGTGGAAGGAATGCTGCAGGAACTCGGCACCGACACTGAAGGAAAGCAGAAGCAGCTGGAAAAAGCTGAATGTCTTCTACGGGACTCGCAGCAAGCCATGGACTCCCTGCGACAGAAACTGCGAGAGGAAAGAGAAAAAGTAGGTGTCCTGTTTCTCGTCAGTTGAACTGGTTCTGTGAAGTGTTTTCCTTTAACCTCTCTATTTGCGCCGCCCCAGGCCCGCCGTTGTGCAGACGTGACTTTTTATACATCGATTTAAGAAATGTTTTTCACCAACTTCGCCGCTTGACGGTCGCGAAACCTGTTCTTATATCTTGTCGAGTTCTGCACTGGTCACGGTCGGGTGCAGCGCCTGTGAACTAGAATTCGCCTTTTTTCTGTTGTGGAATACGTCTCGGCCTCATGTTTGCAACGTTGTTTTCACGAGAAATACGTTCTTCACCGCCTCCGTTATAGCTGCCTTAGTAACAGTGACATTCCGTCCCACGAGTCCACATCAAACACCGAGCTGCTCTTGTCTCGTTTGTGTCGCAAGAAAGCACTGATGACATCAGACAATCGATATATGCACGGCGAGCCTGGCGAAACGAGTTAATGAAGAAAAATTTTTTAGCAGCATTAGCTGTAGTTTATTTGAAGCGTATGGAACGATTCTTGTGAGGGCCGTTATCGGGTTGAACCGTTCGTGTGTGACTTTTGGGTCTCTCTGGTTGAAGGTAAACGAGGTCCAACAGAACCAAGTCGCCATTGAAGTGGAGCTGAAGGAAGAGATCAGTGAGTTGCACGCTGAGGTCGAGAGGCTATCCACCGCTGCTGCCGAAGCTGGGCGGGAGGTTGAGTGTAGACTGGAGAAACGGATGCAGCAAGCACAGGCGCATTCCATAAAGCTTGCCAGTGACTTCGAGGTTTTGAATCAGCAGGTAGCAGGCGTCTTGAGTTTTAGTCGACTTATGTGACTTTGTCTGATCTTTATTAACACATCTTCTGAAACGCAAAATTGCATTCAGGCAAAAACCCTAATGTTGTTCTTCTTCCTTTGACAGTGTTGGTGGGTCAGTTGTTCAGCTACGACGCATGGGTAGGCAACCTACGGTATTCAGGGCGGCCCAGATATTGTTCCAGTTCGACCTAACGCACTGCTTGTGGTTGCTATGGCGCCAGAGCAAGATCAACGCCTCCTTTGACATTCTATTATTCCTTTTGCGTTTGTTCTGTTGCACTTACAATCCTGCTCTTAAACAATCCCGAGATTCTGTTTCTTTCCCTACGTAACAGTGTTACTTTATGTCACAATGATTCCATTTGTGCATATTAGGACTCAGAACGATTTCCGTGGATTTTGTGCGCGAGCGGTCCGTGGTAGTGATGCAACCTCTCCGGTGGCGTTGCGTTGATTGTGTGATTCACCACGAACGAGATGTGCGTGAAGAATAACACCATTATATATGTAGCGCGAGCAAGCAACAGTAAGAGAGATTGCGAGCATGATCTCTATTGTTGCTTGCTGCCACGGTGCGAAGCTTTGCGCACATGCCGCTCGGGATTTC
>JGI24158J21664_10007392_pt1 | contig 14598 bp, 13 predicted proteins | sample Ectturendosymbi3_FD_21664 | JGI IMG/M metagenome (IMG submission 21664) | reverse complement strand
CAATGTACTGACGGCTGTCTTGACAAAATTCGTTTGGGCAGTTTTTGCAAAATTCTGCACTGATAGGTTTATGAATTCAAGAAATGCAGTTAAGCGTGAGGTGCTGATGTTCCCACCAGATTGCAGCAGGCGGACTGGTATTTCCTTGATATCAATGTTCAACAAATTCTCCAGTCGCCACTAATATTCGTGATGTCAGTCAGTTTGTTACGATGTTATGATTTATGAGCTTGTGTTACGAAATTTTGGTTGTAGTCTTGAGTTTGTTTTTTCTCTGCTGTTACTTCAGCCTTTCAACTTTTCACCTGTAAGCTTTGCTTGCAATTTTCCAGGACTGAGGATGCGTAATTTTATGTGAAATCAATTTCCTATTAAAAATTTGCTGATCAATTCCTTGCTTACACCCATCGTGGAAAGTACATGTTTAATAAAAAGGATTGGTGCAATGTTCATTTGGCAAGTTTTAACCCATCAACGCCATGGTTAATGCTAGCTGTGCTTACTGCGATTTTTACTCCATGTGAAAATCAATACTTCGAATGTTCTCAATAGAGCTGCCTTTTTGTTAAATGTTTCTTTCTAATTTGTAGCCTACCAACCCCTTCAATGTTGCACAATTTCATGCACAAATAAGCATAAGGTTGAAAAAAATTAGATAGTGCAATGTTTATTGCTGGTAAGTTTACACCCATCAACACCTTGGTTGATGCTATGTTTACTGTGATTTTTGTTCTTTGCAAAAATCAAATCAGCCCATGTTCTTAATGGAGCTGCCTTTTCATGAAATGTTTTTACTTTCAAACTTTTTTACTTTTGGGGAGGAAGAGAGATGTTTTCATGTGGCCCTCTCATTGCAGCATTTCTTGAAATGCTTACAAAATTTATTGTTTCGAGAACAACCACTGCTACCTGTGCTGGATGCATTCAGTGTGGGCTGGGTTAGAAAACACTCTCCTCATGGCGCAGCAGCAGAAATACTGCTGAAGATGACCCACGACCCAGCATACTCCAGCTGAACACCGAAGGGCTCACTGCCAGTAAGATCTTTGTCATTGAAGAGCTAGCCTATAACGACAAGGGTTTCTCCTCATCGTCCTACAAGAGACACACTGCGCAACTGCAGATAAGCTAGTGATTCCCGAATTCTCAAGTGCTAGCTAGGTCAGTCCTGCGCAGGAAGCACGACCTTGCCACATTTGTCCATGAGCAGTTGGAATGGTCACTGGTCAATCAGTCTCCAGAACAATTAGAGACTGAGTGGTTGCGTGTAGACGACATAGACATTGCAGGATATAAGATCATTAACATCTCCTTGCTTGTGATTCCCATCAACACCCAACCCCATGTTCACACATCCCAGTGGCGACTTCAACTGACAACATGTCAACTGGGGTTACAACAAAACATCTGATGGTGAGAGCCTAGACTCTTGGGCAACATCCAAAAACCTTGAACTGTTGTATGACCGAAAGGAAGAAGCCAGTTTCTCCACTCACCAATGGAACATCTCGGCACCAACCCGGACCTAGCCTTCGCAACACAAGTTTTGGCCATGACAGCCGACTGCCATAGACACATGTTATAGAGAAGTTCTCACTGTCACAACACCAGCCCGGCCTCATAACGCCACCAAGACTCAAGGTTCCTGCCCACAGCAATCCAGTTAAGTATTTGAACTTTCGCAAGGTTGATTGGAAGCACTTTTGCTGTCTCACAGGTGAATCCGTTGAGAGATTGCAACCTCGGACACATCAAATATTTAGAGGGAATACCAGGATTCTTGTGAGAGCCTGCTTTCTGTTGCCAAGCATTGTATCTCACATGGCTGTCGCAAGATCTATGCGCCATGCTGGGACAAAGAATGCAAGACCCTCTATTGCTCCATCTGAGCTTCAGTGGGGACTCAATCTGATAGAGCCGTTCCGTCCGTACTTTCTCGGCTAGAACAGAAGTAGGAGCGATGGGAGGAAGCTGTCAATTTTATCGACTTCTTGCACTCTGGCCGCAAGGCGTGGAGCACCATCAACAAGCTCACTGGCAGGTCTGGACTAGAGATGGCATAGGCCAACACTTTTGCAGCCCGGCCTGCCCAGAGCTAACAAGAAACCGCCCGGCCCATCTATGCTAAACCACAACTTATTTTCTGGTCCAGACCAGCCCGTGATATACCATAACCTCAAAACGAAAGTAACTACACTTAAGTTTTCAGTTCATTATCCTTTGGACAATAAAACCATGTGGTGTTAATGGCTATATGTCTGCCAGAGCACTTTTGAAACTTATTTGTCCACTGCCTGTAATGTGACACTAACACATGATGTCCAAGTGTGTACTAAGCTGCACTACACTTGCTAGTAACATACTGAACCCAAACCTTAAACCCTAACCTAACATCTAATCCTAAACTAGGGGTTCCCAATCTGGGGTACAGGTACCCCTAGGCTAGTAGGAGTACATTTGCCTATCTATAAAGGTACATTTGAGGTTAGCAGTACAAGGGAAAAATATGTTTACATATCATTCATTTCAAAACATTTATACATACATCATTGAATATTATTTTTAAAATCATTATAATGTGCTTATTGGTAAATACAATCTTGTTATTTTCCACAGCCTTTTTGTCATAAGAAATTTTAGAGGACATGGTCATCTACCTAAATGCTGAAGGAGTACATGGCCAGAGACAGTTTGATAAAACCTGTCCTAAACCTAGTCCCATTGCCACGGGGAGCTTTGGTGGGCTTAGTCCTCCAAACAAAGCTTCAAGCCCTCCCAAATTGAAACATGAAACACTATAAATCACTGGAGTTTTTGTCTATTTTTAGAATGTCAAGCCACTCCCACACAAACGCAAAGCCCCCTTATTGAAAACTTTCTGGCGATGGTTCTGCCTAAGCCTTGGCGACAGACAATAAATAAATTGTTGCTTTGATTGATTCATAACATGGTTCACTAGTTTGCGTGGAAACAAGTGAAACAGAACATTAGCAGAACAGTAAAATGGACAGAACACAAAGCAAAACATTTCCTTGTTAGATTTCGAAACTTTGCAAAAACAAAAATTTTCACCCAATAGGCGAGCAGACCGCAGCAACCTGGAATAACGTCACCGCTACAAAAATTGTTAGTGGAGTGTTTCAAAACTTTTAGCGGACTGCCTGAAGACTGGACTGTTACCAGCNCGTGCCATCTCTAGTTTGGAAGCTCCTCTCAACTGTGCCCCANCTGGGCAAACTCCATCGCCTCACAACTGTAAAAAAAGGGCACACAGTACTGGGGGCTGTGAGTCCACCAGGCTTGTCAACAACCAGATGTCCAACCTATGGAAGATTCCTACAGCTGAGGGTTACAGTATCTCTGAACCCTTTCGGCCAGAGGAACTTCCTGCTGCCCTCAGACGCCTGAAGCCAGGGAACTCTCCAGGACTGGATTCTATCTTCCCAGAATTTATACTCCATGCCGGGTCAGCTCTCAAATCTTGTTTTTTCCTGCATGCACTCACTCAAAATTTTCAAAAATCTTGAGAAGAGCACTAGTAGTTGCGATCCTTAAGCCAGAAAAGCCACTGGGGGACCCTAAGAGCTACTGACCCGTATCTCTGGTGTGTATCCCCTTTAAAATCCCCAAGAGACTCATCTACACTCATGTCGAACCATTGCTCCCACAGGAGCAGGTGAGTTTGACACGGGAGGTCGACTGTAGACCAGGTCACCCTGCTGACACAGGGCATTGAGGATAGTTTTTTGGCTAAAAAGAAGGCTGCAGCTGTGTTTGGGGACCTCACAGCAGCTTACGACAATGTATGGGACCATGGCCTCACCTGCATACTGTTGCAATTGTTGCCTGATAGACACATGATCATGGAGACGGTTGGCAATTGCAGTTTCACTGTTACCACTAGAAATGGCAGGAGCAGTTACGATGCCTCAAGAACGGCATCCCACAGGGATCTGCTTTGGCACCCCTTTTCTTCAATAATCTACATCTCTGACCTGCCAACCACCGTCTCCAGAAAGTATGCATATGCTGTCAATCTAGAAATCATGCATGTTGATGGAGATTGGCAGGCAGTGGAAGAGGTCCTGAGCATTAAGGATTTGGTTGCACTTTACCCTACACTTAATTGTTTAGATCAAAGCTGAGTGTATCAAGGCACTGCAACAAACTTATTCTTTTAAAATAACAACTCAGTCTATATAGCATACCCAGTGTTTTTTTTACAACACATGGCATGACACTGAGAACAAATACATGCATGGTAATTAACCTTTTTGTCTGTATTAGCCTATTAATCACTTGAGTAACATCAAGTAAAAAAAACTTTTAAAACTATGTCAAAAGCCAGTATGTCCTGTTCAAGTCGGCCATTATGGGAATGTCTTTATAGACCAAGCAGTCTGGACACATCTTCCTTAATGACTTAATAAAATTATAAATTTTTAGCAATTGCCATTATTTTGATCATCTATGTTCTGTTGCATTGAATGCACAATTCACCACGGAGTGGATGTGTGCAAATAACAGCACCCTGATGTAAGGGGCGCAAACCAGCAATAATAGAGTGATCGCAGCACATGATCTTTATTGTTGCTTTCTGCCACAGCGTGAAGCTTTGAATTCTTGCTGCTCGAGCTTTTCGATCGCAACAGTACCAATGTAAATTTGCAGCTTTCTTTCTACCTTGAAAGAAAACCTCAATAATGAAAACCTACGCTTACCTTAATTTATGAATCACTGGTCTACAAAAACTTACTTCATGTAGTTTTCAGCTATATTCCCTGTAAAACCTTTAAAGTGAGTGGTAATGGAAACCTTATTGTTTATGATTGCTTCCTGAACATCGCAACTTTTGGTTTTAAACATACTTTGTTTAACACACATTTACAATTTTTTTCAAGATGCCACTTTCAGGATTTCTTTTTATTTTTTAGTCCAAGGTTACTTAAATTGATTAGCCAAATGATCAGAATACCAGAGAATAGTTACACAGTTAATTCAACCTTAAATAATAAAAATGCATTTAAGAAGTTTTCTATCTGCACAGCTAAGAATCAGTTCACAGAGGCTGACACTGCTCCATTTTTACATACATATCATGACTGATGTTCCTAAAGCTGTCAACCCACCATAATTTTTGTTGTGATAAAAATATCAGACAACCTATGTAAATCATACCATCTTGTTCAAAATTTTTAATATTAAAGTCTGTAAGCATGCCTGAAGTGTTTGTGTTAGTCCTACTTCAGGTAAAAAATTAAAAATATACACCAAGCCAGAGACAGGTCGAGGGAATCCATACATAGCTTACATATGAACTTCCAGTGGCTCTCCAGCCTTAAAAATGAACAATCTGAATCTTAAATAATATAACATGTTTGATAAAATATGACATGCCGCTACAAAACCAAGCAGTTAATAGTGCCAATGAAATAACAACAGTAACACCAGTTCACACCAGTTTTGTTATGTGTGTTGTCATGTCTATGCCATGTGTTTTGCACTTAAAAATGTTTGCGCCACACGACACCTCATTGACAACAGTCAAAAATTTTAAATTAGGCTGAATTTTAGTCCAGCATGCTGTGGCAAGCACAGACGAGTTTGCATATCAGTTAAACACATAAATTGCTTTATCAAATACCAGTCTGGAATCCCAAACCAAAACCATTCATACATGAAAATAGTTTGGGTAAATGCATGAACCCGATATGCATGGAAATGTTTTTATTTATAGATTTGTATCACTTAATCCTGTTTTTTAAGGAAAATGTTACATACCCAGTATGGGCATATAGGAGCCTGGTTTCTAAGGACCCGATTTTCTTTTATTCTAGAGACCCGATAATAATATTCCTGATTCTAAGGACCCGTTAATAATTTTCTGATTCTAGGGACCTGAATCAGGTCCATAAAACACCTTAAACAAACCTGCTTAATCATATATTTTACTTCAAAGAAGTGGAAAGTATGCTGCGCAAACGCTAAGCTTACACTAAAAATTAAAGAGGTGTAGTACAGTATTTGATACAATTTGTCAATAATTTCAGTTCAAAGAATTGAATATGAACCCATTTTATGAAGTAGAAAAATGCATGTTTGCTAGCATACTCACAGACCTTAAACAAAAATTTCAAGTTTTTTCGAAAATAAATGATGTTTAGCATACAGTTTGTGAATTAATTAACCCCATTTTCATCACCGCATCTTCTCAATAAGTAATGGTTAAACATGTTGTCTCCATAACAGCAAACATTTGTGGTGTAGATCAATCTGTGTTCAATGAAAACCATTTGGATAAAAGTATTGTTTGGCCAGGTATTTCTAAAACTTTTAGAAGCACTTTTATACCCAGCTGTTCTAGAAATCTGTGTTCAGCACAGTCAATAATACCAAATATCAGAGGTGTCAGGTAGGAGGCGGTACACTTAAGTATATTTGCCTGATACATTATATTTGAATAAGGACTGAGGATGCATACTTTTACATGCCGTGTACTCTGTTTTTTTTAACTGGGACATTTCAGTCTTTTTTCCACAAAATATAAGTTAAAAACTTGCATCATTTTTTGTTTTTGGATATTTTTTTGGTGGTAAAGAACATTATGAACAGAGTGACTTATTTTTTTCGGTCATTTAAAAAAAATTCAGTCTGTAACTGTAAAATGACCTAAGAAACCTACTGGTACGCAGCTGTGGTGCTTCATAATGGTTCATGGGTAACTGTGTTGCTTCTTCATGATCTGTATTCATAGAAATTATTTTTTGTCTTTGGTTTGCTACAATGCTACATGCCTCTCCTCTGCACTGCAATGTCATAGCTGCTGCATAGCTTTCTGCTTCATAACCTCCATTGTCAATTACATCTCTCATCTACTGCATATATGTGCATGACTCCATTTGTTCATCAACGACAACTGTCGTTGCTTGCTCAACATCACGTATTGTTTGCCCACCATCATCGATCTACGTTATGTAAATGAATGTTGTGTATATGATTTGACATTCGTATGCACTTGCTTCTTTTTGCTACTTTTGTATTATATATATTCCACTGTATATTGCTGTGCTGTTATATTGATTTTCTGTTGCTTTACCTTTGTTTTGTTAGAAAAATATTTCAAACACTTTCGTGCTGGCATCCAAGTTTGTAACTTGTACTAGGTATATGCACAGATTTCCTAATGATTTGTTTCTGATTTTTTAAATTTCCAAGCAATTTACATTTACATCACAGACAGTCTTGTCATCATGGCTGTGCAGTGTGCACACTGCTTAGAATATACATTATACAATCACATGATTGACTACTTCTGATTCATAGTTCACTTTTGTATCCATAGATACAGTATGTTGTTTGTGGCGCTATAGCATCATATAGATCTTTCGTAATAAGCATCTTAAAAAGCAACATGTTAACCTGTAAATCAATAATTATTGATTATTATTGAATTGATTTTAGTCATTCCAAGTGTACTAACCATTAATAATGTACTCTCCAGAGGACCATACAGAATGTAAGTTTCTGTTTCTGCCTTTTCAACCTCATTTGCCAATGCAACGTGCCTGGTGGGACTTTCATGCAACTATACTCCATCATGGTCCATGTGCAATTGTATTACTTCTTCACGATTTGAGTAGATAAACATTCTTTTTTTGCCCTTGTTACGTGCCTTTGTTCTGTAATGTTGTGGTTGCTGCATTGCTCTCTGCCCAAACCCCTATTGTTGTTTGTTTCTCTCACCTATGTGCATTAGGGTGGTCCTTATTTGGAAAACTATATGGGAACCAGGTTAAATTTGTTCGTTTTCGGTGAAAAACTATCTATGCAAAATATCTCAGAGGAAAATCAACGTTTACAGCTTGCACATGAGCACTGAAATTTCATGGACTATTCCATCCCCACTCAGCCAGTGCTTCCATGGGCACTGTTGCAACCTCCCCGGTGGTGTTGTGTTGATTATGTGATTCACCACGAACGGGATGTGTGTGAAGAATAAAACCATTATACATGTAGCGCGAGCAAGCAATGGTAAGAGAGATTGCGAGCACGATCTCTTTTGTTGCTTGCTGCCACAGTGTGAAGCTCAGCGTATATGCCGCTCAAGATTTCCGATCGCAACAAAATGGTGCTGTGACCAGGATGTGAAGGTCGTGCGCAGTTCAACCTTCACACAAAGAACGTGCAATCGGTGCAGTTCATTGTAAAAAGGAGGGGATGTTGCAACCTCTTCGGTGGTTTGCGTTGATTATGTGATTCACCACAAACAGGATGTGCGTGAAGAATAAAACCATTATATATGTAGCGCAAACAAGCAATAGTAAGAGAGATTGCGAGCATGATCTCTATTGTTGCTTGCTGCCACGGTGCGAAGCTCTACGCACATGCCGCTCACGATTTCCGATTGCAACAGCACCGTCTTAGATTTTGCTCAAAATTGCACCAAATGTGCCCCTGTGAGAGAAATGAAAAATCCCAAAGCTTCGGTTCAAAATTCCAAGCGGTTTAGATTTTATGGCCTTTTAAACTGTAAGGGTCACAAGCACAACCCATTTTTGCCCTCATGAATCAGCGTGTTCATTTTGAAAGGTGTTGGAAGCCCATAACTTTATTTTTGTACCAGATGTAGGTTTGAAAATTGGTACTCTAGATATTTCTGACTTGCTCTTTCTGAATCCACTGTCAGCATTGAGCTAGGTGTGGATCAAAAGTTATAAGCATCTCAAAACTGGATTTTGCCAGGCAGAGTATATATTTGTCACATTTTGACCATCTGCTGTAAGGCCCCCTCTTGGCCAAGATCTGAAAATTCATCTGATTTATGACATTTCAGAAATATTCATTGAGTACAAGCAAAAGATCTTGACACAAGTAGCAAATAATGGTTTTAGAGGGTACTGAAAATGGTAACAGCTCAAAAAAATCCTTAGACTCCCTTGTTCAGGGGGGTAAATAACTGCATAGATGGGACAATCGTACTGAACAAATTATCTGGTCAGCTATGGTACCTCTCTGAGGGATTAGTGGCTTTGGCTTTTTTTGACCTAGAGGTGCCAGATAACATGAAACGATGAATGGTCACAGCACTTGGAGATGAAGATCCTCCCAAAGAAAAAGATGGAGATCCTCCCAAAGGTGTCTGAGGAAAAACTTTTCAAACAACTGTTTGGCTAATTTTGTAACAAAAAACACATATAGCTTCTTCCCAAAAATGAAAATCAAAAGTTTTTAATGTAGGAACCTGGCTCATGGAATAATCAACCAAGCTATCTGATGGCCAGAAAGTTGGTACAAGGAATCCATGTCACAAATGACACTGTAGAGCGTGGGGTAGCACTTATTCAAGAATACAACCAGCTTGTAACAAATGATGAAGATCAGCTGCAGTTCCTCATGTAGATTGTGACAGAGCATAGGCATGCCTTTCCTGACAGTAAAAGGAGTACACTACTCAATGGGCAACAATGAGTGAGGTGACACCCATGATACCCCTGCCTCTGAGCAACTAACACTCTGTAAATAGGGGGACCCAGATATCAACAAAAGTGCTTATTGTAAGAATCTCCATTGCTCATGTGCAACCTCTAAATGTTCTTCTAGCTTGGAGTTTTTTTACACAAGGTAGTTTTAGCCTAAAAGGAACACAGCCACCTCAGTTCCCATGGTATTTTCTGCTGTTTAATTTTTGCTATGCATTTAAGGACCACCCTAATGTGCATGCCTCACCTGTTCATCTGCACATACCTCAACTATTCACCCATTGCTTGCCCGCCAACACCTGTGTTATGTAAATGACTGTTAGGTAAATGATTTAACATTTGTGTTTTTGTCATATACTGTATGTTGCTCAATTGAAATGTCTTGCAATTATTTCGTTCTTTCATGTTTGCCATGGATGCCTTGTAAAAGACATATATCTGTCAGTAGCAGATCTTGGTTGCAGATATAAAATGACAGAACTGAACATAACCGGAGCCACAAACACCGATATTTTACAGTAAGCAATCATACCACAATGGTAATAATATGTAATATTTATTCTTAGCCTAGACTTAATTTCAGCCAAATACAGTCTCAAACCAATATTATTCCATTCTCAATAACAAGCTCCAGTGGCACCCAAATTTAGGTTTGAACAGTTGTGAAAATACAAAAAATTAAAACATTGCAACTTTTTAGCATTACATGATTAGGGGAAGGTAAAATTGCAATGAATGAGAAATTATTTTTTCTGTTGTATCTTTACTTTTATTTATTATATGTGGTATTTTTCTACTCTAGTTGCATCATCACATATTCGTTAACGATATTTGCACTGACGCACATCCGTTCTTTACACTGTACCTTTGCCATGAACCGCTTTCATCAGGGTCAGCGGCGCACCTCCAGCATAGAGGTGAACCACCATTGAGTGTAAGGTTGTACCTCCAGCGGAGAGATGTAGCCTACCACTAGGATAGGGGTTGATTTAGAAAACAGCTGTTTGTACCTCCAGCGTAGGGAGTTCATTTATGAAGCAACTCTTTGTATCCTTATAGGGATGGCTTAAGAATGCAATTGTTTGTACCTCCAGCATAGGGACTTAATTTAGAAAACAACTGTTTGTACCATCAGCATAGGGTTATACCTCCAGCGTAGGGATGTACCACCATCGTAGGGGTTGATTTAGAAAGCAGCTGTTTGTACCTCCAGCGTAAGGAACTAATTTAGGAAGCACTTGTTTGTACCTCCTACGCAGGGATGACTTTAANANGCAACTGTTTGTACCTCCAGTATAAGGGTTGCTTTGTAGATCAACTCTCTACACTGGAGGTAGGCTACAAACAGCTGCTTTCTACATTAACTCCCAACGCTGGAGGTACAAACAGTCCTTTTCTAAAGCAACTCTACCCTGGAGGTAGAAACGATTGCTTTTAAATCAACTCCCTATCCTGGATGTACAAACAGTTGCCTGCACTCTTAAGCCACCCCTACATTGCAGGTATAAACATTTGCTTTGTAAATCAATTCCCTACGCTGGAGGTACAAACAGTTGCTTTCTGTAGTAAACAGGTTTTTTTTTAAGGCGTTTTAGGGACCCGATGCGGGTCCCTAGAATCAGAGAGAAAATCAGGTTCCTACAAGTCCATACCAGGTGCTTAACATTTTCCTTAAAAAAAAAAAACTGATAGTAAATCAACAACACCTACGCTGGTGGTACGTCCCTATGCTGGAGGTACAACCCTACACTTAACACTAGTGGTACTGACGTCACCGACCAGTCCTTTCATTTGGTATTTTGGTTTGAGGCATATTGTTATTGCTTTCTTTTCTATTTTCTAGGTTGCAAGTTTTGATATGGCCGTTACCCCTACTCTTTACTCTCATGCTTGTGTCATTTGTGTATACTGTTGCTTAGTTGTTTTATCCCTGTGAATGTTATGTAGGTTTTCCAATAGTTTGTGAAATGGCATAGCCTAGATACAAACAGTAATATTTGATATTACAGTATAACTGTGCACTAAATAAATGCAGAAAACAGTTAAGTATAATTGATTGTTACTTAAGTTAATTAATTCCAAAGTTACCTTAAGATTACCACAGCAAAAAGAATGATATGTAGATTGAATCAGATACAACTTTTTGTATGTAGCGTAGTAGGCCTAACACTTACAGTATGAGTACAGTAACTACAGCACTGACTCTAGTTAGGCATACCATACGTCTCGTTTTAGCCGGGACAGTCTCGGTTTAAAGGCTTTGTCCCAGTCAGTCAACGAGTAAGTCTGGTTAGGCTTTCAGTCAGCCATCATCTGAATTAGATGTGGTATGATAACAGATACAGAATGCTGGAACAGAACGTCAAAGCCTTTATCACCTGTAAAATTAATACGGATTTTTCCTGTGGTGATTTTTTCGAGAAAATATAAATCAAACAAAGACCTGAAGATAGTTTTGTCTATAGAAAAGTATGTTTGGGCGAATGTGTAAATTTACAAATGCTCAAACATTGTTTTGTTTCTTACTGAAATGTGTAATTTTAGTTTTTCTTGGTGTCTTAACTATAGAAATCCAAAATAGCTATATAATACTTGATGTAAGAATAAGATATGAACCACATTTTTTTGATAAGGCTCGTTTTTCTGAAGCTTCTTGGTTTTTAATCACAAAAATATGGTATTTACTATGCCTAACAGCAGAGTTAGTAACTGTAACTCTACTGTACCTAGGCGGCTGAGTTGACCTAGGTCTCTACTGTCTGTGCTACTGCTAGGGCTAGCTTTTTTTATATAAATTCAAGCAATAAAAGGACTTTTTATGAACACACTGTAAAAAGTTTCGGAATTGTTTATTTCTCCAAAATACCAAGTCTGTCCCTCTTGCGAACGCAATACAGAACAAAAAGGCAGAGATTAACATGCAAGTCGCCTACTGCATTTGATGTAACAATGCAACAGCGCGCCAGGCTCAAACCAGTGAAACCACCAGTCTGGCTGGCGCACAAAATAGCGAAATTTCAATTCTACGGTGTTTCTAAAAATTATATTGTTTTACGTGTATCAAAAAATACTCAGAAATCAAAGAACTTGTTTATGTAAAATTCAACAAATAATGCAATATTTTGTTATTTATAAGTCAACTTTTTGTGCTAATGCGCGAAAAATCACATAAACGCACCTGATACAATTAGCACAAATTTCGTAGAAACACTACAAACTTAATCGAGAACGGTACGGTCAGAGATCAGAGATGATCGCTATCCAGTTTGCCGGTTGGATATCCGGCAGGATAGTGAGTTTCCAACCGCATACGGATATCCTAAAACTGCTTTCGAACGGGAACTAGATACGGATCCGGATATCCGAAACGCTTTTATCGATATTTCGAGGGTTCAGACTTTTTGGAAAAAGTTGCACGTTGCATACTCATTCATTTATTATCTTCGTTCAGAAGCAGCCTTCTGTGCCATGACTCCGAGTCTGTCTGTGGTGTAATCTCTGTACTGTACTGTACTGTGGTGTGGGCCTAATCCCAATCCTTATAATCTGCTAATTGGACACGCCAAGTTTGTCAGCATGAATATGTTCCTGGTGTGACAAGACAGAGCTCTTTCCATAGCCTATACATTTTTAAGGACGTTGTTTTCTGGAACACATGTAAATACCACAAGATCATTAGGATTGCTAAGACAAGATCAGTAAGATTGCCAAGTTTGCTGCGTAGCCTACCTGGACTAAGGCTAGATGTAGGCCTAATGTGATCTGTAGTGTAGACTGGCTAGAGCACTCTAGCTCTCAAAGTGTGGTCTGTAGTCTACACCAGGCCTTGCAGTCTTCATGCCTGTTCCGCGCAAGCCTGCATTGCCTGGTTGTTGGATGATACCAGGCCAGATAGCTTTTTTTCTTTCTTAAACATGATGTGCAAAATTGTTATTTTGTTACATTAACTTGATAGACTGAATCGTTAGTCAGTCATTTCAATATGAATGACTATTTCAAGCCAGTGCATTTTTTGAATGCTGTTTTGGTGTGTAGACTTAGAGTCTAAGTAAGACTAGCATTGCTATACAGTATGTACAGCAGTTAGTTTTGGTTAAAGTGCATCAATTGGTGGGATTAATGAATGAAATTATGAATGTTAACTCATGGATGGTGTTAAAATCTAACCAATGTTACCGAAGAAATGGCTAATGAAAAGCTTGGTGTGGCAACACAACCGTCACCAGAAAGTTTATGGGGGGCTTTGCCTTTGTGCGGTGGGAGGGGGGCTTTCTATAGGGGGGCTTTGCATATGTGCAGTGGGGCTTGACATACTGAAATTTGAAGAAACATCACTGTTTTATAGTGCTTCATATTTCAATTTGGGGGGAGCTTGGAGCTTTGTTTCGGAGGGGCTAAGACCACCAAAGCCCCCCACTGGCGACGGGACTGTGTGGCAGGACTTCAGCTTCCTTTTTAATGCAATTGACTCGGAAAAGTATAGGTTACGCGATATGTCAAGCTTGCAAGCTATGTCAAGCTTTCTGTTTATAAGCATGACAGGGCCCAAAGTTGCACAACGCATTCAGGTAGTGTCTCTATTCTGCTTCATGAAGCAAAACCTGTGCTGGGACTATTTTGCCTTCATTCGAAGGCAATTGGTTGAAGTGATCATGTGACAAGCACAACACGCAGAGACAATTGGTTGGGGCTTAGGAGTTTATGGTGATGGTTTAGGATCAGGGTTTGTGGTCAAGTTTAGGGTCAGGTTTTGGGTTTAGGGGTTCACCGTTTAGAGTTATGGTTTAGTTTACAGATCCCTTAATGCAAACAAGAAGCTGCTAACTGCTCGCCAGTCCTGAAACCAGAATAATCATCAATGCATGGGAAAGAGTTGTTACAGATATCATAGTCCATTAAGCAGAAATTCGCTCCAGACTTGTCATGTGACTACTTCAACCAATCGTGTGCAATCTTTGAATTCTTAATTTTACCACGATTGCGTTGATCAAACTTGAACGCTAATGAGCGCTGGTCCGTTATTAAGGTGAACGGGAGACTGTATAAATAGTGACCCCACTTCCGCACAGCTTCAATAATCGAAGCAGCTTCCTTTTCGACGGTTGGATAGTTCACGCAC
>JGI24158J21664_10007391_pt1 | contig 14598 bp, 13 predicted proteins | sample Ectturendosymbi3_FD_21664 | JGI IMG/M metagenome (IMG submission 21664) | reverse complement strand
CAGTTTGAAAATGTATTTTTAATGATATGGTAAAAAAACGTGTTAGCCCGCGGCACCCCTGGGCACTGTAAATGGCACCCCAGTTGGGAACCACTGGCCTAGGGCCTCGCATCAGCTACATCCGGCCCTGAGTAGAAGATCGGAACATCACTATCAAAACTTTTAAAACTGTCAATTCAATGAAAGCAGACTTTTTATTTGTCGGCAGACTTTTTATTACTTAAATCTGAACACAATTGATCAGGAGAAAACGCCAGAAACATGCACGTTTCATGGATGATGCTTTAAAAACAAGCAGCATTAAAAATATTTAAATGTTGAAACTCGGTTGTTGTTTGGGACCCCTATTAAAGTTTCTGGCTACGCGCCTGGTTGCCACTGCTATAGTATTTACCAAAATCTTACAGTTTATTTTTGATTTGATCTATGTGATTTTTAGAGTAGCAGTACATTTTATTTCGATACTGACCAAACTTGAATTGATTAACACAATTTTTTAGCATAATTATATCTATTTAAGCCCAACTCTCAGAGTTCATGTCTTCACAGTAAATGCTGTTCTAAGTGCTAGATATAACACCTACTATCATCATGGGTGTAGCCAGGGGAGTCACCAAAATATATAAATTCCACAATGTGTACCCCGTTTTGCCAATTTTACAAAAGGTCGTACTACGTCTGAGTGAAAATGGTGACGTCATCGAAACGCAAACAATAAGTTTGTCCCCCCCACCGTTTTTTAGCAAACTCGGCCCCTGTATCAGGCAGTGTCCATTTCGCCATCACAGGCAAAAATAGTCTCAGCAAAACTTTTGCCGTTGATAGCAACACAGACACTACCTCGCTTAAATGTGAATGTAGCTGCATAATTTGCCCTAACCCTAATCAAATGTTGAAAATTTTTGCCCGTAGCTGTTTAATTTGCCAAAAGGTAGAAAACTTTTTCCAGTAGCTCTTTAATTTGCCCAAATGTGAAAATTTTTGCCCATAGCTTTAAATTGTTTAAATTGCCCCAAATGTCGAACGATTTTTTATAATGGCCAATTTTCCAGCGTTGGAGATGCGACCGCATCCTCATGCTGTACGCTTATGTGACAACCTGTTGTGAAACTGCAGTGAAATACGGGGACTCCGCGAAAATTGGGGTGCGATGGCTTGTTGACCTTTGGTAAATGATCCTCTACAGCTCTTAACGGTTTCGAAAAAGTGTAGATCAAATGAGCGAATGAAGTCAATATGCTTGACGAGTTCACTGACAAACATTTGCCTGCTTCGCGAAGGCCTAGCTCTGGACGAGCCAAAAGTCGCTTCCAACATTTTTTAAAACTTGAAGTGCTGGGCAACGATCCTCATTCCCGTAATTATTTATCTTTACTTTTTCAAAGTGTATCTCTATACAAGCCATTCAGGCAGACATTGCTAACTCTTTACACAACGGGAAACGTCTTCGGTGGAGACAAACCGCCAACTGACAAGCGCATTCCAAGCCTCGGCGGACCATTTACAACATGAAACCAAAAACGTGGCCCATGTGAAATATGCTCGTGGGTCGCAGTTCGGACGCCCTTGCTCTAAGATTTGTAATGAGTAAAATGTGGGTATTCAGAGTGATTGTGCCATCATCGGAATGAGAGACAACAGCCAACATCGTTGACCCCAAAACACAAAGAATCTGTGGCACGCAAGACAATCGTTTGGCTACTGCCAACACTAAGTATAGAAAAGGTGCTTCAACACCAACAAATTCGTGTCTGTATCCTTTTTGTGTCGGAACACAAACCTTTTCGCAAGGAGTGCCATAAGCAAGCTTTGGCCACGATGCTGTAAATCGGCTTCCTTGCTGTCTGTGACGTCACCATGTTGTCTGCCGCGTTACAACGACAGCGTCACAACGATGTCGCCTGTCACGTCACTTAGGGAAGTAAATGCTGTCTTCTGAGCTTGGGCAACTCCAAAGATTAACACAATCAGAACGAAACGCAACACTGTGTAAACTGTAAAGTCTCAATCGCTACGTTTATTTTGTCAAAACTTGGCGTAAATCAATGACCAGCGCGAGGAACATTTTGGCAAAGGTTGTCGGCGATAAAAGGTCAAGACGTGCAAAATACATTCGTGTACATGTTTGGAAACACAGTTAAAACGAATTTATGCGTTGACACGTCAACTTACACCTTTCTAGCGCTGCAGGAGACTTTGCTAAGACTCAGCCCATAAATTGAGCAGAGTTTCGCCACGAGCATCACGGATTATCATAAGTGTTGAATCGACTTGTGACGAAAAACATGTTGGCACATAGTGCTTTGCCTGAGAAAGAATGTCCTCTTGTCACCTTAACAAAACACATTGTTTTTATAGGGTGCTTGAAGCATTTCTTATTACGAGAAGTAGAACCTCAAACTATTCGAGATTTCCTTATGAAAAATAAAAAGAAGCTAGAACTCGAAAAAAACTCTTACCCAAGCCTACCTTCATGTCACGTTAACTATATGAAGAGGCGATTTAAAACCTTATCAAGCAGCGTCGTGTTTTTTTTGCTGAGACCTTTGTTCTCGCAGCACTGCTGCCGTATTTTTTCAAAAACGCATTCTTTAAAACCTACAGATTGACATCACTTGAGACGCAAATCAACAGATCGGCAAAGTTTGAGCAACGCAAAAAAGTAAGCTGGACGCGCAATGAATTGGCAAAAAGGGAGGAAGAACTCGGGTTGAAAAACGTTGAACAAGTGATCGTAACCTCTAAGAGTCCAAGACCCACTGAAGTCACATCCGTCTTGAAGCCGAACTTTTTCACGCAAATGCCTGTTACTCGAATAAAAACAGAAGAACCAGCGGAGTAGCTCAACGCAATATTGAAGGTGGGCGAACAGTAACGATGCGGCGACAGACCGAACGATCTTGAACTTCCGACCGGGTCTTCTTCTATAGTTATGATTGTGTCCGTGGACGGTAATGAGTTGCAAAGCCGCCACAGTTTTAACCACAGAACAACACACGCTTCGGAGTCTTGGGCAATATGAAACCAGCGCGAGCCTGTCTGCAAGGTGTTCAGCGTTAAACTCTGTAAAGTCTGGTGACGTTTTTGCGCACTTGACTGAGGACTTCGTCGACGGAGGTGTTCTTCAGCAAAGCAAGCTCGTAAGCGACACTCGACGCCATTCCTGAGTGAGAGAATTTGATCGAGTTGTCGCTCGCCTGGAAAGACACGATTCGTTAACGCAAGGTAATCTTGTTGGTCTCCCACAATACGTACAAGATCGAAATAAATGAAGTCAACTCTCTCAAAAATCAAAATAAATCAACATCGTCTCTCAAAAACGCATTTTTATAAACTTATATCACCCAGTGCAAAGTGAGTACATCCCAACGTTTGGGAAGACTAACTTTTTCAGCAAAAGCTTTACAACGGTGCTGTCTGTCACGTCACTGAGTGAAGGAAACGTTGCCTTCTGAGCTGAGCAACTCCATAGATTAATAAAACTCACTATATGCCAGGGGTTCCCAACCTGGGGTAACGTACCCCCACGGGTACATTTGCCTATCCGTAGGGGTACATTTAAGGTTTGCAAAAGAAGAGAAAATATACTTACAAGTCATTTATTTCCAAATATTTATACATAGATCAGTGAATAAAATTTTGAAAAATCCTTATATGCTTATTGTTAAATATATCTATGAATAATCATGATAAAATATTTGTCATAAGAAGATTTAGGGGGACTTGCTCGTTTGTTGGAATGCTGAAGGGGTACATGGTAAGCGAAAGGTTGGGAATCACTGCTATATACGAACGATTGCACACGCACAAACAAACCAGGCTGGTTTACTTCAAGTCGTTTGGATCGCACTCGTGCATGTCAACACTTACATTCTGAATGCCCTTCTAGCGGCGGAGTCCAATAAACTAATGTGACAAATCACACTTATCACAAACCACGTACTTCTGAAACGCAACGAGGTATGAAGTAGGGGGAGTCGGTTTCCAACAAAATGCGATTGAGTGGAATGTGTCTCGCCGCTTCACGAGGACGGTACGCGCTTTTGTTTGACAGGAGGTTGGTGAATCCGACGTAGCAGTTTGGGAAGTACTCCAGAAGAGGCCGCACGTCTCTTTCCCTGAAAATTGCCCGTTCTCGGTATAGCTTTGTCCGAAACGGTGATGGTAGTATCAAACGTTTTTACGGTCGATGCTTTCCCTTCGTTTCGTTGAAGGTGTAACGCCAAAAAAGAGCATGACAATGCCCTACGTCACACAAGCAATTACTTGTGCGCGGCTCACCTGATCCTCAGTGGTGGCAAAACCTTTTGTGGCTCTGTATCAACTGATTTCAAAAACACTTACTCCAGGTACATTTCAATTTTCCTCTGACTAATCACCAACTGAAGACACAAATAAACAGTTATGGAAGAACGCAGCAAAGTTTGACTACTTGAGTGCGGTGTTTTTTATGCCGTTTTTGGGTGTCAAAATGACACACTAAAATTTTGAAATGACACCCTAAATTCACCCTAGATATGGTTTTGCTTTGAAATGACACCCTAGATATGGTTTTGCTTTGTATTGGAGTAAAAACGATTTGAGATAAGCATGTTTTCCTGCACGTGGCTATTACAACAGACGGCTGCAATGTTATAGGCCGACATAATTTTCTGGAGCAGAAGTTGGAAGCGAAAATTCCAAGTTTGGTTTTTGTGCATAGTCATGCGCATCGCTTCAGCCTCTTACTATACTGCCGCAGATGTGGACGGTACAGCGTACGAAACTGCGAAAGCACTTTAATGCAATTGTGGAAGCGTTTTACTGTTTCATCGTTTCGATCGGCTTGCCTGGCGATGCATCAGAATACAATGTAGACAAAAAGTGGGCAGTTGCAGCGCGCATGAAAGACAAGGTGGTTGTCGAGTGAGGCAACAGTGAAAGCTAGGAGTGAGATTTTGGCTATTCGGGTCACACTGAAGCAGTTGTCAGCAAATAAAAACGATGCAACGCGCGTTGCTTCACTGCGACTTATGAAAACAAAAAATTTCAAGATGCTGCTTTCCTTTTGTCAACAATGGCATCTCCCCTGACAGAACTGAGCAAAGTCATTCAGGCGGGATGTTTTGACTTTGTGCAGATGAAATCTTGCGTAGAACTGTGCATCAATAAGCTCTATGAAGCCGCTGCTAAATCCGAGCTTAAAGCTAATTGCGAAAAGTTTGATAGTGAATTAGGGGAACTTGGAACGCCGGATGATTTGGCTGACTCGTGTGTGTCAAGTGGCATGGCGTGTTGGAAGGGTGCCGAAAGATTGCCAAATTGATCGTCCCCATACACAAAAGGGAGACAGGAGTGAACGAACCAACTACCGCGGCATCTCTTTGCTAAGCCTCACAAGAAGAGTGTTTGCTAAGATGCCGCGAAAACAATTGAACCAACGCTGGATGATACCCAGTGTGGTTCTTTTCGCGGCCATAGCACTACAGAAGAAATTTCTACTCTCCAGCAAATTTTCAAGAAATCATGGGAACATGTCAAAAACTTATACACATGTTTTGTCGACCTCGGGAAAGTATATGGCCGGGTTCTTCATGAAAAGCTTTGGGTGATGTTGTGGGAGTACAGTGTTGACGGGTGCCTCTTGCTGGCCGTCAAGTAACTGCATTCTTGTTCAAAAGATTGTGTCCCTGTCGACGGAGTTAACTCACAATCGCTCAGTGTTGGCGTTGGACTCTGACAATGGTGTGTGCTGTCACCACTCCTCTTCATAGTCTATATCAGGGTTCTCAACACTGCGGCCCGGGGGCCAAATTCGACCTACGAAGCCATTTCACCCGGCCGCAAAACATATTTTGCCAATAATGAAAAAATATTATATTTACGAAAAACTTGCTGATTAGGTAGAATGTAACACATCCCTAAAATATCACATTGCGCAAGATGTCTGGCCCTCGAACTCTTGTGCAATAGCCAATGTGCTCCTCTCCCAAAAACTTTGAAGAGCCCTGGTCTATATGAATTGGATAGACAGTCACAGACGCGTCGACGAGGGTGTCACTGTTGGGAACTGCAGGATAAACCATTTGCTTTTTGCGGACGAACTGGTACTACATGCGTGGATCTTCGGAACAGGGTCTTCAGCTCACATCTGATCGGTTTTCTGCTGCGTGCGACCAAGAAGGAACGAAAATCAACTCTAAAAAGATTGAGGTATTATGTCTTCCCAAGGAAGTGTTTCCTGCAGGTGAGCACAAATACACTGCAGCAGGTGGAGACGTTAAGTACCTTGGAGACGGGGTGGTATTCACGAGTGACGAAAGTCGGAACAAAGGGATTGATACACAGATTGGTAAAGCAAACGCAGTTCTGCGTGAGCTTTATTGCTCCGTGGTGACGAAACACGGGCTTTCAAACAACGCAAACTTTTCAGCTTTTGAATCTGTCTTAGTTCCGATCCTCACCTGTGGTCATGAATCTTAGGTGAAAAAGAAACGGCAGAGATGGAATGTTTGCGAAGAGTTCTCGGTGTGACACTTTGTGACAAAGAGCACAGGTCTGAAATCCGTGAAGCCCAGCATCTCAGGCCACTTCCCCGAATCGATAGATCCCGCAGCTGTGTTAATTCGGCCGTGTGTCCAAAATGTCCCAGGAAAGAATGGCGAACTAAGTCCTTCAGGCTACAGTCTACTCTACACCCACGGGAAAGCGGGCCAAAATTTGTCCAAGGGCCAGGTGGCGTGACTACACCTCCGAACTTGCTTGGTCCCGTCTTGGTGTGGAGCCAGTAGAACTATCTGAGGTATTTTGGGTCCTCCTAGGGCTGCATCCCCCGCGTCTCTCCCGAAAGGAAAAAGCGGGCACAAAAAATCGGAAAATGAATGAGTGTGAAGGCCTACATTGAACCTTTGTATTTATGAAATTGTCTTTTGTTTGTTTGCCAAAACTGAATGTCGTATTCAAACAATTGAGCATATTTGGACGGAAACTGGCGCTTTTGTGAAAATGAGGTAAAGGATTAAATATAGAAAGGAAAATGGTGTTGACACCCTAAAGCTCCACCACGACACCCTTTCAAAAACATTAAAAAACACTGCTTGAGTGTATCACGTGTCTTTTGTAACTGAGCCAGTGGAACTGAAGTCCACACTTAAGTTTAATCATGAACTAACAGGTACGTGCGTCTCACATCGACGCCTCTCGCACGCCATTACCGACTGACGTTACAAAGGTTGGGAAATGGGAGCCACCGCAGGAAGAGAAGAACAAAGAAACACAGAAATAAGAGTATGGAAAGATGCGAGCACTCACTCAGTCGTTAGGCAATGTCTGTGGATCATGGTGTCGTGTCGCACATACGTCTTCATGATCTTCACCAGGTCCGGATCGGCGTCGCGACAGTGGATGACGAGCGGCACGCCCAGTCTTTCCGCCAATCGTAGCTGCTTCTTGAAGACCTCCTTTTGTAAGTCGTGGTCCGTGGCGCCGAATCTGTGACGCACGACGAGACGGTCAAGTTACAACAGATATTTACCTGCTTCAGTACAGATCTTGCAGCGTGCCAAACGATCACACGAATGGATTTCTTAATAAGATCTATAAAACCCATGCCTAAGTCCTTTCATCGAAAAGGACTTCAACAAAATGCGTATAACCACGAACAGGGGTTCTTAAACTTTTTGTCATGGCGGATCCTTTTTACTGCCCCAAAACAATTGAAAATATCATCGATTGTCAGCGGTTTTTAGGTTGTTCAGAAATACAATTTGGCCACTGCTTAGTTAGCTACGCAACAATATGCATTGTACCAGGTGGCCATAAAGCACAACACCTCACCTTTAAACTTAATGCACATAAAAAGTTCATATTTAACATAAACTGCACTGTGGCTTTTTGTTACTATTGTCTGACACTGAGGTAAAACCCAGACCAAGGCTGTTCAAGTCCAAGCTGCTCAAAACACCAAGTAAAAATATCTTCACACAAATGCAATAAAAAACACTTTTCTTTTGACGGGCGAGCTGCTAGACTGCGTGAACTCAACCGGCACTAAGCTTGAAAGAAAATACTGAATTAGATTGAAAGCAGTTTGTGTTGCTAGCTGCTAGACAGATTAAATCTATGAACAGCTTGGAACTATAGTTTTGAAAACAGAGTAATCACCATAAAAATATTGACGAAGCAAAGGTGGTATCAGTTTCCACCAAACCAGTGTATCAGATACAATTTTCTGACCAGCGGTTCTGCTTTTTTTTCGCTGAAACATTTTGGTCATTTTTAGCTGAGACATTTTGGTCACTGAAACATTTCGGTAATTTGTCTCATAGTTGTATTAAAACTCGCAATAAAGTCTTTATAGCCTATATTCTGAAACATTCTGACCGAAATAACTTAATTTTTACGTTCATTTCAAAATTGTTTCGGTCTGTGACCAAAAAAAACAGATACGGTTCAACATAAACTTCAAAATTCAGAGGTTTCCGTGAATTACTATAAAGGGCTTCACTGACTCCTGGTTGAGGACCACACGCCTAGACGTACAGACAGGTATAGATGAGCTACGTGAAGGATATTGCACACGGAAGTGAAGCGCCTAATACAGTAAAACAAAGCACCTGTCGGAATAATCCAGCCCCATTTCGCCGATGGCAATCATTCTCGAGTCGTTCGTGATCCGATCCAAAATCGTGCGTTCAACGTTTTGATTGTACGCAGCTACGAAGTGCGGGTGGCACCCGATCGCCCCCCACACTTTGCACTTTAATGACGCAAGCGCTGACGTAGCTTTATCGTACAGGCTTGGCTGGCACCAGTCGGCGATGCAACCTTCGAAATTTCGCGGGAACTGAAAAAATTGAAGACAGGCTTCACCGGTGTGATTTAAAGCATGCAAGAAATATGCATTTTTAATTTTGTTTAGCGTTGACGCGTAAATCTTTCGACAAAAAAACGTCGAATGAAAAACTTTCATTTTTAAATCGCACACCTTCATTTTAAATAAATTGCAATGAAAAACCTTCATTTTCATTAAATTACAAAAAGTTGCTGAGACTGTATTCATGTATTTCATGCCTTTAAGCAAATGAATTTTTACTTGCACATTAGACAAAAGCCTGTTTTACAGGCATTACGGAAAAATGGTGGGGTTTTAATTGATTTTTGGGGTTAGTCAAAGTCACAACAACCCTGTCTTGCATATGTCCTGGCACTAAATGAAAAAAAAACAAAAATTACTACGTAATAACGTCTCGTCTTAAATGATATTCGAAAATGAAGGCGAACATCAAACGTTACGCAGCCAAGCAATTTCCCGTGATTCATTGGCAAACGCTTTAACACAAGCACGCGACTTTCGTGGTTCGCACGCAGATTGCGCAAAAAGTCGTTCGAGCGTAACAAAATTCATAACACGTGCCTGGAAAAGGTACAAGTGCTCAGCGCACTGGCTAGTACACAGTAGTCGTCAATATCAGGATCTCGTGTATAATCGCCAGCAATCACTTTTTCACGCAGCGCTTCTGACGTCCACCAATAAGGCGAAATTACTTTCAGTGAGGGCTGCTAGTCGCAGTTTTGAAAAGCAGGTGCGGCTTATACACCAACTTTCATCACAGGAAAATGAACCCGGCCTACGTCGCCAACTTCTCCAAGCTAACAGACATCCACCGATCGTTCAGAAGTGCATTCCTCACCTTTATGAACGATTCGTCCATGTAATCGTCGAACGACCGAAAGTACGGCAATCTCTTGAAGAGGAAATCGATATGGCAGTGAGTGTCGACGAACGGTATTTTCGACGAAACCTGCGACACAGAACTCCTGTTGTTATTTGAAATGCTGCGAAGCGAAGTTGACTGAAGCTGACCGAAGCCCAGGCAGGACGTGGCCACAAAAACACCAACTTTCAGACTACGTTTAGACAACGTGCTCGAGAAAAAAAAACACAACAAAACTCTCTATTTCATGAACGGATTTGTTAATTTTGTAAATGAAGCTGCTAACAGCATCACGAACGAAAAAACGATCATGTATACTGGTTGGTGCAGAATGCGTAAGTTGACGAACTGACCTGATCGCAAAGCACGTTCCTGGCATCATCTATGCTGGGTTCGTCCCACAGTTCGTGAATTCTTGATTTGAGTTCTTTGGAGAAAAGATCGTTGGGTCCCGACGCCGTGAACGAAGCCGACATCACTGCACAAAAGGACCGCCTTTCGTCAGCAACGTTGACATCACGTACTTCCCATGCAAAAAGGTGCGATAAGTAACAGTGAACTCCACCAACCTTTCTTACTGCTTCTATTCTTGCTACTTCTGCGCTGCTGCGACGTGGAAGCGGCAAACTCGGAGTATCTGCGTTTTGTGACGAGCTGCTTACGTATTGACACGTCAGTTCCGAGCGAATGACGTGCATTCGTTCGACGATACCTGTCGTCTTCAAGAAAAAACAGGTTGCAAGTATTTCTTCGATCGTTATTGCCGCTATTCACACACTGCAATGAGACGCTAGGCGTCAAATAATGAACAACAAAAGCTTCACCGCGCAAGTTCTTCAAGATTGGGAGCGAATCGAAAACCTACCATATGCGTAGCCAGGGGGGCCAAGGGGCCATGCTCCTGTCGTTTTGTGCTTTGAGAGGCGGTGTCCCAAACAAAACACTGTTGCTCGCTGAAAGTCAAAATATTTTCCCCCTCCGCAGTACTTACTGTACAGTGCAACGCCGCTGAAACCTACCGCAGTACTTGGCATTAATCTTACACAGGAGTGTAACGGCAAGGGTTGCGTGAAACTACTGAAATGTTCACAATATTCGAAAATTCTTAATGTTGCCAACGTATTCCAGCACAACTGTATCAAACGCCCGACGTGTCTTGCGAAAAATTATCTGGACAATAAAAGTCCAAACCCAGCACGACAATCCAGTGGCAAAGACCCAAAAACGCTTCCATCAAGTGCCGATGTCAAGCGAAATTTCTGACCTGATATTGTTTTTCAGTTATTTTTCTTTTCAGAGCAAAGGAAAAGTTTGGCGATTACTTTTTTGATATGTGTTGTGTAAATTAAAACATTTTGGTTAGATATCAGGTACCCACAACAAGCCATACCACGGGAATAACTTTAACCATTGAAAATTTTCGGACCTAGTCGTTGACCTCAATTATCATTCTTTTTCTCACCCTAAATCAAACCCTAACCCGACACACTTACCTAAACACGAATTGCTAAACCCTAATAATCAGTTTCATCAGCGTATTAGGTATGTAGAACATTACTCTGCGCATGCGCACATGGTGTGAATTTAGAAATTTCGCAAGTCAGAAATTTCGCTTGACGCCGGGAGTCAAAACTTCTATCACTGGTGACGTCACCGTAATCTCTGTTCACACAGCTTACTCGACGAAGTGCAGCAATCGTCATATGGGGGAGGGGAGCGACGGCCACGACGGTCCCACTCTCTTCTGCCAAGTCGGTCCTTGACTGTCGGTCGGGCAAGAACATCACGGCGCGCCTCTTCGCGATAGTCTGACCTTCGTCCTGGCGGAAAAGACCGACGCTGTTGCGACCTGTAGTCGCTTCGAAAGCGGTTGGTTCTGCGAGGGTCCTGTGAAGGACATCAAAATAAAATGTCGCTGCGCAAGTATTATTTTCGTATTCGCTTTAGTGAAAATCACAAAAGCAGGAAAGTCGCAAGCTTGAGTGTCAAAGATGAAGCAGTACAAAGAACACCACACTTTTACTTGGTAACCAACGTTCGACATTTTGACAATTTGCTAATTGCTTCCCTTTGTTGCCGCATCACTCCCTTGTTTTACGGTTTAGCGTTCTGCGGTTCATTTATTTAATCTTGTTGAGGATGAAACAGTTGTTTCTTAAAGACCAACATGATTTCGATTAAATCATTGGTATGTGCGTTGTTCTTAACACCTAATTACAAAACTTCCAACAAGTTCTGACAAGTTTTGAAGCTGAATTCAATATGCGATAATTCAACTGTTCAGAAGCTCGTCAAATATTTAATATTGAGATCGCTTTCAACGACATTTTTAACTGATGCAAATGAATCGGCGAGTTGCCGAGTGCTAATCTAGCATCATCAGGCAAAAAACTTGAGAAAGTCGTTAACCCAGCGCTCCCCAACCTTTTTTGGTTTGCGGTGCTCTAGAGGAAGAGAAATATAATTTGCGGCTACCCGTGGCGAACTCGTAGCAAATTGCTTTAAGGTTTGATGACATTTGGAAAATGTATGTTTAAATGACATATTAAAAAACGCATTAGCTCGCAGCACCCTGAATATTGTAAATGGCACCCCGGTTGGGAACGACTGCCTTAAGCATTTGTCAGACAGGTTACCTAAGCAGGACTTAACTCAACTTTTGCACGCCCAAAATTAACTGCACTCGATTTCTAGGGGGCATGACTGATTCAGCCACATATTTTGTGACTTGTTTTTAACTGTAGAATCAACAATCGCAGGTCACCACATCAATCACAGCTTTCGTTCAAAACTGCGTGATAATTACAAAACTTGAGCCAATGTAAGACAGTCGTCCTTTACGTCTGAAGCACAGTCGCACCACCGCGGTCACATCCTTTTTTTACAAACGGTACCCCAAGACGGGTTCCCCTTGAATTTGATAGCATTCAGCTGACAACGAACACAAAGCGATGGCATCTGGAAATTTAGTCGAAAAAAACCCTTGCACTTCTCACCTCTGCCGCTCGATCATAAATTCGGCCGTTCCGGTCGGCATCAGCTTCCCACTCGGATTCGCTCGTGAACGACGAAACGCTGCTGTCGCGATGTGAGGACTCGTCGTTCGAATCACGCGAAGATTTCGATGCTTCCCGAGCTGACCTGCTTTCATCTTCACTGGATCTGCTCGCTCTCTCGATGGAAGATTTCCTTCTTGCGCGGTGCGAATCGGCTTTGCTCACTTTCTGGTAGGTAGTAGCGGCAGGGTTGTAACAAAACTCCTAGCTGCATCGCTATCCAGGCAGAAAGTGCGCCACGGCAGCACTGGACGACCACAAGAAAGTCGAACGTGAGTTCCTGTATTGTGTAACGCCTTCACTCCCACACGCAACGCAGTAGACTTCTTAAGCATACGTGGCAGTAACAAGGAACACACAAGTACATGAAAGAACACGAAGATAGATATGTGGTGGTGGTAGTAGAAAAGCATACGCTAATGGCGCTAACACTATTACCTGTACTTGATGAAACACAAGCACAGATATGTGGTTCCAGCAAAGGTCACATGCATGGATGGTGTCATCACCGGTCTTATAATGTACCATAGTGCTGCGATGACTTCGAAGTGGACTTGAGTGTTCAGAAGGGTTGGCGAGGTGGCAGTAATTTGTTGCGGGAAGCTGACTCGAGACCAAACTTGACAACACCAAGTGTGCAGCACCCGACAGAACAGCAGCACTGATGCATACCACGGATCTGACGTGGATATTCGCGGTTCGACTGCGTTGTTTAAAACCATACGAACAATCACTCACCGATTTCGCACCATATTGAACCCGCTTCGACCTGGTGGTCGCTGCAGAGCGCCGCCGATCGACTTGCGCGGAATCGCTGCTGGAACTTGAACCGCTGTTGGAATCTTCGTCGGACGAGTAGTCGCGACTCGACTCACTCGTGGATACTTCGCGAAGTCGCTGCAACAAAGAAACAGCGTGCGGTGAAAAAGTTTACAAAAAATATTTTTCACAAAAACAAAAAATTGCATCGCAAACAAACGTCTCAAGCGACGCGCAGGGATTATTGTGGGAAGATGTACGTTTCTAGAACAATCCNAGAAATATTTTCACCACCTGTTCTTGCAAAATAACTACAAGTTTGTGTTTTGTTATAGTGTTCCATACAGCCAAATGAATTCANGCTTAAAATTATCACAGCAACGAAGGAAAATTGGCCCACAACTTTGTAGTCACTGTCAAACTCACAATAACATTAAACGGACGGCTGTGGCAAGTAATGCACCGATCAGTCGACTTACACTTCTTCACAGGGTTGCTAGATCTACTTTTTGCCAAGGGGCCAAACCTAGTCCAGAAAAGAGCCATATTCTAAGACAAAGTGCCAAAAAACGGCCAACCATTTTTCCAAATTTATCCGCCGTTACAAAGTCATATGAACCCATACTTAGCAATTTATTAAAAGGCAGTGTTCCTCAATCATCAAGCACAATTGCAGCGCAATGCCAAAACATGTACATGATAAAAGATCGTAAGATAACAACTTCATTTCCATGTGTTGCCATAAACTTAGATAAATTTACCGTCCTCGATAAGTGCCAAAGCGATCACCAACAATCTGAACAAAACCAACAAACACGTGCACCACCTAAATAACAGTAAGTCAGGCAACATAACAGTTCTTACTGCTACCTCTACAACTGCAGCAAATAATAGGTATTCTGATGAACTTACATCACATTAACTCAGAAAATCTAAGGACCCAAGCAAAATTTTGTAATCAAAACCTTCAAAATATAGGAATTTGGTGAAAATTGTTGCGATCGGAAATCCCGAGCGGCATGTGCGCAAAGCTTCGCACCGTGGCAGCAAGCAACAATAGAGATCATGCTCGCAATCTCTCTTACTAT
>JGI24158J21664_10007390_pt1 | contig 14599 bp, 10 predicted proteins | sample Ectturendosymbi3_FD_21664 | JGI IMG/M metagenome (IMG submission 21664) | reverse complement strand
CGAATTCTTTGCCCACACACGTTTTGATTTAGCGGGTGTTGAGGTGTCTTTTTAATTTATGGCCCCGCGCTCTAGAAACGCTACAGGCCCCGCGCTACCTTAATCCAGCACTGGTCGTAGTAAGTGATTCAGTGCTTAATGTCTTTGTTTTTATGCGGCATTTGTCAATTTTGCGCGCAGATCAAGGTATCAAACTTAATTCACAAGAATCTTTTCCTCCGATTTCGGTGACCTATTTAACTCACTCACATACACAGTAGACTTTCGCCTACCTTAAAATAACGCATAGTTTAGGGCTCCATTTTTTCAGCTAGTTATAGTGCACATGAACGTTAGGCCCTGCACCCTACCAAATTGAAGCGATTTATGGCTTCTGTTTCAATATTTCCATCCTGACATTTAAACGCAACTACGCAATGCTTTTTGTTCGTAAACTGCAAAAAACTTATTTTCCAACGTATTTGCTATGTGTTCATATCTACATAAAATTTTTGTCGTTCTTATATCTTGACAATAGGCCTTCAGTGAGTAGAAGTGTACAACAATTCGAGAACCGAAGCGAAGTCTCCTCGCCACGCCGGATTCAACAAAATCAAACGAGTACGCGCAAGGCAACAAAAGTACCTAAGATGGGCCCGAGCTCCGTAAGAATGTTAATTATTCAACTAATGATTTTTTAACTACTTTTGACATTTTAAGGTGGTGTTTTTAAAGAAAAGCCATTTCTTGCTCATATCTGATAAAATATAATCCAAATGCCTTAGCATTAACAGACATCAACCTTAATTTTACCCGAAAGGAACTGCGCGTAAAAGTAGATGACCAAGTGATCTGAGAGACAAATTTTATGGCAACAACTTTTCGGTTTAAATTGTTTATATGGGCTATTTTAAATAACAAGGAAATGAAAAGTTTCTCGTTTGGCTCCTGCTTACTTCAGATTTGTCTTTTACACGGGTTCCCAACCTGTATGGTACGCGTACCACTGGTGGTACGCGAAGGTCTTCCAGGTGGTACGCGAGAGCTTCCATTTTTTAACAAAAACCTGGATTCACAGCTTTCTAGCTTGCGTATCGGACTTTGTTTCTAGATAAATAAATTTTCCTGTAGCATGCTATTCCTATTGTATCGTAACATCATGACTTGCTATGCGTTGTTACAACTTTTGAACAAATTTACGCAACGCATCGACCAATTGGTGGAATGTAAACAGAAACAAAAATCTCATTAAATTGAGTTGTGGTCTTTTTTGTTATTTTAATGTGTATTATTCTTCTGATTAAACTAAGATTCGATCAAATTAATTTTTCTGGAAGAAGTGGTACGGGTTAACAATACGGAGTGCCAGGTGGTAGGAGATGGTAAAAAGGTTGGGAACCCCTGGTCTCTTAAGAAGAAAACCTCCCACTAAATGGCATATAAACTTGGTTAACACATTGTTCGTTTTTTATTCCAAAACTGCTCACATAATTTATTACTTTCTCAACGACATTAAATTGCCTAATTGTAAATCAAGTTCGTCAAGAGTTTTCTTACCAAGTGCAAATGTTGGTAAACAGATTAAGGAAAGTCCCTTTCATTTTTCGTTGCTCCAATGTAGCCCGGATTGACTTATCACGAAATAGAACTAATTATGTTATGTCAAATGATTCTCAGACCATGTGGCGTAGCAAAAGGGTTCTGGGACTTCGGGTCCAGGGAGTCACGTCCTGGAGGTGACAAGTTGTTGACTAAAAATTGATTATTTAAAAAATAATTTCAACTCTGTTCAGTTTTTTGTTGAGAATCACGAGCCTAAAATCCTTGGCAATGCAGTTTTGGTGTGTGCAAGTTTATGAAATGATTACTCAAGAGTCTACCAAATCCAACGGGACCAACCACTCCTGTTTTTGCTTTGAAATCAAGGTTTTTTAACCAGGTTTGCGGAGAGTTTGATTTACAAGGAGTCGGAGGTTTTCGTGTTGAGTCGGAGTCGGAATCCTAAGAACACTAGGAGTCGGAGGAGGATTTTTTATCAGACCCCGACTACGGAATTCCAATTGAATCATTTTTTACACCGCACTTCCAAGTTAGACATCCAACTCGTGCCTTCAATAGAGCTGATGTTGTGTTGTGTGACGTAGCGGTGTCGAAAAAGACGTTGTTGAAGTTGAAGAGATATAGCGTAGTTGATGTGTTTTCGTAGGTAATTAGAGTTCAGATTGTAGGCTTAAACTGCAAGTGTAGAGTGAATCAGTGCCAAACGGTAAGTAATCAGGCTTTTGTAGAAGGCTTGAAAGGTTAGAAAAAGTGTTGCTTCCTTTTTGATAAATTAGAGGGGATGAACCTTATTCTGAAACCTAACGCAAGGGCACACGATATGTTTAGTTATGATGGTGGTGAAGGTGTGGTATAAAAGGGGCTTTAGCCGAAACAATTGTACAACTTGGCATGACTGTACGGGGTATACAGAATGTAGTTGTTCAGAGCGATTTTCGTCGAACTAGACGTTGTAATCACTGCTGAGAATTTAAAAAGTGAATGTCATACGTAGTACAGTTTGGTTACAGAATTTTCGAAATAGACGTCTGTGCTAACGGAGGAAGGTAAAGAATAGAACGATGCACTCGTAATTGGAATACGTCCATCCCAACTGCTAGACCAAGTTTGACCTGTCACAATGGAGGCTGCAAGCCGACACGTCCCAGCTAGAGTCGGTTTAATCGTATTTGACAAGTTTAATCTAAATAGGTCCGCGCCATTGGCAATAGAAATAACGTTTGAAGTCTTTTGTATTTTCTTAGAAAAACGAACCACTACCAAAACATGAAGTGAACAACGAAACAGTTTTGCGTTTCTTAGTCCTTGCTGGAATAACGTCTTGTTTTTTTGATTTTAGGCCGCAGGCCAGGAAGAGGTTTCAAATTTCTGCTATGTTGTTCGAAAGATAGCGCTAACAAATCAAATTTTAAAAAATAATTTTTGGAATCATGCAAGCCTTTGTCATCCAGGCGAAATGTGCCTAGGCTCAAAACTTACGAGTGCCTGCATAAGCGCTTCCCAATCAGCCTCACGTAATTGGTTCCTAAACCGACCCTACATAAAGACAAACACAAAATTCCAAAAGTTAACTTTGTTTTTCAACAGCGAAACAAACCGTAGCTAAATGACGTATTTAATTTTTCAAATGTAAGTTTTATGCCCGTAACACCTCGTTACTTCAAAGCGGCTCACATGCGTACCGCATCATGAAACTGAATATCATAGTTACAACGTAGAGTGTCATCATTAGGAAATATCCGGAAAATGTCACTCCTTTTTTATCATTGCCTTTGTGTTTCGCAAACAATTTTCATCCATCGGAATACTATGATCCATCGGAATACTATCTTGGTGTCAAGCATATAACGTTTATGAAGTAATGTAAATAAAAGCTTTGTTTGCATGATGATACCTCCACCAATAGAAGATCGAAGCGGTGTTCTATTTTTATGCAAATAAAAATATTGCGTCGTTGGCAAACTGTGCCCTTCAGTTTTAGTCTTTACCTATAACCTTGATTTTACTGACTATTATTTTTAATGAAAATTGCGTTGTTTTTAAAAAATAATCATGAAAAATGTGTTCATACTTTTTACAATAGCATATGCATTTTCATAACAGAACAATGAGAACTTGGTGGAATATCAACTACGTCTTTCAGGCTTAAAGACACCGGAAAGTACAGGTGGGTTATTTCAATTTACTGGATAATCCTGTTTCGAATGGTGCATGCGATCGGCCGCAGTTAGTAAATGAAACGTATCGTATTTGCCTTACGCTTTGCTTTTAAATTTTCGAAAAGTCGTGACTGGTAAGACAGAGCATTGCGAAGATGTCGTAGTTGGATCTGTGTAGAGATCCAATATATTTCACAAAGCCAATTTGCTCATATCATGTTCATCGGTGTACCTACGCGCAAGACAGATAGTTTGATTATTTTTGCCATTTTAAACTTCAACTTTTGCGGAGGCAGTTCGTACCACGAAAATATTGTGCTCAATGAGGGGATTTTAAACTAGCTGTTTCCAACCTAAATGGCTTACTGAGCCAAAAATTATGTCACTATTTTAACTAGCGCCGCACATTGAATGACATAAGGGTCACTTATGTCACAGTGTACGGCTAACTTTAATCTTAGCAAACCAAATTTAGCTTACTTAAAGCTACTGTACTGAAAACGTTCGAATCCTAACTGCAATGGTAGCAGACGTGATAAAGTGGCACTGAAGACCACCTGTAGCAAAAGTGTCAAGAACCATTTACCAACCAATGACTTTCAGGATTTCACCGAGACTTTGCACAATCTAAAGTGTGGTGCATAAGCATCACACCACATCAAGCTAATTGTTGTATCTAGATGATTATTTGTAATTCACAAGCAACAGACTATGAGCCATTATCAATTGATTTAGGTAGCTGAATTACTGATTTATGGTACTTGATTATTTAGGCCAGGGTATTACAAGCATGGGTGCAGTTAGGTAATGGGCACGATGGGCGTGTCAGGAAATAGGGTGCATGAACAGGCCCGTAACCAAGGGGGGCGAAGCCCTCTGGAAAAATTTTTGCCCTCCCTAGAAAAATGTGCTGGACATAATTTAAAACTATTGGACACAGTTCAAAAACTTGGACCCCTCTCAGAACACTCTTCGCCCTTCCTGGTATCCCAAGCTGGTTACGGGCCTGTGCATGAGTTTAAGTGTTTAAGTAAATAGGGTGCATGAGTTTGTCAAAACATCTTTAAGGATGCATCGTAACGAAAGGTTGAAGAGCACTGCTCATGAACGACTTCACATCTTCACGTGCATTTGCTCGTTCTGCGGCTCCTTATTAGAGACGTGAATGTGACGCAAGGCATCGCCACACTCTTCAACGTCTGGGTATGCGTAGGTCTGTTGAAACAATTGCGAACACCACTCGGAGAAAATTCCTACTCGTTAAGATTTTTGAACAAGGGCATAGGAATTTTGTTTATTATTCAACAAAGCTTTATCAACTCTTTCTTTTTAAATTATGTAATCCCATGTGTCTCAGTTACCAATCATCTCTTCTGTAAAATTGTGCGTTTATGTGCCTTTCCACACTATTTCATGCGTTTGTATTTATTAAAGATCGTTGGCAATTTTTACAAAGGAAACGCATGCAAAGATGTTTTCGTCAAGACTTGCTAAGCGCGAAATGTTTTGTATTTTTTATTCATGGAACAACAACTCAAGACATGTTTAATGTTTCCAAAATTTTTGTAGGAAACTTTTACTGTGGTTCTTCTAACCATCTGCAACGCCCTACTCCGAAACCAAGAAACATGCTCAGAAATTTTAGCACAAATCTCAATGATGTTGACAACACCGGTAAGAAATGCGTTAAACTCTTTTCTGCATATGCTCGTGTGTTAGCGTGTTTATTGCATTTGGGGTTTAAAGAAGCAAGCGTTTATTAAAAGCATTTTGCTTGTGCACTATTTGCTTTCCCAGTTCATATACGAACTAAGGATAGATTTGTGGATTTCCTCCACACACAGAGTAGCCCTATATTTTTTTATTATCCAGCTAAGGGTACCTATACCGCAGTTTAAGGTATATCAATTTGTATAGATTCGAAATACAAAATCTTAAAGCAGCATGAATCGCTCAAGCATCAAAGTAACGACCCAACTTGTTTCAGATAGAGGGTCAAAATCTAGGGAATATCACAGATTTCAGCCGCATTACTTTTTCTCTCGTGGTCGGTCTGCCTCGCATTCCACAAACACAATCGAATCAAAGCATAGAAAATCCTCGAACAGTCTAAACTGCGAAAACAAGTTCTGAGCCGTTTGTGCATTGCCCCTGCTTGCGGCTGCCAAAGCAGTCTTGAGTTGCGCGAACATATCTCCTGATTGGGACAGAAAGCGAAAGGACTCGAAGGCAAGTGTGTGTATTTCATGTGTCCGTACAGTTTGCATGCAAATGATGATTCGATATTGACTGTGAGGTCCAAACATATTGTACCAAGGAGCGTGGGTGGCGGAACCTTTTCGAAAGTGGGGGGCACAAATGCACGTCAAAAAACTATAGAAAATTTTTGTAGTTTGAATTGGGAGCTGTGACGTCACAAGCATAGAAATATAACGTCATTACATTTACACCATAGACAAAATTACACCACTATGAAGACGTATCGGTGAACCACCTGAAATTCAAATAGGGTGTGACAGGAGAGACTAGGGTTGCCAGGTTTTAAATATTTGGTCCCAAATAACACTTTCTAGCTCAAAAAATTTTCGTTTGGCACTTTTCTAGGATAAACTTGGCCACTTGCAAGAATAGATCTAACCACCCTGGGTCCTGTCTGAGAAACCGTATTTTTTTACTTTTTGGCCTGATGGATAGCAGATTTTCACCAAATTCTTATATTTTGAAGGTTTCCGATTACAAAATTTTGTTAGTTTCTGAGTTAATGTGAAAGTAAGTTCATCAGAATATCTGTTACTCGCTGCAGTTGCAGAGGTAGCAGTGAGAGCTGTTACGTTACCTAAATTACTGTAGGTGGTACATGTGTTTGTTGTTTTTGTTGAGATTGTTGTTAATCGCTTTAGCACTTATCGAGGATGGAAAATTTATCTCAGTGTATGGCTACACATGGATACTAAGTTGTTCTCTTACGATCTTTCATCATGTACTTGTTTTGCTGTTGAGCTAAAGAATATTGCCATTAAGATAAATTACTAAGTATGGCTACATATAACTTTGTAACTGCTGATAAATTTGGAAAAAATGACTGGCCCTATTTTTGGCCCCTTTGATTTAGAATTTGGCTCTTTTTGGCTGCATTTTTTGGGACTAAATTTGGCCTTTTGGCAAAAAGTAGACCTGGCAACCCTGGGGACCACCCAATTCAATTGCGTCACGGGGGCTCATCATACGATTCATTCTGACTGAATAAAATCGTTCCACGCTTGCGTCATTAAAATTTCCATTTCTCTCATTTTGGCTGGCATCATCTTTGCTCGGTGGAGTTAATTACGTAACAATAAGAGAAGTTATCATGATCACTTCTCCATTGTTGAGTACCGTACGTCACAGAGCAATGATAACCCCAGTAAGTCCTCTGCTTTCTAGGCTCATTCTTATTAGCCCGAATTGTTGGACAATTTATCGTTCATTTGAAGTTATTCTCGAAATGGGAACTGTCCCTGGATTGAACTTCAAATCCAATGTTTTATATAAATCCATTGCTTCAAAAAACATTCCACCCGGTATGAATTATGTTTTAAAAAATACTTAATTGCATGGGGCAGCTCGGGTTTTAATGGATGAAACCGAGTAAAACGCGAGCGAACGAACTGAATGACATGTTTTGTTCAGGCCACCTGCAACATGAACACAAAAGACTAGACATGAAACGAAAATATGTCAACAGTTACAAAGCCCAAAGAAAAGAACCCGAGTTAACAACTTATTTTGAAGTGGGACTGTGAGTGGTGGCACAAATATACAAAGCATGCAAGCTCGCGTTCTCCGATATAAATCGTAATCGAAGACTCGGGCTACGTTCGAGGAGCCCGTATGTCGGAGTCGCCACTAGGCTGTTCAAAAATGAACAAAACACAGCTTAAAAACAGGCAAAAATAACATAGAGTCGACACTTGTCTTAAACACAGTCAAAATCACAACTTTTCCAAATTTTGAACACAAAAGTAACATGACTGAATACTCTTTGTACAACTGCATTAGATACTGGAATGCAGACAAGACAAACCATATGTGGTAACAAGCGAGTTGTCTGTAAGGGTACCAATTGTGTTACCATGCAGAATTAAATACAACGGTTTAGTGTCGCCAATGGAAAAACAAAAATACAATTTAAATTGATCTGTTAAATATTTCCTTTTGCATATAAGATTCAGCAAAATTTCACTATTTAGAATGTGTTAAAACGTTTGCAATTACACCAATTACTCAGTGGTGTGGCACAAATTTATTCCTACATACAAGCATAGGTGTCGGAAGGCGGGCAGGAATTTTAAATTTCAGCAAGAAAAGGCTGTTTTCTTAGTTTCGAGTGAAAAAAACAAATCTCACCAGTCTTGGAGCCCCCTATAACAACTTTTGGAAAAAAACATTAGTGCTTAGCCCTGGAAAAAATACTTACGACGCCCATGCACACAATCATGTAAACTTGCACCATTTTTTTAAATTGTGTTATATTACACCACCTGGCAACACTTAAAAAAAAAACAAAGCCCTAAGCAAGCCATAGCAGGATGACAAACTGCACGGGGTATTCTGCCATACAATTAAGACGTACTTCCAAACTCACTGCCAAATTATAAAGAATATTGACAAAATACTGCCAAACTTCTGCAAAATTTTTTCATTAAACGTGCTACCTTCACAATCGACCCAATACTAACTGTGTTACCAAAACATATTTGGGCAAAAATCAAAAAGTAAATGTGGGGTTCTAGGCCCATGCGGCTCCCCCGGTTCCGCCACCTATGGCAAGGAGCCAACAACTTCATAAACAACAATGATTATCAACATATTTACATCACGTCACTGCTTTTGTCGCCACATACGCCAACAGTGTTTTAGTCAATCAGCTTATCAAGATCATGTTGTGCCGTATAGGTGTAGGAGCAGGCAATTTTTTGGGATGCAAAGGATACCTTGTCCAAATTTTCGTAATTTGCTCGAAAAGTTTTTATGGAACAAACGTACTCTCTACAAACTTTCTGTAGCTGCTGAAACATTATATTTCCCTCTACAAAGTTGGCATAGATTTGAAAACAGAAAATTTGGCACTTAAAATCTGGTTTCTAATAACTTTTGAAAAAAGTACGCTAGCTACGCAAGGACATTGTCAGAAGCCAGCTGGCTCAGTACTCTTGTGAGTATCTGCCTCACAGTTCTAAAGTTTGGCTTTCCATTCACTTCCAGCTATTGCTGTCAACAAGGATGACATGAAAGAACTTCAAACTTAGCTGATGTAGGCGTAAAGCTGCTTCCTTCTTTGAAGACGTGCTGTGAATCACAGTCTGTGATATATGTAACATGTAACATCACATTTATATTATGACCAGGGCAACCAATTATTGACCTAAAAACTTAAAATTTTGACATAATAATTTACAAATTTTTCTTTATTTGGACCTATCAATTTCCAATGTTTTCAACCGGAAAGTGGCATACAAAGCGTATTCATTAACAGTATTAAAAACAAACTGATAAGTTTGTTCTGTTGAAACTAAACAAAAATTAGCTTATCTGCAAAATCTGGTATAGCATGCACGGCCTACTGTAGGCCGTGTAGCATGTTTCAAAATTTTTCTGGCTGTTTTCAGTTTCATGAGACGAACCTCGTTGATGCTTTGCACTGCAGCTATGTGCTTCCACCACAAACCTTTTGTCACTTTTCACTAAGCAGCCACAGAATATGCAAAATAATTGACCCATACGTGTTGAAGTAAACTCAGAAGTATATTCATGCAGTAGACTTCGAACTTTTGAAGAATTTGGTTTTTGTACCTTAGACATGATATGTTGATAAGTACATTTAAATAAATATAGTAGAGTCAAATCTTCGAATATCATAAAGTCAAAAGACTGTATATGCATACTGAATTGAGCATTTGCCAAACCAAGTATTGTAAGACCACATTTCTTGCATTGCCATGCCTTGTCTGCTTAATATTCAACCGTACAGTAGTGGACTAAACAAGTTTATTACGTCAAAAGTTGCAACAGACCCATTCCTATTTCAGAATTGCAACTAAATTTGTAAAATTATATCAAAATCTGTTGTTGTAATTTTTATAAAATGTCAATAAACAAAACACTCTGCTGTGAGAAAATTTTGACTTAACGATAAATTTTGACCTAATGATAAATATTGACTTTTTTTTACCTAAAACTTTGACATGGCTGATGTTATCAGGGTGAAATTTGGTTTGTGGACATTTCATAAACTTTCACGAAGGCAAAAACTTTGACTTTATTGACTTTTGAATGCCCTAATTATGCCCATGCCGTGAATCTCACAACATTGTCTGTTCAACTGCATATATAAATGCAACAAACAGTTGGGAAAAATGAGCTCATCCAAACACTGCAGCTGAAAACAAAAAGTTGAAAAAAAAAGGTTTTCTATGCTCGTTTTGCATAAACTCTACTAATATGAAGTTGGTGCCCAGCACAACAGTGGTGGGCAATTAGTGGCCCGCGCCACATGTGGTCGCCCACAGCGTTTTCAGTGACCCGCGGAAGCATTCAGGAAAAATCGTCAAGTCTGGAATTTCCTCCAGCTTAGCCTCAGCTAATTTGAACCGAGACTTGTTTCTATTTCCATTAGAAGGTACGGACCTCTGCCGAACCCGGCCTTCTCAAAGTGACCTCAGAGACAAATTCCTTGCCCACCTGCAGCATACTCATTTATCTCATTGTACAATCAGTAAAGCACATAAATGAAATACCTTCTTTTGCCAAAGCTTTTAAGTGAGTCACATACTCATCAAGTCTCACTATGTGATACCTCTCACAAACTAAAACACGAAGTACCAGAAACAGCCTGTTGATTTTATATAATGTATATATATATTTGAAATGTTTTCCATGCAATAACAAACTAATTCTACGTATACACTCAACAAAAATGAAGTATAATTTCATTGGTATTGCTAAAAAATTTCGGAATTTTCTTCCCCAAATTCTTTCAGATTTTTTCCTAATTTTGCAACAAATCAAAACTGTTGGTGATGCACTTCCACCCCCTCACCCCCCCAGCTTCCAGACTACTGCAGCAGTCCCGTCGCCACGGGGGTAATTGGTGGGCTTAGCCCTCTCAAACAAAATCCAAGCCCACCAATTGAAATATGAAACACTGTAAATCAGTGGAGTTTTTGTCAAATTTCAGAATGTCAAACCCCCCTGCAAAAGCGCAACGCCCCTATTGAATTTTTCTTGCGACGGTTCTGCACTGCAGTGCTTCATACTGGTTAGAACTGGTATCGCCTTCTGGTTTTGAGTCGAATTTGTCGCTCAGCACGGAGACCGATGCTGCAGCAAGTAAACTGATACCCTACTCTCGGGCTTACAGAAGGCTTACCAGTGTTGATTCCACTTGAGGATCTGTTCAACAACGAGTTGGCTCACAATTTACTTCTGGATATTGTACAGGTTGTTATTCATTAAAATCATATTCGCAATTGCGTATGATTGCCGAAATGAATCACGTTTGATCAAAAACTCTACAGCTCAAGGTCAAAACGTCACAATTCGTAAGGTGAACATTTTAACAACAAACCCTACTCACAAAAACGTTTTCTTTCAGATGGGACCTTGGAGGCAGATGAGTCCTATGAAATTGTTGAGGTTTCCGGAACTGGAGAGGTATACGACGTCGTCTCTGAAACAGCTGACACCAATGACAGTTGTGCGAACACCGAGCTCGATTTGGGCAAGTCCATGAAAAGTATTTTTCATGAAAGGTTTTGCTTTTTGAAGTGATTTGCTTTGATAAAAATGTCCTGAGGAAAAACAAATAAATCCTTTTTCAAACAACACAGCTGCCCTCCGTAGAAATCTATTGTGACGTTATTGATACAAAGGCTCTATCGGTAATGTTTTATTATATTTTCAACTCTTGCAGAAGACTTAGCTCAAATACTTCCAATAACCGATGAGTTTTTGATAAAAAGCAATCCCTTCTGATTACGCCAAACATGTGCAACAAATCATAAGTAACATCAGCAAAAACATAAAAATGCAATAGTGTAAAAAACTGAGCAGAATTTCAGGGACTAGGCAAAAGATGCTTGCGGCACGCTCGTGTGGAATCAAATAAACATAAGTATGTCACCATGAACGCAGACCCGTAGTTCCAAATCAGCTGGTGGCCTAGCAGGTAATGCGTCCATTTCAGTACTGGTGCAGATCTGGGGATCGACGGTAGGCCGGGTCTCACCACAACCTTGTGGTTTAATGCAGCCATCTTGGGTGGAGCACGGTGGAGCTGCACGGACACTCTGCTGCGTGTTTTACTATCAACACATTTACGCATTTGGCCTGCAATACTGCTTGAGTTTTCTTTCGGTGGAGGATTTGGCTTTTTCCACGGAGTTGTGCAGTCGTTTGCTTTGGTTGCTAGCATGATAGAGCTTGGTGATTTAAGGTGTTAACGATTCAGGAAAGAAATTATTGTTCGAGAATCTCAGCGTGCTTCGGTAGATTTCCGTTAAAACATGTTTAGAGGTTGTCAAACTGTCTGGTCACATTCATTAACTGAAATTTCCATCCATTGCGTTTAAAGAATGACATAAATAACAGTCATAGCTTGTTCATCGAAATGGTTGACGATACACTTGAATTGTCTCAATACGCAGGCTACTTCAGAACTCCTCATCAGACCTTTGAAAGAAAATGCAAATCCAGTAGCAGTAATGACAGGGAAAACCAGAGTACCCATGAATTGGACAACGTGGCCACATGTTTAAGAAAATGTATTGGGTTTTATTTTTCCTGCGTTCCATTGGGAAATAGAAACCTTGTGATTAGCAGCAACAAATGCTGGAACGATCAACACCCCACAACAGACAATAACGGCAGCAAAAAATGAAGAAGTGTCTGTAGTTAGTTACAACTGTCGTGGTTTGACAGCATCATTGCATGACATTGAGCAACTTTTGCCATGTATTACAACTTGGTGTCAACACCAAATAAACCATTGTGAAAAATCTCGAGCGTTGTGACAAAATGGCGTCCGTTGTGTCAAATGATGGCCGGTTTAATGTCACTGACAAAATGGCGGCCGTGACGCCATCGGATGTGGCGTCACGCGCAGAAATCGTGACGTCGCATCCACCGAAATGCAGGTTGTGGTCAACAGCATAATCTACTGAAATGATAGTGTTTTTTATCTTGTTGGTTGTTATTTGAACGGCTTTAAAGTTGCAAGTAATGGCCGGGGCCAAGTGCGTATGTAATATTTTCGAATGGGTTCGCGAGACTAAAGAGGTTGGGAATCACTGGTCTGGCAATCTACCATGCTGCTATAGGCTACAGGTATTTAAGGGTTCACTGCGATCTATTTTGGGTACTCCCAGGCTAGGAAAACTCCAGACGGGCCACGGCTCATGAAAATTTGAGAACCACTGGTCTTGAGCACGTCCAAAGGTTAATGTTTGCGCTGCAGAAGACAATTTGGATGTGAAACTGCAGAGTGTCTATAAAGTATGGGTACATGGTAAAAAAACACATAAAGTCTGGGAACATCCTTCTCGTCCACTTAACAGTACCAACGCGATTCGTTCTTCTTTGGACAGAGCCATCATCATTAAATTAAATAAACCTATGGGAAGGAAAAATAACCTAAACAAATAAAATAGGTAGTAGAAACCCCTATGTACCCAGAGTTTGTGGACACCCTGTATTATTAAATCAGTATTAAATGATCGTTTCAATTCAAATAAGCACACTCATTATGTTTTTGTTCGTAACACAAGCTTACTGCGTTTTCATTGTACGAATATGTTGTTTTTCGCTGTGCCATCTGGGTTTATTTGCAATCACTGACTGGAGGCCCATAAAGCGTGGTGCTGTTTGGTTCAATTCTTTTAATTCACTAAAAAATGATAAATGCCAAAGTTGTCACTTTCCTTAACCTATATAGGCTACTAAATGCAATCATCAAAAAGCTCTACAATTTTGACACGTGTTAACAACCTAGAAACATGAAAAAACAGTAAAGGAGGTTTTTGATATTCAAGCGCGAGGCCCTGGGCATTTGCCCGGTTTGCCCAGTGGTTAATCGGACCTGGCCACTGGTAATGAGCCTACTTACACATTACATTCGTTATTGTGGGCCTCTTTGAAAACGTAGGACTTACAGTTGCTATTGTGGTCCCTTTGAAAGCAGAGCACTTACACAAAGCAGTTGCTGTTGGGCGCCCGGTAAAGCAGAGTACATGCACATTACAGCTGTAGTTGGGGGCCCTTTGAAAGCAGAGCAGCCTACTTACACATTGCAGTTGCTCTTGGGGGTGGGGGTCTTTCAAGGCAGAGTACTGAATTACGAGTATGATGTGGTTCGGAAAATATTATATGAGCAGATAGTAAGTTTTTCACCAAAAATGAGGAATATTTACTCGGGAAATACCTTGAGGGGAGCCGGCGGCAGGTGCTCGTTTGCCTTCCCTTAAACACACCACTGTATATAACCCTGACAATTTATCTTATATGAGAATATGAAACCGATTGAAAACGTTCTGCTTCATTTGATATGCGTACTTTCTCACCTGATATGCACATGTAAACAATGCAATGTGAAGGTATCTTTATTTCATTGAACACATTGAAGTTGCTGATGAAATTATCACTTCAAAAAACACAGATTCAACACGATTTTTCACAGTTAAACCTAGACACCCAGGTAGACTAAAAAACAGATATGGGTGGAAAAAAAGCCTCTGTGGGAGCCGTGGTCACATGCGGCAAACAGTCCCGGATTTACCTATAGGCTATATAGGCTTAAGCCTAGGGCCTCAAGATCCAAGGGGGCCTCCAACAAACTGTGGTACGCATAGAGTCAATGGCCGGTATAT
>JGI24158J21664_10007387_pt1 | contig 14601 bp, 12 predicted proteins | sample Ectturendosymbi3_FD_21664 | JGI IMG/M metagenome (IMG submission 21664) | reverse complement strand
AGTAGCGCTTCCGTAACTTGTGTGCCACATCTACGACCCAGCACGTTGCAACAGCTTGGATTGTGAGATCACAATTCTCATTATCATGCCTCGTGGAAAATTAAGTTAACCTACGAACACGATGTTTTAGCTTGCGTACAGTATAAACCAGCGCAATTATAGCTTATGCATTAAGTTGTTAAAAGTAGAATCCTTTTAAAGATGTTACGTGCCACTGCTTCACAGCGACAGTTGTCGTCACGAGTGAGTAGCGATTGCATTTTTAATCATATTCATATCACCATAAATGTTGCTTAACATAACGCAATTCATTTATCATGCAAGCTTTTTTTTATTAATCGGTGCTGAACCAGGCATCGATTGGACTTCTGCAACTTAAGTTACGGTCGAACGTTTCGTGCTGCGAAAACTTCCAGAAGTACAACGGGAATTTATTCGTACACAACATCTGCACGTGGTGGATTCAAGCATTGCGAAACTTCGCGATGATGCGTTTGTTTCGGCTGCGACGGCCTACGCGTACTTCATGGTTGATCTTGTCAGATTGTTTATGAAACCGCACCTGCTAGCCTTGCTGTAAGATAACTGTCTTGACTTGGTTCATTGTGTTTTCTTGCGCAAGTTGTCAGGATGCTTGAGGAATATAACAGCGTTTTGTCAACACCTAATGAGGCTGATAAAATCGGCCGTTTTGCCCGATACCGATATGTCAGTAAAATCCAAATATCGGCCGATCTCTAATCTTGCATTCTATGCGTTATCTGTTGTTTTTTTTAATGAAGGTATCTGGCGGATGTGACGACAGACCTCTTCTACTCGCAGCCCTGCGTGGACGGCACGGGAAAATTTTGCCGAATTTTTCATCGCATCTTTCAAGAGGTATTTTTTACGTGTTCAGTGCACAGGCACTCAGTCGTCGTTGATTCAATACTTTAATGACCAGACATGTTTGGAATGCTTGCGCCAGTGCTCTGTTGCAGATTTTGATGAAATACACGTTTTACTGCCCTGTTTTTCACGTTAATCACTTTTTCTTGTTTATTCCGATTCTGGTATTTCATAGTAATATAATCGCAAGCATTGCAGCGCTAAATAACCTGGGAGAGAAGATTTTTAAGCAGTAACTTGATCATCGCTACGTCGTATGCCCAGGTTCAAGGTGCCGGTGATCTTGTCTGCTTGTCGAACCTCGCATCGAAGTTGTTGTCATGGGAACAGACCGCGCCTGCTGCTCCGCCCCTCACCAAGAACCTGCTCAGGCCGGACTCAGCAGGTCCAGAAAAGCTGAACGACTGGTTCGTCTACGCGTTCCAGGTCGCCAGGGCTGTGACGTTTTCGGTCAAGCTGACCGAAAAGAAGAAAAAGTCAAAACTAGCAAAGCTCATGGAGGACGCTGTGCCTGCCGAAGATCTGTACCAGGGTTTCGGGGCGTTTTGGTGCCAAGAGGTCGCTGCTTTTAGTGCCCTGCAAGAGCATGAGTTTGCGGCAACGTTCAGTCAACGTTTCTATCACGTTGTAAAACTTCTGGACCTTTCCTTGGTTCGAACGGAAGAAGGGTCACTGGAGCTGCTAAAGCCACTGATCAAGTATATCTGTCAGGCCCTTGCAGCGCCTTTTGCGAAATTGCCGAGTTCCGTCATCGAGAACGCCGTCGCTCCTGAAGACTTCGCACCGTCGCACGCGCGCGTCTGGCTGCGATTCGTCGACAAAGTTCTGCGAACGCCCGTTTTTCAAGACCTGCTCTTGGCCGAAGAAAAAGCTGCTCACGTCTCGCGGGAGGTGACCGCGGCGCTGACCGGCATATTTGAAAAAGTTTGCGCGCGTTGGTCTTCGGCGAGCTTACCCCCATCTGTGTCCATCGTTCTGGACAAGTTGTGTGCTGTGATATGCACGGACAGGCTGCGTTGCGAATGGGACGAGTCGCCTAGCAACGAGGACCTCCTACTGCGGTGCTTCAGAGTTTTGAGTGGCCGGTTTGACAGAAACCAGCTGCGCAAGGTTTGTAACGCACTGAATTGTGTCCATGTTTGGGATCGAGTTAACTTGAACTTTTTGCGATATCGTAAGTAAACAGCGCAATAACTGATCATTTGAATGAAATCTTGGAAGAAAACTTTTCTTTCCGTCGTTAGCAAGATCCAGTTTAGCGATGAAAAGCAACACATTTTATCGAAAAAATTTTTTTCCAGATTTTGCTGGTAACTGTTTGCAGAAACGTTCAACGCGATTTCTAATAAAGCAGTATTTTTGGGGTTGTTGTTGGCTAAATGCGATTTTGTTTGAATAGATTTGTTCTAATTTTGCTTTGTATATTTTTGATAATTTTGTGGAGAGCGAATCGGCCTGTTGTGAACACTTCTTGTCCAAACTACAAGTCCCTCGGCTTGAACTACGACTTGTTTTCAGTTTTAATCGTTTAAGGCTTTCTGCATCAAGTCAGCGACCAAAATCAATTGACCAATAAGCGTAAAGTACCTTGTGCCTCGGCCTTAAGCAAACGTCACAGCGCTCACAAGCAGTGTACCCTCTAAAGAAAATTATACACCGAGAAAATTTTTGTTTCAGTGAGCCTGCAATTGCGCAACCATGCGTAGATCACACCTACTGAAGCGTGTTAAGCGTTTCAAGGGCTATGCGGTATATATAAGATGTTTGATGTGGAATGTTGCAAGTGCGCGAGAATGAGATTTCACTGCCCAAATTGTCTGGTGGTACTGCGCAGTTGCGCACTTTAGAGTGAACATACTAGCTTACAAGCACCAATAGAACTAATCAACTTTCATTATTGGAGACCAACAGTGAGCTCCCAAAACCAAATTGCAGCCGTTGTTTTAAAACTAGATCGCCGGCTCCAACGTGTGACTATTGAAATTACACTGGAACACATTATGGCGTGCAGGTAATCTTGCACCTGGCTTGCATAACCTTCTCTATCAAAGGAAGTTTCAAGCTTGTGCTGTATGCGTGTGCACGCGTATGCGTGCGCATCCCTCATGTCAATGCACGCGTTAGATATTTTTGGTTTGTCTGGTGCGTCGTTACTGTGCATGGCTTGCTTAGAACTGACGTTGTTTGCGACTTGCTTGTTTCAGATCCTGTCCACTGCGCTTCAAGTCGCTCATGAAGACCAGCAGCATTTGGAAAAGGCTTTGGAATACGTCCGCAGGTTTGCCGAGATACGCGAACACGCGACACAAGAACTTGGTATCAACAACGCAGGCAGTTTACCGGATAATATGCAGTCTAAGCACGTGTAGTCCTACACGGGAAAGAAATATCAAGGACTTATCGCTTCCCTTTTAAACGCGCATGGCGCGCGAAATGTGTGACGTATTTTAATGTAAAGTTTTTGGCGATTTAGCGACAGGTCACTTTTTTCGGTCTTGGTCGCATCGACCAAGCGATTAAATGGACACATGACGTATGCGACTGTCATTGATATGACGTATCAAGAAGTAAACTTGTACGCACCCAGGGGCGGGTCCAGCCAGTAAGATTGGGGGGCGGCGATTTTAGCGCTATCCGTTGGTCAAGTCTCATAACAGCTTTGCTACTCTATGAGGGACGATGTGCACTACACAACACTGCTGTGACAAAACAGTGGGTGGATGTTGGAACAATGGATGTGGTTTTCCGAATTGAACAAAATCATGGTGAATAAAGCTACATTCATAGGTTTCAGGGGCATAGATCGACCCAATCGCCCCCCTGGACCCGCCCCTGTTTGCGCATCGTCAGAAGCGTGCGTGCTGATTTGATCTTCTTTTTTTATTTTGTTGTCTGCTTTATTTCCAAGTACTTGTTGCAAGTGGAATCCAGTTCCTTGTTCGCGTAAAGGTCTTGTTCTGAAAGTGTTAAGTTCCTGTTACGAGCGCTTGAAGGGTTAAAGCATAGGTTCCCGACTTGGGGTACTTTGTCTATTCAAAGGGGTACATTGAAGGTTAGCAATAGAAGGGAAAAATATGTTCATATATTAGTTATTTCCAAATATTTAGACACATAACTTTGAGACATAAAACGGAGTCTACCTTTGAAGTTCTAAAAATCTAAAAATTCAGTGTATTTGCGTTATTTTTCTCAGCCTTTTTGTCATAAGAAATTTTAGGTGTACACATGCTGCACTGTCGCAATGCTGAAGGGCTTGGTGGCCAGAGAAAGGTAGGGAACCCCTGGGTTAAAGGGACGTGCAACGGTTCCGAATTCAGGAACAAATACGACAATACGCCGCGTCAACAAAACCTAAGAAATAAAACAATTAGAACAGTGGGAATGGTCACGGGACGGCATAGGTTCGCTAGTGGCACGCGAGCGATTACGTTTCATTGAAACGATGTTTTTCAATTTGTTGAAAATCAGAGTAATTCGCATTGGTGGCGTAATCATTTCTAGGCAATTTTATTCCGATGCTCCAAAATGCTGTCAGAATCTAGTGCCCAAGTGGTTTACTGCAGCGTTGCTGCCGGATATGACGACATTTTTCAATCAATTTGAACAAAGTATGGCACAGGACCAGATTGTCTGATAAACGTACTAAAAATTCCCATTCGAGTTCCACACCCTTGATGTAATATATGTCAGTGACAAAGGGCCGCCATTCAGTTTCTCATTTTAAAAGTTCATTTCGCGGTTTATTACTCGTGCCGCTATGCGGAGCTATGTCTATTACGTAAAATTTCACCGTCGGTTTTCGACGATTATCGCAGATGCGTGGATTTACTACTGAGCGGTAGTCATCGCCGTGCGTCGGAAGACGACGATCGCTCCTTCCCCGCCGAAACCATCCGGCGGCTTCTGGCAGCGTTGGCGAAAGTCGACTCGCGAAACGAATCTCTGAAGGTTTTTGCGCGGCTCGCATTCGATATATGCAGAAAGTGCCCTTCCGTATCGTTGCTTGCCGATGAGAGCCTGCTGTCTTGGTGTTACACGAAGAAGGACATCGGCGTTATACACGATTTGATGCAGGTACTCATCTTTGCGATGGACGCAGTTTTATATCGAATCAATTGTTTACGTTGCTTTCAAGTAATTATTGCGATGCCCTGCTGTTAACGATCTGATCAGTTTTTGTGTTTTTGTTTAAATCCTGAGGAATGTGATGCACTTCCATTATCCATTAAATCTGAGAAATAAAATGTACTTTGGTCTGAAACAAAAAGTTTCCTTAATCTGAAAATTAGTTGTTGAATATATTTTGCATACAGTGTTCAAGCATACATAGTAACTTCGTTGATCTCAGTGTTTGGTGTGACGTACGTTGTTACGTCACTGTTCTTCACGTAGGTCACGTTCAAAATTTTCTCGCGCCTTTCAAACTGTTCTCGTCTGTTTCAGATGATCTTGTTGCAAAACGCCGGTCTTCATTCAAAGTACCTCGCGTTGCTTGGCGACGAAGACGCGGAACAGCAGACGCACCAGAGCTTAACCTCGTCCTTGGCGTATTGCACCACGTTTCCTGAGTTGTCCGAACGTTGTTCCAGGCAGTTCGAGCCATCGATGCGCAAGACCTTTATGCGATTCCTGAACAAGAATTCGACAAAGCAGCTTGTGACGTCACTGTGGCTTCATCCGGAATCGCTTACCCCCCAGCATGGTGAGTCGTTTGCTTGCACTGAACGAGCAGTTTCAGAGAAGTGTTTTTTCTTCTCGGTTTCACCTTAAAAATTTAGTGAGAGTTCGTACGTAAGCGTTAGTGAAACTTTCTCACTGAATATGACAGTTTGTACGTTCGTCCATTACATTCCATGGCACAAGTTCTAGCAACGACTCTCAGGTTTACAATGGGAGCCTGTGAATGTGTTTTCAAGCTTGCGTCTTGATTGAACACCTCGAAAAAAAGAGACGGAGCGCCAGTGGTTTATGGCCGCTAAGATTTGGTTCTGTTGTAAGAGCGACTTTTCCCAACTCTCTATTGTAAAATGCCGGGATCAGAATAGCTTTTGGTTTCCTGTAAAATACCTCTGCTACAGCTTGTAAATGCTTTTTCTGTCTGATTTTCATGCTCCTTGAATAGTACCTAAGTAAGAAACACTTTACTTGCATGTTGAGTAATTTCCTAATCGCGCAGTTGAGGTCGTGGAGTGGCTTCTGCAAACGCCGAACGCGTTTCCTGACGATCTCAGAGAGCAGCTCGTCGAATATTTGCCGGGAAGCTTTGCCTGCGAAACTTGCTTCAAGGAAAGGTAACGTACGATGACGCGGCGTCACTGAGCAAAGGTTGCTTTATTCAAAATCTGCCAACAGTGACGTCATAATCGCCACTCATGAAACGCGCCTGGTTTTCTTATTGGCAATACATGTAAAGAACAGGTCACGCGGTTGTCGAGTTTTTGCGAGAAATCAATTGATTCATCTGTGGAATTCCATGTTTAGGTGGAAAGTTGCCAGGCTGTTGATGGATGAAATCGGTGCTTCAATAAAAGCAACTGCTAAGTTCCGGTAAGTATCGAGAACATCGTCATGTGTCACTTTAATTTCACTGCCTCACATTGTAAAATACGGTGTGAACATGCTAACGCTCGGCCGCATTCGAGTTGTGCCCATTTTGTTTCAAATGAATGGTAAGGGCCGGACTTAAGATTTTTTGTACGCAACTCTTCGATCCCTACCCCTTGGAGCCCGCAAAGTGCGTCCGAACGTCATTGGTTGTTAGGTTTAAATTTATTGAATTTTTCGTTTGCTGCAACTGCATTGCCGTCACCCGTTAAAGCTATACTGCTTCTACTAACAGAACTAAATAGAGGCGGAGTGTCTTTGACTACGTGTCGCATCGCAACTTAGTTTGGGTCGAAAATATAATAAATTTCCTAACGGTTGCAAACCACCAGGTACTAAGGTGGTCTTGAGACACCATTGTCTCTCAATTTCTTACTACTAGGCCTCATCACCGGTCTACAGATGGTTATGAAATAGCTACCGGTTTGAGTACACTCTGTCCCCCACATTTTAGCCCTTCCCAAAGGCTGGAATCGCCAGTGGTGCGAACAACTTTTTGTTCCACTTCCTGTGTTTTAACAAACCAACGTGGAAACCGTGACTTAAGACACTCGCAGGTTCCTTCACGACCTGCCACAACCCGGCCCTGTTTATCTACTTTACTTCCAGCTGCCGGCTTTTGCGTTCGATCATGGCGATGTCCTGCGGAATTTTCAAGTCGTGTCGCGGTGACGAGGACGCCTTGCTCAATGACGTCACAGACGCTTTGTTGTTTTTGGTTGCTGGGCAACTCACTAGTGATGCCATGGACGAAGTCGGTGCATTGGCAGAGACTTGGAATTCGTACGTTCGACGCGGTCTCAAGTGAGTCACTGATTTCCAGCTGTTCATGTGGTAGTTGGCCACTGGGAACCCATTTGGAATTCCCCCCAATTTTTTTTTACCCCTCAAATTTTGTTATGTTCAGAACAATTTTTTATTTAAACATGATGAAAACAAAAATCTTTCGCCCTAAGAATGTATTCCCCCTCCAAACCTTAAAACCTGGTTACGGGCCTGATGCTCCTGCTTTAGCGTTACTCCGACGTTTCTGTTCATTACCCTGGTCGGGTTTTTCACGACCGGAGCGGAGGCCAGAATCCTGCTGTACCCCTATGGTCAAAACCGAATGCTATCAGAATGGAAAAGTTGCCTTGTAACGTAAGGCGCAGTGCCTTGTGAGATGTTTTACATCGGAAATAGTGAAAACATCAAGAGATGGAGCCTGCCAATGGCATTCAGCATCTTCCTAAGTAACAAACCGTTTCTAGCTTTTGTGCATATCTCACTTGAGAAACGATGCCGAAAAAATGCTGCACTCTGCCCCTGTAAAAAGACTCGTGCCTGCTTAGTTCATCAAAGTTGGTCAGTTCTGGACACGTTGCCAGGTGACTGCGACCAAGTGGCACTTTGTTCATCTTGTTGGTGGAAAAAACAAGCCATATTAGGCATAAAATACCAGAAATGAGAAGGTAAGCGTTCATTTCCGAATCCCAAAACTGTAATCGGCGATCTGTGTGTCAAAACCTGTCTGACACCTGTCCAATCAATTGCATTTGTTCCAGGTCTCAATCTGGCGCCCAGATAGTTTTGCCAACATCTGTTATTTTTCTTGCTTCCCCAATCAGTTGGTTGGCGTTGAAAGCTGTCAGCCAGAACCAATCACAAAAAATAATTGAGAAAGAAATGTTTCGTTTTTTCTACAGTATCTTTTTTTTTATTTACGAACAACTCTTTGCAGGTATCACTTCAACAACTCGAAAGTTTTAAACTTTGTGACGAGTTTCGCACGTTTGATGTACCCGAGAACTGACTGCGAACACCTCGTCGGCCGCGATGTCCTGCTACAGATGGTCACCAGTCATTCGCGGTTCTTCGATGTGATGCTAGACAGCGACGCAAACGAGGTGATTTGGCTCGAAGCGGGAATTGGCTCCATCTTGCGGAAGCTGTCTGACCCGTTTTCAAGCGTTTTTTGTTTTCACCTGCAAGAAGCAGAGAAAGCCTTTGGCAAAGTGCTTTCCACGTGGAGGTCGTGAACTGTTTTTGGAGGGTCGCGAGGAAATGTTTTTTACAGCTGCACATTTGCTTTATTTGAGTTTTGGATGGGGGTCTTTGGTTTATAGTGGGTTGCTGTAATGGGTCGCGGTATAAAAAATGTTGAAAACCACTGAATAACAATCACTTGCAAATGTCGCCAGTGGCATTTTTCGTAACGATGCGTTTTGCGTGTTGTCATGAACGGTTCATCAAAGATGTCCGTCAACTGCTTTAAAAAATAACAATCGCCAAATTCATAAAAAAGCGGGTTTAGCCTTGTCAGGTTATCAGCTTGCAGTTGCTCTTCCATTCAAGCTTGACGTATCAGGACATCCTGCGAGCAAACGATGTTTTGCGCCTAAACCGGATGTTGCATGCCCGGTTTGTGACGTCAGTCTGCAGTTGACGCACGTCCTGTTGTGACCTCACCTCTGACCAATTTTTATGTCATGCGCTTGAGCAGGAATCGAAGCTGCGTCTCAACCGTTTGATCCACTTCCTGGTCGCGCATTCCCAAAGTGAATTGCATCCTTCCGACTACTCCTATCTTCTCGCGTCGTACGGGGCAACGTTGTCTGAGACCGACCAGTGCATTTTGCAGGTAAGTTGATGAGCTCCCGTTGCCGAACTTCGGCCTGGTCGCAGGTACCACATCTTCGGCAAGATACTTTTCTGTTTCGATCTTTTTCGGAAAGATTCGGGTAAGATGCCGAAACGAAATGTTGGAAACAGCGGGTTCGCGTTCCACGAAAAGTTCCATGCCAGCAGTAAGATTATCCTCGATTTTTATAATTTTCATCGTGAATGTGACCAACAAGGAATACATAATTCCGTTTTGCGTGGAAATTTGACGGGTCATGCACCCTTTACCCTTTGAAAAGTGCCTGCCGTTAACCGCTTTTTTGTTTTTAAATCAACTTTTGACCGTGAAGTACCCTCTGTCAATGCGTTTCAGATTCTTTTACTTTACGAATCGAAAGGAATCTCGTCCGAAAATTGGCGGCCTTTTTTGTGGGGAAGCGCTGCTTTTCAATCCCATCGTGCTCGAAAAACCATGGTGGAAACACTGTACAAGAAGCCTTCGCCGGACAAAATATTGTGTGAGGTTTATCTACGTTCTCTGCTCAGTACCAGTTTTGTTCTTGCTTTGTGTTTGTCTTCTATGCACGCTTCGTAGTTAAAAAAGGTTATTTTTGACCGGTTATTAAACTTCAGATGCAAGAAGTGAATTTGTTGCTTCGTTGTTTGTTTATTTATAAAAATGCTCATTTTGCAGAAAACCAAAAAAAAGAAATATTTTTGTGCGGGGTTTTAAGTGTTTTACTCTCTCTCTCTCTCTCTCGTCGTGTTTTTGTCCCCCTTTCAAACATTGCCGTTCCGTATGGCGGTTACGTTCCATTGGCGCAAGGTTCGATATTGATGTGTCTGTGCACAATAGCGGAGAGTTCATGAACGCGCAAAGCTTTCAGGTGGCATGTTGGCATATGTTTGACCAGGACGGTTTCTGTCGAGTTGAAACAGTTCTTGCAAGGGCCGGCCTAGTTTGAGTAATCGATTGGGGAAGTTGTGGCGCATTTTTAAAATTCTGACCGGAAGGTGCGGGTTCTCATCCAGTCCTGAACCGTCGACGCTATTTTGCAAGTTGCTAGGCAACATAGGATGGCGTTTGAGTGGCATTGATTTTGTGGGGAATGTATCAAAGGTCGGTTAGAACGACACATAACTTCTACCAAACCTAATTTTAATCAAAATCGCCTGGCATGCTTTCAATCTTCTTACCTTTATAGTGCGTTAAATCGCAACCTCAAATTGTTATTGTCAACGACTAGCAAAGCCTGAACATCATAACGTGGGTGTAAGCGTTGAAGCTGTAAATTGTGCAAAGATAAATTGCATTGTCTCGAATTCATGACATTTGGTTTCTTCTCATAGCTTGCCTCGATCCTGACGTCATGAGCCGCACTTTCGAAAACTTTCCCATTCGGCGACGAATGCTGAGTCTGAGCTACGTCAGAGGTGCGTGGACAGCTCCGTTTGTTGTTACGTTTGCAGACGCTTTTCGGAAACAGCCACCACACGTCACGCATCACGTGGCCTGTGAAGTTCTCCAACACGAGAACTTGTTCCACGCCGAGTAATTATCACGCTTGCTTTTTTGCACATTCGTACGGCGTGTTAGGTGAAAACTGTCGTAAATGCCATTGTTTCTTCATAAAAGAAGACTGTTTAGTAGCAACGTTTCTATGGGCGAAGCTCCCCAGAGCGCTATTTGTTGCATTGAACGCTACCTTCTCACAGCACAGGGACAGGTCGTCGCATCTTTCAGAGTTAATCTGTCTCCTACACCTGTGCAGTGCAGGCCAAGCAGCCGAACCGATAACATGGCTGTTTTTCAGTTGCAGTGGCAAATGTTTCGACATTCTATGTTGAATAAACAAGCGAAGAATGCTTAATTTTTGCCGTTCCTGCCAATTTTTTCAAACCTTTGCAATCCGTGCCAATGCTCCAGTAACATTCTTTCAGAGATTACCTTGTTGTGCTGAGCACGCAGTAGTGCGCCGTTGAAGCCACGCCAGCGAAAAATAAAGCTTGCATTGATTAACTTCACAGTCTATTCATAGGCGTCGGAAAGAGGGGGAAAGGAGGGGCAAGGCTCCCTCTAGATTTTGAATTTACTCTTGCAGCAAAAAAGGTTGCTCTCCTAGTTTCGAGTGGATAAAATGAAATTGCACCACACTTGGCCCCCAGGAAAAATCCTTTTGGGTACCCCTGAAAAAATCCACGATTGCCCCCCCTGGAAAAATCCTTCCGACGCCCACGAGTACGTTTACTTATTTTCTAAACAAGTCGTGTGCACGCGCACATTTTTTTCAACAGAGTGTACTACATTTTCGCCCCACATCCCGACCGTCAGCGAAGTGTACGATCCTTGCTTCCTGCTTCCGGCCTTCTCGGACATGCTTGCTCCAGAGAATCTGGTCGACTGTCGGTTTTTCATCCAGCAAGGCGCCCTGTCCTTCCTCCTGCTTTGCCTGGCCAGCCACTGCCCGGCCGTGCGTCACTGCTCTGCGGAATGCTTGTCCTTGTTTTATGAGCACGCGGAAGGTGCCTTAGGTTGCAGTCTGTGTGCATAAAATAACGTGTGCACAATAATGAACGTGAGCAAATGATCTTTCAATGTTTTTTTTCCCCATTGGTCTTTTCCCCCATCGCCCCTTGTCTTTCGATATCGGCCGCTTTGAGAACCATTCATCTGGTCATTCAGACGACAGCACGGAAAACCCGCAACATAATAAACTGCCGCTCTTGTTTTCATCACGGATTGATAATAATCCCCAGTGAGAGCCGCGATCGTGTAGATCGGTCAAGTTAATTGTACGTTTTATTCTTGCCTGCATCGATCCGCAGCATCGGACTGTGTCATCGCTATAAATGTGGTGTCAAATGATGCTCATTACAAATGTACATAGAGGGGGCACAACGTAATTTGGTAAGCAGCTACATTCACGTAGTTTGCATCTAGGGAGAGATGTAGAAAATTGGGGGTTATTGGCCTCCCCAATCGCTCATCGGAATCGCTGGTGATAGCTTTCTGCCCCACTCCTAAATCGCTCAACAACTGTCTGAAGTTGGGATCGACCTATATGCGATTCGAAAACGGTTTCTGCATGTCCACCTTGCACATGAAAAACCCTGCGTTCAGGTCTCTTGATCGCGCTCGTTGTGTTCACAGCGCTTCGGTTTCCTGAAAAGAACCTGGCTCTTCATTTGCTATACTGCGTACGAAACGCTGTGACGCTGGAAGACAACGCAATCAAGAAGCTGTCCACGATTGCAGGCGTTTACCTGGCAAAGATGGCCGAACTTCTCTTTCAGGTATTATCGACCCTCTTTTTTGACAAAACGAGAAACGTGGTTTGAAGCGACAAGGAATCAAAAAATGTAACCAAAAAAATGTTTTCGATACGTTTTTTTTGCAAAGGAAAACATGCTCAACTACACGGCTTGAGTAATTATGGTCTTGTACAGACTCCAAATGCTTTCTTTGCAAACGTGCGCGTGCTTACGACCTCTGTGTTATGTCACGCGAAGGTAACCTTTCAATTTCAATAAAAAAATCAACGAATCAACATTTTCGTTCACAGCCAAGTGTAGCTGACATGATTTTACCACCTCTGCGACAATCAACCGTTGACGTCGCGTGCATCTTTCTGTAACTGTCGGTTTAATCCCAGCTTTCGTTGCAGCCCGAAGAACACGTCTACGCCGCCCTAAACCGGTTTCTACTGGTCAAGCCGGAACTGGACCTGCACATCGTGCCCGAGTTCTACGTGCTTTTCTTTAGCGCCGCGATGGAGTATAAGATAGAACGTGTCTGGATACTGGATTTGCTGATAACCGGTTAGTTTGGGTTTAAGTGTTCAAAGAACGGCTTGTCTGCCACCCTTTAAAAATTTGCGTGTTTGCGATGCTATGCTTGCAGACACTTACCATGTGCTTCAGGTGTCAGAGCGGACGATCTTGACCAATGCGTGTTTTTCGCCTCGTTAGCACTCGGAGAGAAGAGCTATTTGTCTGTTTGAGTCTTAGTCAAACGAGTACAGCAGATCTAAGTGGCACTTTATAGTCCATTTTTTGGATGCACAGGGGTGGTTGTTGTATGTTGGAAAAGAGCAATTACCCGTACGAGTGACGGTTGAGAAAGCTTCGTTACGAGTGACTGTAAAGTTTTATTCTTTTGCGTCGTTTTCGTCTTTGACGACACCATTTGTAGTTTAATAAAGGGCGTCGAAAACTTATTATAATTGATCCGAAAAGGACCCCGTCTTCACAAAAAGCACGATTTATTGTCTTCATACCTTAGCTTCAAAAATTTACTCTTGATGTTTGTTAAACTGCTACGCGATAGCTGTTGTGAAATTCGTAAAATCCTCAAATGTCGAACCAGTCTTCCTCCGAATATGGAGATCTGAAGAGCTATAGTTCGGTCGCATGGCCAGAATGGCCCGAGAAAGATTAGTGAGGCAGCTGCTGTTGGTGACATTCACGGGAAAACGTCCCAGAGGCCGGTCAAGGACCAGGTGGTGTGATTACAACTCCGACTTTGCTTGATCCTGTCTTTATGGAGCCAGCAGATCTGGCAGAGCAGTGGTTTTTAACCTTTTTGTACCGCGACCCATGAGAGTAACCCACGATAACCCAACGACCCCCATTGAAAACTCGAAATAAAGCAAATGTATTACGTCTGTGAACTTAAAATATCTACTCGCAATCCCCCCTCCGAAATGGTTCTCGACCCNTCTGGGGTCCGGACCCCAGTTTGCAAAACTCTGTATTAGAGNCTGCTGATAACCGTGAGGTATTCAGAGACCAAGAGCCGCTTCCGCGACCCGCCCGAGAGGAAAGGTCGGTTTGAAAATAAATATGTTCACAATCGACTAATAACACTTTCAATCCACCGCAGGCTTGCGTGACATGGGCGACTACCACACCATGCAACGACGTCAGCTGCTGCGCATTCTGATGTCATATTACGACTCGCCGACCAGCGACAACCGCACCAGGAGACAAGTTTTGAAAGTAAGCAAGTTGCGATGTGTTTCGTGCCGAAACAACACCGCCCTTTGGTCGCAATTCACCAGAGAAAATTTAACTGTCGACTGCCTCATCAGTGGTTTGTTTTGCGCGTGTTTTACAAGCGAAGCACTGCTTTACCACAGTTTTACAAGCGAAGCACTGCTGTACCACAGTTTTACAAGCGAAGCACTGCTGTACCACAGTTTTACAAGCGAAGCACTGCTGTACCACAGTTTNACAAGCGAAGCACTGCTGTNCCACAGTTTTACAAGCGAAGCACTGCTGTACCACAGTTTTACAAGCGAAGCACTGCTGTACCACAGTTTTAAAAGCGAAGCACTGCTGTACCACAGTTTTACAAGCGAAGCACTGCTGTACCACAGTTTTACAAGCGAAGCACTGCTGTACCACAGTTTTACAAGCGAAGCACTGCTGTACCACAGTTTTACAAGCGAAGCACTGCTGTTCCACAGTTTTACAAGCGAAGCACTGCTGTACCACAGTTTTACAAGC
>JGI24158J21664_10007386_pt1 | contig 14601 bp, 8 predicted proteins | sample Ectturendosymbi3_FD_21664 | JGI IMG/M metagenome (IMG submission 21664) | reverse complement strand
GTCAGCAAAGCCAAACATTCAAAGTTAGCATTTGTACAAGCAAAGAACAAATAATACTAGGCATAACATTTCAAACTGCCCAGTTCGCACAGAAATAGTATGTTGCAATCACAGAAAAATAAAAAATGACAATCCTGAATGATAACTTTAAGCGCTGGTGTGCTTTGGAGGCACAGTTTTTTTTACATTTAGCCTCTGAGGCCAGAAATGTCCAAACTACACCTTGTGGAACACATGACTTGCAAATTTTTTTAATCATGGATTAGTAAGCCTGTTTCATCAAAAACTAAAATCAGTTCTAAGTTCTGGCAAGGAAGTGTGTAGAGAACCTTTAAAAAATTTTATTCTTTTGTTTTTGCTAATTCAAGATTCACATGCATTCATTCAAATCTGGCATTAGGGCACAATTACACATATATACAATACAGTAGGCCATCACATTCCAAAGAAAAAAATTAACAAATTTTAAGAAACCTTCGTTTTTGAAAAAAATTATTATTAATGTAGTGGAAGAACTACGACTAAAATTTGCTGCAAAAGAGTCCATGCTTGCAGCAGGGAATAACTGCTAGCAGCTCATTATTTTTTATAGGAGTAAAGATATAAGTTGGCAATTATGCCAAAAGAGTTAGTATGTGAAGAGTCAAGGTTAGTTATAACATTTCTCAACAAATCTATCGAATAGTAAATATGGAAATTCTAATCACTGTGCATGCATTCATAATTCTAACCTTTCCTTCAACTCAGTGGTTCCCAACCTTTTTTGCCCGTGCCCCACTTTATCACCTCTAAAATCCTGTTTGTCATTGATGTGGTTCTATATAAATCTTGTTATTTTAAAATTGAACTCTGTTTTAGCTAAGCAGCTTGAAACACCAGTACCTTGGCATAAACAAGCTTTGGACTCAGACTTCATCAGTCGGCTTCAATTTCCCCTCTAAAAATCGAAATGCCCCCTTGTGGTACAGCCCACATTGCAAACCCCTGCTGTTTTGTAGCGGTTTAACGATGCCTCTCTGTACTTTGTAGACCTGCAAGTGCACCTCGTTCAAACCTAAACTCTTTGTTCAATCTCAGTGAGCAAATGATGCAAACACCAGATGCTAATCAGTCACTTACATACAAAGCCCCAAAACCCCCTGGAAAAGCTTCAGGTGAGTGAAATTGAATGATTTTATTTGCAAACTATTAAATTTTCCTGCTACTAAGCATGCCCATGTACATTATTATGGTTCAGTTGCTCTTAAACTTGCTCGATACTTGGAAATCAGAAGTGGTTTGCCTCACGTTTTCAGACACCGCTCCTGTTCCAAAATTTTTGCATCTGGATCCAGGTCTGAAATTTTTTCTAATTTGAGAATCCGACTCCAGGTCAAACTCCAGTAACGACTGATGCAATTGATGCAATTGAAAATCCACAGTGTTTGTGCTTATGCAGTGACATTTATAAAGACCAGGCAGGCTCCTGCTACTGACAAAAATAAAATGTCACTCTGAGTATGGTTTCCCACAAATTTTTGACTTGGGACCTGCGTCCGAAAAAAAGCAGAATCCTCTCGGAGTTGACTCTGGCCCTGCCCTCCAGATCCATGACCAGAGGCCACCTCTATTGGAAAAACAGCAAGCAGTATCAATTTTTTGATGGATGTTGCCTTGAATTTGATTGAAATTATCTTGCCAATTCATATATGCAAGTAGAGGTCTTTCAGTATGGATTGGATGCATAAAGCTGGTGCTAGCCCCCTATTACACTTCTAGATATTTCCTGACCTGTTCTGGAAATGCAGCAGATCTGAAGCTGCTCTCTGCAGAATAAACCTGGCGCACCTGTGGTAGTGACTATCCGAGGATCGAGCTCCAAAGCACAATTGTGCTGAGTTATAAGTACATCACTACTACCTGGTGTGAATTGACCAACTTGCTTGCTGTGCACTGTGATCAGAATTTTATTAAATTTGGCTTTTTGTTCTGTGAAGGGAATCAACAGCCTCCTGCTTCTGGAGTTGCCATCGCAGTTGCTGTAACTGCTTTTCGTCTGTAAGTAGGACCATTCAGTTATTAAATGAGTTTTTCAAGGATCAAAATATGCATTGTGATATACCAAGTGTGTTGGAAGCAAGGACGCTGCACTTTAAAGCAATGAGAAATTTTGATATATTTTTTTTACATTTAATAACTTTGTTTTTGTCTGAATCATTAAGCTTTGTTATTTGTCAATGGCAATGGCCACATGTTCTCAGCTGGTAGAAGTTACGCCCGCTGAGGCAGGAGAGGGACAAGTCGGGGGTTAGGGAGGTGAAAGAAAGTCGCAACAAATGCTTACTTTAAGCTGACTGTCAAAGCAGACGTTTGTCACAACGTATTTGCAAATCAAACTCAGTCACAGTTTGTTAAATGCAGTTTCAAAGTGCATTGATCCCATCATTTGCTACTGTTGGCGTTTCTTTTCGATGCATATTCACTGTGGTTTTTCAGCAGAATCTGAAGGGCTTGCATGCTTATTAGTAAGTTTAAAGGCCACCTTTTATTATTAGTCTTTGCACCCAAAATTTGGGTTTTTTAGGATTTGGCTTTGGTGACCGTTAAGACCGTAAAAGATTTTGAGAGACCGCAGCTATTTCATCTGAATACTGAGCAAATTCCCTCTTAAGGTGCGCATTACCAGCAGACCATTTGCTAGTGAAATCTCATTCTCGCTCTTGCAATTCCAAAACATTGGAAAAGCACGAGAACAAGAAGCTAGTTGAATCAAATGTGGAGCTTGTGTGTATTTTGACAAGATTTTATACTCAGGTTTTTTTAAGGAAAATATTAGGTACTCAGTATGGACCTGTAGGGACCCGATTTTCTCTGATTCTAGAGACCCGATGACAATTTTCGCTGATTCTAGGGAGCCGAATCGGGTCCTTAAAACACCTTAAAAATCCCTGCTTACTCTAATAATTCACAAAGTTTGTAATTCATTTAAAACTCTCCTAACTCAGCCTTAAAATATTCATGCTCACTAAAACAAACATTTGCTCAGGGTAAATTTTTTTAGACAGAACACTGACACAGAGATAGTCATAAAGCGAGGTTTTAGTGTATTTTGGCGGTGGTTATGCAGTGAGGTTCTACTGTATTCCGAGAGATCGTTTCGGTCCCTCAAAACATTAACAAAAAACACTACCCAGCCAAAATACAGTACTTTCAAAATCTTTCACTCTCAGCAGTGCTTTTAAATCACCATGGCGACCGATTGTTGTCACGGCGAGCTCTTATTCTTGTGTTAGTTTCAAACGTTAATTAAGTGTTAAACGTGAAACAACTGTTTCAAAAACTGGATTTTCTTTCTATAAGTCTCCTGTTCGTGTGGGCAGTCTTCACAAGCATTTCACTTCAAAGCATTTTGCGAATGGAAATGAAATGAGAATGGACTGTCAAACAAACAATTCCTATTTTTGGTGCAAAGCTGCGAATGCTCATGAAACAATTTGAACAAACTCGGAAGCACTGCGCGTTAATAACCTTTCGCCGCCAAGTTAATACGAAGCCTATATTTAAAAGCTTGGCTGAACAAGAACAATAAAACCGGGAGTCACTGAGACACACGATCAAACCTGAAACTGACAAACTGACTTCCGTTATGACATGCCAAAAATGTTGTGCAATTTTGGGTTAAAGCGTTGGTTGTGGTCAGTGAAATACGGAAACGCACGTGCCCTAGTGAAAAAAAACGTATTTGTTTAAAACAAGGTTTTTGATAACCAGTAGTGCTGTACTTTAACGTATAAGATACATAGTTATACACTATTACAGAGAAAACAACCAATACGTCAACAAGGGAAAATTGGGCGCTGCCTTGCTTCGCAATGCTGATGCAAAAGATGTAAGTATTACATTACGGTTGTTATTCTTCTGTTAAAACTTTATCGGTCTTTGTACCATGTTGTGCTGGGAAATACATCTTGATAGTCCAGTAAATGCTGTCGGGTTTTCGAGTTTTTCCGTCTTTTTATGAAGGAAAATTTTGTGGGAAGCTTGGACAAGGAGCATTGATCTGTTGTTGCTTTGTAAACGCTTCTGGTTAGTTACCTGCGACTAACTAATGAAGAATGATAGTCAAGTAAATTGTAAATGGCCAAAAGCTGTGTTAATGACTGGTTGCGGTTGCCTCAAATTTAGCCTGGGGTCTGGCGTGAAAAAGCTTTCTTTCAGTTTTTCGAACTGTGCAGAAAATCTTTAACGAATTATCCATGTCTTTTTTGTTTGGTTTTTAATACGTAGAATTTTTTCACCATGGAGCAGTTGAGCGGACGACCAACTTTTTTGCCATAAACGCCTTCAACTCTTTTTCTGCCCGATTTAAAAATTTCGATATGTCATGGTTAAAACCTAACTTGAAAGGTTTTCAGTTCATTAGAATTATTGTGAGGCTATGCAGTTGATTGCTGAGTGAGTGATGCTCAGGCTATCTTGGTTCACCCAGTGGTTTTACTGTGATTCTTGAGGTATGGCAAAATCCCATCCAGATTGCTCTGTGAAATATTTTTCCGATCGTCCGTGTTTGTTACATTTTCGTGTGTTTCAGTTCAAGATACTGATGTACGTCACAAAGCAGAAGCCCGTTGCAACTTGTCAGTTAAACGGCAATTTCACATTTGCTGTAAGTTGTTTTGTTGTTGCATTAAAACTAAAAGTTGTTGCTTGCCGCTATTTTGGTGAAATGGACTATTATCTGAGAGGTGCACACTGCATTGCGGACTTCTTGCAACGCACGCGAGCTTGTTNGTGCTTTTCACGATATCTCGCATGGTGTATGTGAACCAGNCTCGATATTTTGCGTTGAACGATGCTGGAACNCGAGTAATANAATGATGGTTTACGAAGGCAGAACNGTGAAACTCAACTAAGTTGATTTTTGCTTCGGGTTTGTCAACGTTTTCTTAGCCATGACAGCCTCGCTTGTGTAACTCCAACGCTATTACAGCTTTGGGTCGCTCTGTAATAATAAATAATACGCTGCCTTGCATCGGCCAAAACTATGATGAAAATAAAAATAAACGCAGGGGTGAAACCGAGAAGAAACCAACAAAACCCGGAGTAATGAAAATGTTTTGCCAAAACTCGTAGTTTTCGCAAGGTTTTGAAAATAAATTTTTTAAGGAGTTCTTCCTCTTTGTCAGTCTCTTGATTACAAAACAAAAAACATTTATGCTGTTGCACTGCAAACTAGAAAAACAGTCAAGTCTGATCGAAATTATTACTTGCNGTAACGACTGAATGAATATTAACTGCTAGGTCGAAATTAATGCTNTTGTTTTGCCTTTGCCCAGGTGCAAGCGAACAACTATGCAAGCTTTCGTGATGATCAGAAGCAGGCGTGGAGCGTTNTGTTCGAAAACGCAGAAAAACTCAAAAACTTCGCAAAACAGGTTCAGCTTCTGTAATGTCTCGNGCGGTTAATGCGAAACAGAGCAAATCGTAATCCTGCAAAATATCTAGCATCAATGGTGCAATGCGACAAATTTTGCATGCTGGTAAACCTTGTCAAGGCTCGTATGAGTGAAGTGTAACAAAAAGACTTTTAGAGCATGACAACAGCAGCTACGACCGTTCTTAAACAAGCCACGCTATATTGGGAAACGCGAAGCAATTCTGTGTAGGGGCGATTATCGTAGGAATGTTTGGAAAATGTGACGTGAAGTTGTAACGTAGCTATTTGCGCCGCCCGATGTTTATTAAAAATATTTCAAGCAAGGTTTTAACAAATTCGTTTGGCAATTAAAATCATTGCGAACGCCAAGTTTTCATTGACCTCATATCAAAGTTCCGTGTGTTTTTGCAAAGTACGAACCTGAACGCGGAAACCCACGTTACGTACTACTTAAGGTTACTGATTCTGTTAATGGCTGGTTGAACGCTTAGTAGAAAAGCGTGAAAAAATCCTAGTCAATTCCACGTTGTGTGGTTACGAGTTTGTGTTGAGCGATGCGAATGGCACCGTCTCCACAGTGGAGCACTTAAACAAAACATACGTAGATTGTGAGCTAAAATTATTTTGTTTGATACAAAGATAGCATTTTTTAAATAAAATAGGTAGGAATCACAAGAAAAAGCAAGATTGCGAACTTGTAAAACGTACTGTCGTTTTTGGTCGGGGGAGTTCGCCGAGCTGCAAATAACGACAGGGTCCAATATAGATGTATCCGGTCAGCGCTTAACACAAGGGCGTGTATGGAGGAAGAACTCAGAAAAACATGTATTTAAGGCTTGTATAAAAACAATCAGATAAGCATGGTTCAAAGTTACTTCAACCAGTTTGTACTTGTCCTTAGCTTTTGTAACTTCTCAGAACCAGCAGCGTAGAAAAATGTGTACATGCTCACTGTGCATCGACAACAATGGTTTATTCAGACTTTACTACAGTCAGGGACCCGGCAGTCTTACACATGCAGGGCTGGCTCACTTTGCCATTTCATACCATAAGTGATTTATTGCTTTTCAAGTAAATGTGCTTAAGTCTAACTCTGAGTCAATCATCATGCTCCCTTGACGTGCTTTCACCGGTTATTGAGATTGGCATTTAGTAATACGCCTCTCGAGCTCCGTATTCATCCACGTATCGTGCAGGTGACCATTGCCAAGTACTTCTCGCATCCTTCCACACCGGATTACGCTGTTGCGCAAGATTTGAGCGCGAAGAGCGACTCGCTGACTGTTAAAAGCGGCGACTCGCTTGAGGTGAAATACACGGGTTGGTTGGTCAACGGCGACGGTACGATCGGCGCGACGTTTGACAGCAACCACGGAACAGACAAGACGTTTCGCTTTAAGTCGGGAAAGAACAAAGTGATCAAGGTATATTGGCGCTTCAGTTCATTTCGAACATGGACTTCTGTTGTGCTGCAGAGCACCACAGTAAAAACACCGAATTTCGAAAAATACACCTGTTTTCGTCAAGGCGAACTTCCGAAATGTGTCCGAACAGTTCTTTTTACCTTCGTAACCTGCTGATTTTTGTACGTAACTTTAGAGTTGTGCTCTCAACGTGCATCCACTCGTCTCGCCTGTTTTATGACTGCTGAAAGTTAAAATAACATTACCCCGCACGTTTCTTGAACAGGGCTGGGAAAGCGGTATGATGGGAATGCAGGAAGGTTCGAAACGATTTCTGGTCATTCCCCCTGCGCTCGCATACGGCCAGAAGCAAGTGGGATCGAAAATTCCTGCCAACTCGACGTTGGCCTTCGAAGTCGATCTGTTGAGGGTGAGCCGAGCGCATGTTTCCAGCGAAAAAGGCTGAGATCTGAATCAACACGCCTCGATGCACCGCTAGATTTAAACTATATGACACTTGCCCTGTGCTGTTCCACTTCTTTGCGCAGAAAAGCGGATGGTTTTTATATTTTTTGGTTATTTTGTGTTAACGGTTTGATGTTCCTGTGTTGAGTCGCATGCGGTTAAGGAGATAAGCGGACGAAAGCACGTTATTTTACCTTCGCGTTGCCGGGAAGCGGGGCTTTAACTCATGCGACGTTACCTGGTGCTGAGTGCGGTGCGTGAAAAACTGCGATTGGAAAAGGATGTTGATTTAATGGCCCAATGTGAAAAGTCGACGAAATGTTGCAGCAGGAAAAGATTAGGTTTCACCGAAAGAAAAAGTTAAACAGATAGATATCGACTGTGAACAACTTGAAATATCGGTATTGATACCGAAAAGACATGATCGGTCGTGCCGTTGGCATTACAACACATGATAAGCGTGCCTTTTCCCTCTCTCTAGTGAAAGTTTTGTTAAGGTCTGCATTTTTATTGTTCCATCCTTCAACAAAGTGAAGAAGAAATTGGTTAATTGAACTGGACCGGAACAGTGAAAGCATTATGCATCAATGAAACTATTCGGAAAAGCCGAGCTAGTTCGCCAGTGATTGGTTTGAACTTCGCAAAAGAATCAACACACGAACGTGGCTTATGTGCCAGACGGAAACTTCGTGCGTCTCAGGCGGCTCCGATGAAGTTCTTCGACAGTGTTTTTATTTTGATATTCAGGTCAAACATGCCAGAGACACATCTTCCGTCAAAAGCTCTGAGTCGATGGAGTCGTTGCCGCAAAGTGGCGCTGCCGACCAAACCCAAGCGTCTCAACAGCCTGTGGCGAACACAGGTATCCTTCGGTTTCTGCTTGTTTTGCCTTAAAGTCATCTAATGTCTTGGAAATGCATTGCTTGAAATTTCCCGCTTGGCATGTTGCTTAGAAACGTTTGTTGCGATTTCAGTGCCAAACCTTCAAGATCTGCCCAACGTTACAAACGATGACTTCAACGGATCTGCAAACGACCACAGTCAAGTGTGAGTATTTCAAGTTTGTGCGACAAAACCAGCGCATCGCCTGTTTTAATCTTCGTTCACGGCACGTTGTGGCTCACTGTCGAACAAATTTTATATCAATCTAACCATTTTTCCTCACACGGCAGGGATGAAAGCGTCAGAGGACGGACTGCATCTCTCAACGAACAGTTTTCACAGGTTTGTCTTGTTGCTTGCGAATCCGAACTTATCTTCACTTGCCTTCAGCGTGCAGGGATTTCTTAAGACTGCCATATATGTCTGATTAAAGTTTGCCAGCGTGTGCATATTTCCTTGCGTCGTTTTAAAAAATATATTTTGTGCAGCTTTCAAGTCAAGACGGAAAGCACGAGCTGCTTTCCAGAATGGCTCGGATGGGTCATTCCATGTTACCTCCTCAGCAGCAACCACATCAGGTTTTGCCTCCAGACACTGCTGNTTCTCACGCCCATCCAATTCAAGCAAGAAACGAAGAGGTATTCACGTTCCTAATGTGTGCACTNGATGTGATTAGAAGACGCGTGTAAAAAGTTTGCACGGAAGTTTTGGGTCCNATCAATGCGGTCGAAACAACAAGAAACTTTTTGTGCAGCANTTACTTGATTTCTCAGCAAGCGAATGTNGTGTGGACAGCCGTGCCTACGGTTCCCCGTTTGTATGTTCTTTCATTTCCACTTTTGCTCGGTTGTTTCTGAAAATGATCGTGCCCGGGTGAGGGCGCCACGCAGCAACGTGCCAAGAGTTTTTTGCTACTTGTATTCAGCGACAAAATCCTCCGCCTCCCACCGCGGCGACGTCTTTGATGTCATCGCAGCAGCAGCAGCAGGCTCCTCACTACCCGCAAGCGTACTCCTCAGCCGTGATGCCGCCACCGCGACCAGCGACTCCCACCTACTACGCGGCGCAGCAACCGCACCACCTACCAAACGTGTTGCCACAACAACTCGCACACTCCCTTCCATACCAACCTTCGCACCAGGTCAGTTGTTTCATCGCGACCCACCTTATTTTCGGAACAGTTGTTGGTTGTATCGTTCCGTTGAAGTCTGTACCGACTGAAAGCGCTGCCATAATGCACGTGAGTTGTGAGGTTTCCTCAAACTGCACAAGCCCTTCATTTCACCTTTCAAAAGTTTGGTTAAACACACCACGAGCGATTCAAGTCGCCAAAGTTTGTTTTATTTTTATTCCCGGTGAACAAATAATGTTACTTTGTGCAGCAAACATACATTGACGTTCATCAGGGCGCGTTGCCATCAGTTTTGCCGCAGGTCTCTGCGCCAGACCTTTCGCAGCAATACTCCGCTTACCCGAGCTTAAGACAAGCGCAACACTTTCCTCNTGGTCATGGTCAGATCGCAGGTAGGTTTATGTGGTGGTTTTGCTTCCTTTTTGCATTTTCGGGCCACTGACGCAAGTATACGGCTGTGCAGAGAGAAGTGGACTGCATATTTTGAATTTTTTTTAAAGTTTAACCAAACCCAAGGATTGAACTGATATTTCTTGTGATTTTTTTATGAAAAAGTGAATTGTTTTAATTGGTGTTGTTATTCATTGCTGTGAATATTGTCTGGCTTGGAACAACCTTAAAAAACCCTCTCAAAACTCAGCCCAAATGCAGTGACAGTGAAGGAGTTTAAAGCAATTCCATGCTTATTTCTGCTAATAAACTAGCAACTTCCAGTGCAGTGTATGGTTATCATTCAAATTAATATGTTCATTTGTACAGGATCGGAGTTTCTACCTGCCCTCCTGACCGAATCGCGACAGCAGAGTTCCGAAATACGTCTTCTTCAAGACAAAGTCGACAAAGTAATACTAGCGAGCTTTTCTCAAATTTGATTCTGTTGGATCAGTAGCGAAGTTGTTGACACTAGGTTTTTTCATGTGTTGGCCGTCGATTGGAATTTTAAACAGCTCTATGCCAGTGTCTTGTGCACTGTACTGAAAAGATTTAAGTTCACTGATTGCTCAGAAAAAAAGTGTAGCAGTCTCGTCGAAAGTATGTCATTGTTGCAAACTAGTCTTTTCTCGTAGATCAATATGAAATCAAATTGTACGTTTTTGGTTTCTGTGATGGATTCGTCCTCAGATGGTGTTTGTGAAAAGAATTGCTGTTGGTGAAAAAGCAGTAGTTTTACGCGTCGCAAGCTTACGCGGAATAGGCGTGCCAACTTTTTATGTGTTACTAACTGTGCATGAAAGGTTGCTGGGTTGGTGGAGGAAGTGAAGAAAACAACATCCACCAACGACGTGTCGCAGTTGACCGCTTCACAGACTGTGGACGCGAGCTTGATTATGCACAATATTCAAAGAATAATGCAAGTGAGGTGCAATCGTGCTTTTGCACAATTGACGTGAATATGGATGGAGATCAGTTATAGTTTAAAATTCTTTCTAGCAGTGGTAGAGCCCGCACGAATTTTTTCGAAAATGAAGTTAGTTGTTTTTTCTGTGCGGGTATATTGTTTATGCAAGTCAGCTTGTAATTGTATGTAATTGCTCTATTTTTACCTGCGAGTGCAAGGCGACATGACTTGAATAATTACTTGAAGCGGAAGTTCGATAATGAACTATCTTGACGTAAATAAAACTGGAAATCGATTTTCTAATATTCGCTGCAGGCATGTGACCAACCACTATGCTACTAAGCGAGGCGGAGTAGACGCAAAATTATCTTTTCAAATGTCCCGTGTTGTAAGATTATACGCGAAAGATAACAAACGGAATCGTTTATCTGGTGTTAAATCCTAGCAGGAGCAGCTTTCATTGGCAGTCTTGCGATAAACTACAGCAGAAGCTATTTTGGCGCTGTGAATTATCCCATACTGAACTTTTGCTGCAAACTCGTATAGGACAAATGTAAACATGCTTTTCACCAAAATCTGCGTTTGGTTTGAAGGAGAACGAGCGTATGAAGGACAAACTCTTGGAGAAGAACAAGCAGATTGAAGCACAAAACGAAAAAATCGGTGATTTGCTGCAACAAAATCAGAAGTAAGAACAAAACGTCATAGACCAGTGGTAGCTCGATTTCCTTTTCGAAAAGGAATTGTGTTGTTCAACTAATCACAGCGCAACTTGGTTGCGCGTTTTGCCGAATAAATAAGCTTTATTGACCGAAGTGCATGAAGCAATGACGATTGACCTCGTTTTTTCGTTTATTTCCAGGCACGTCGAAAAGAGCAACATGATTCTGGAGCAACGAAACGACTCCTTCAAAGAATCGTTCCACCAAAGTCAAGCGAGATCGCTGCAACTGGAGCAGGACAAGGTCGAGCTCACGCAGAAGCTGAGGTTTGCAGATATGTCCTCGGTTTTAGTGTCTTCCTGGTGTTTTCGCTTTTGACAATAGTGTACTGGCCGCGCAGCTTGCAACTATTGAAGCAGTGCCGGGGTGAGTGAATTGTTTTCGTGTTTGTTTGTCCGTTCAGTGACGCGACTGCGAAAGTCTCAGAGCTGACCATGGGAGTTAGCGAAGCCAAGCAGCGGGAAATCGACCTGCGACAAAAGTTCAAGGACGTTTACATGCAAGAGAAGCAGCGCGCGAACGACGCAGAAGAAAAAGCGGAAGGTAGTGGAGCGTTTCTTCATCTTCATAACATCAGTTTATTCGGTGCAACGCATGAAGCGACTCTTCAACTCTCCACACAAATCGCTGGTCAAGCACACGACGCCGGTCGTTGTGAAGTGTTGATAGAATATTATTTGTGTCCAAAAACCATGGTCGCGGTGTTTCCTGAACGTCGTGACAACAACGACATGTGGAAAATGCGCTGCGGAGTATATGATGCAGTGTGGCTGAACCCGTTGTGTTGTCAGCTACAAATAAAATCTATTTTAAAGAAAGTGCTGACGTATTTGCTTCATTATTTTTCGTTAGAGTTGCAAGAAGAACTTTCTTCGCTGCAACAGTCAGACTCGACTCGAAATGAAGCAGAAGCAAAACTGAAGTCAGAGGTCGAAGGCCTGCAACAGCAATTGTCAACTCTAACTCACACTACTGCTGAAAAAGTGAAGGTGCGTTGTTGTGTTTTATTACTTGTCGGCTTTCACGCGTCGGTGGTTTCAAATTGTTATATTTGCGTTGACGTGAATTTGGATTTCCACAGTCCAACTGTTATCAATGCAAGGCATGCATTCAGTAGGACGAGTAAACCGCAACAGTTAGGAGAAGAGAAGTTTTAGGTTGCTAATGTATTTCTCCAGTAAACTGATGCCAACTTCAGTGTACAGCCGTGTACGTTGGAATAGTCGTGAATTGCACAGTTAAAAGAGAAAGAAGTGATCAGTCTCCGCAAAGGCGTCGCTGTCGGATCTATCAGCAAATTAAAGGAAATCGATCTAACGTATTACCCTACGCATCCTCACTCCTGAAATCTTATTCAAATAGAATCATTCTATTTGCCCATTGCACTGAGTTATTGGATATTGTATAGTTGCTCTTTTTTTACCCTGGATCAACCGTTTTTTGCTATTAGATGTCTTTTTACTAGAAGAAGACAATATGTCAAACGTTGATATTTTAATAAAAACTTTACCGTGCATTTTCTTCGTTCAAGCTGTATTTGTAATTACACTACAGTGAATTTTGTTGTCCTGGTAACGCTGTAGCCAAGAACTCGGCTTTTGCCGCCGAGTCTTGTGAAAACCTGCTTTCTGCACGTGCCACCTTGATATGCATTAGTTATTGTTGAATGTCTTTTCGAACATGCTTCATGTTCCAATGCAGGGTCTGGAAAAACAAGTTGAGAGCCTGGAAGCAAACAAGCGCGAAGCCGAAGCAACCCTGGATGAGATGCGAAGCCAGCACCAATCACAGCTCAACGCACTGGGTCAAAACACTAAGGAAGAGACATCGAAAGTAGCGGCGCTGATGACCAAAGTAAACACGCATGTTTCTCACAACTGTCTTGCGTGAAACATTGTCCTATCGTAAAGTGCAGCCGCAACCAGCTGATATTTTCGGGGAGGGGGCTGAATGATTGTAACTTGTTGTTGTACCTAACTAGTAAACAGTTATTTTTAATTTTGGGGGGTCAATTACCCGGTTGCCCCCCTCTTAGTTCCGGGCCTAGTGAAGTAGGTCACCTATCTAAACGCGGGATATCCGACCAGTGACAAACATGTGTCCCGGCGAGTACTTCCAAACGACCCGCGAGCTCATTTTCTGCAAAAGTAATAATCCACCCATTCTGATGTAAAACATGAGCCAAGCGATATTTTCCTATCAGAATGTCTTCAGTCGTGTTTAAATGGGAATGCCTGCAAATGTTGTTTGCCACGTCACCAGTCGTCACAATAGATTAGCCATCGTTAGAACAATTATGGCGGTATAACCGTGGGACTAGGTCTGTATTTTTACCTTTCGTACGCGTGCTGTGCTGCAACGTACAACGCTTGTACAACTTAATCAGAGGTGAAGCTCATTTTAAGTACATCTGAACTGTTTTGATAGCAGATACTGTTTTAATTAAGGTGCTTCTGATAACGGTAAGGGCAAAGCTAAAAGTTTGCGACAGTGACAGAGAATTTCAAGAAAGGTTGAAAGGTTGTGGCACTTCACCCAAAAGCGTTGGAGAAAAACCTTATCTAAACCTCAAATTGCAAGAAAATCTGTGCTATGGCTTTGCTCATATAAAGCAAGTGTTATTGCGTTGGTGATGATAGTTAAAAAAAGATTATATTAATAATGTTATCCAAGGTTTACTATATCTGTTCTTGCCTCGGCCGCTGTGTAGCTGTAACGTTCCCGTTGTGTTGTGTTATTATATTGCACAGCACGGAGTTTCGGGAATCGTATAGTTGCTCTTTTAAGCCAAAGCATTATTCTGTCTTTCCCTCGAGTGATGCAAAAGACGGCATGCTGTTCGGTTGTTCCAATTGAATAACAAATGCTGTTTTTGAAAGCACCGATAAACGGTTAGAAACATCTGTCACTTGCAGGTGGAAGAGCTTGAAAAAGAGTTGGAGAACCTTCGCATCCAGTTGCAGGAAGTGGATGAAGCGAAAGAGTCTGCAGAAAATAAACTGCAAGTCGCAGTGGAAAGGGTAAATCCCGTCGGTGGCAAATGTTCCTTTAACTTAAAGTATTGTTTACTTTTATCTTTGATCCGCTTGGATTTCATACAAACAACGAACATAATACGCTTTGCTAATGAAATGCAGGCTTGGCCATGGGAATGTCATTCCTATGGGAATCCCATGGGAAACGTCCCATGGGATGGGACAGCACACATTTGTATTTCCCATGAGACTCAGAAATAGAATGAC
>JGI24158J21664_10007384_pt1 | contig 14603 bp, 8 predicted proteins | sample Ectturendosymbi3_FD_21664 | JGI IMG/M metagenome (IMG submission 21664) | reverse complement strand
AATTGCCCGGTTCCCCCCCCCCCTGATTGCGGGCCTGTATATCAGCAAAACCATAGATTTCCAAATAAGACGCAACTAAGGGCAGTATAGGTCTATAAGTCCCAACCTCCTTAAAGTGAAACCGATTAAACTTTTATTAAGGGCCCCCCTTACATTTGTTTCATTCATTTTCACACCCGCTTTTCCTCTGGAGAAGGTCACAGGAGCAGCAGCCCTAAGAACACTCGGAATACCTTTCACCGTTTTCAGAAATCTCAGATAGTTCTGCTGGCTCCACACCAAGACGGGTCCAAGCAAGGTTGGAAATGTAGCCACGCCGTCTGGTCCTTGGACGACCTCTGGGCCGCTTTCCCGTGAGTGTGGCCAGCAGAACTTGCCTCCCCAACCTTTCCTGAGGCATTCTAGACACACGACCGAACCATCGCAGTCGGGTTCCCTCGACTCGGAGAAATAACTCGAAATTCTGGGTTTAGGAGTTTCACAGCTGCGCATTTTGTCACAAACTCTTCAAAAAAAATCCAATCGTTGCCTTTTGCACTCAAGAAAGCACTCATTCAGGCAGTGTACGCTGCCAGTGAGCGGCAATACACTGCAGCAGGTACAGAAGTACTTTGGAGTAGTATGCACAAGTAAAGGAAGGCAGAACAGGGAAATTGATGCACGGATTGGTGAAGCAAACGCAGTTCTGCGTGAGCTTTATCGCTCTGTGGTCACAAAACGGGAGCTTTCAAACACCGCAAAGCTGTCGGTTTTCAAATCGTTTTTTGTTCCGATCGTTACCTATGGTCATGAGTCTTGGGTAATGGCAGAAAGAAAGTTATCTCAAGTGCAAGCGGAAGAAATGGGATTTTTGCAAAGAGTTCAAGTTGGTTCGGCCATGTGTTCAGAATGCCGCAGGAAAGATGGGCAAGGCACGTCCTGCTGGCTACACCCACTGAAAAGGAGCCAAGAAGTCGGCCAAGGACCAGGTGGAGCAATTACATCTCCGACCCTGGGTGGCACTCTCTTGTGGTGGAGCCAGTAGAATTCTGAGAGATTGCTTAAAACTGTGAGGAATTTTCCTTCCTCCTACGGCTGCTGTTACTGTTACCCTGCCAAGACGTAAAGTGAGTGTGAAAACGAGCTGTACATGGTTAAGCAAACTGAATTTGCTAATTAATAAAGTGGAGTCAATTATAGCAAAAATACAATCATTATAAAAAAAACTCAAAAATTTTTGAAATCACGTAAATTGGAAACGGACCCCCATTGTGCACAACCTGCGCATTCACCAAAGACCACTAACACATGTAGTGTACGATTCTTTGCTGCAAAATGGTTCATTCGGCAGATACTGTCGGTGTGTGAACTACTTTTGTTTTGAAACGACTATAAATTTTGCTTACAAGGTTTGAAAATTGCTTAAAATTTAAACAGGATGCTCATCAAACGGGTTTAAACAAATCATCTCCTGCTCTTCTGAACAAAAACATCTTCACGGTTGGTTGTTTTTTGCGGATTTTTCGACAAGCCATCGCTCGCGCGCATCGCCATCTTCAAACACAGCGCATGCGCAACTCGCACGTTATTGACGAGTTTTACTGTTTCGCAAGTCATTCTTGTTTACGTTTAAAAACTACAATGTTGACAAATGGACATGAACGCATGGGGTTGGGGTAATGTGAATCGATCTTTCACCTGCAGCCGTCGTTTGATTTTCAGAATGTCGAGGAATCATGGACGAGACTGTGTATAAGAGAGCACGTCACGTGATCGGCGAGATCAAACGTACAACGGAGGCGGTGGAAGCGCTGAAGAAGCGAGATTACAAACTGTGCGGGCGTCTGATGGTGGAAAGCCACAACTCCCTCAGGTGTGGATTTAAAACAACTTGGGGTGAAAATTGTTAAAAACACTACGGTTTTTGTTGCCTTAACTATTCTTATGAAAAATTACCTCACCTACATGAAGGGTCTGCGCCGTAGGTCAAAGAGACATATGGCCAGAGATAAGCGGACTGTCATATTTTACAATGCAAGATCCAGTCCTTTAGCTTTTAAATGTCAGTCCAAGTCCAAACATAGTTCAAAAACTTTTGAAACGTGAGGTACACAAGTCAAATGAAGTCCAAAAAATTAACAAAATTCAGCTTATTAACGAAAAATATGCTGAAATTATTTTCCTTTAACTCAGTGTGAATACGGTCTGATCCTAAATTTTTGAAGCGATTTACAGTCCTGCTCCAATTCAAATCCAAAAGAAGTCGTTCTAGTCAGTTGTCAAGGGAAATTTCCAAATAAAAATAAATCATTTTAGTCCGGATCCAATGAAAGTCAAATTATTAGTCAAAAAGATTAAAGTCCAAAGATTTTACCCAAAATAAATTTTGGGCTGGCTGCGCAGCTACAGTCCGGACCCAAACCCAACAAAATTGTTTTGTCGTCCGGATCCAAATCAATGCTCATCTCTGATATGGACCACATGACCCGTACATGACCTATGTCAGTGCTGATCAACTCTCGACCCACGTTTACTGGCAATTATTTGCAGGCCCACTGAAAGATACGCAGCTGTAGATGCTTTCAATAACACTTCATAAGTCGATTGTTACGTACTATGATAAGCAATGAAGGATTGTTGCGTTCACTATAGGCAAACAGCTTATTTCCGGTTCGTACATGGAAAGTAATGACGCAAAGTTCAAGCTTAAATCCTCCACAGTAATCCTCAACACATCACGTTGATGAAACTGTTCGCTTTTGTGCTAAACCAGATTGGCTGCGCGGTCTGCAAAAGCTTCACGGTGAGTTACGTGACCTTTGCATCAAAAGTCGCCCCCGTGAAATCAACAGAACCCAATCTGTTGCGTTGCTACGTAAATCTTTTGTGGAGGCTCCGTTAGACGGGTTGGAGATCGTGTCCCAGTAACGTTCTTAGCGCTGTCTCCTTCTTCGTCTTTGCCTGAGGGACGTGTTCCCGAACTAGAAGCATTGATTACTGATTTCGATTCTCAAAACCAGTTGATTTACTCGGCGATGCTTGTATCCCTGCACTGAAGCATGACGCAGTGTGTGTGCTTGCTCGCTGCGGTGAGTCGTAAAAAACTTCTATATTAGAACAAACTTGCTTGTTTCGTCAGCGCATCTCTTGCAATGATGTCGCAATAAGATTGTTCTCTTCACTTCATTAATGTGATGTGTGTCACAGTAATATATTGTTCTGTTCACTCTACTGCTGTGATGTCACATAACTCTACTACTGTGATGTCACAGAACCCCTGCCACATATATCGGCTGCTTGTTGCTACACGATACGACTGCGATTGTTACGACATGTCTGATCACTGATGTAAGGTTGGAAGATCCGACCAATTGATCTGACGATGTTTTTTCTGCGGTCACGGGCGTCGCCAGTTTGCTTTTCGTCTGCGCATTATCGTTGGAATGAAATGTTCATTGAATTCAAATAATTTTCTTTAATTTGAGGAAAACTTTGAAATCACAATCTTGGCTGCAATTTCTTCACATGGCACCGGAAGATTTTCCAGGTTGGCACAGGACTGTGTTCTGATGATTAGAAACGCCACAACCTTTCACCGGTACGTTGCAACTACACCCTATTTCACGCATTTGCTGCAACCGTACTAGATGTAAGGGCGGGCTATTCAGAACAGCGAATCCGGGGGAGTTGGGTCCTAAGCTATCCGAATCTAAAAGGCCAGTTGAAACCGCGGGCAATTGTATTCACGATTTTGGTATCTTACAAGGGCTTTGGTAATGACTCTAAGTTTAAGTGTCAGTTGTGTGTGACTGTACAAATAATTGTTCCCCTGTTTTCTTCATAGCTAATGAAATCCAGTGTGAGCAACTGACAAAAAAACGAAGAAAAAAGTCGGGCGTAGTCACGCGTTATGTTCGCCTTTTTTCTTCGTTTTGCGTCACTCACTCCCACTGCATACCATGAGCAATTGAAGAAAATAGAAATTGCAAGCTTTGTGAAGCTAAAAATTCAACAGAGTAATGCTGACACGTTAGGCTGATAGCGCAACAATGCGGAATGGCTGCCGTGGCCAAAGCAATTAGCTTCTGAACACTTGTCACGTCACCATCTCCACTTGTCACGTCACCATCTCCACTTGTCACGTCACCATCTCCAGACAGATATTTTTCCAGTGCGGTGTCAACATCTCGTCAGCGAGATGACATAAAAAAAAGACTTTGTACATTGCGCTGCAACTAACTTGTCTTTTTCTTGTGAATGTTAAATTGCCTTCATCTCAGGTTTTTTCTGCGCTGCCGAAAGCAAACAGCCCGAAAAGGGTTCGGTAGTCTAGATCAGAGGCCTCCAAACTACGGCCTACGGGCCAAATCAGGCCCGCGAAGCCATTTTGTCAATAATGGAAACATAGTATTTTAACCAAAAATTTGTTGATTCGGTAGAATGTAACAAATCAAGAGACGATCACATTACGCAAGAGGTCTCTTCCCCGAACTGTGGTGTAATAGCTTATGTGACCCTCTAACAAAAAAATTTGGAGGCCCTGTTTTAGAGCAACACGTTTGAAGTGAGTGACAAAATCATTTTTCACTCTAATTTGAAAAATACGTGGTAAAATGAAGAGATGCACCGTAACGGAATTTTTTCAGTTCCACTCAATGGGACCAAACTCTTCAGCTTACTGATGAAGATCGATATAGCAGGTGTTTCGGGAAGCAGCACATAGCAGACGCTACGAACGGTAGCTGCACAATGAAGAACGTTTCTTCTCTGACTTGGTTTCAATTGTTTTAAAAATATCGTTTTAATAACGACAGCCGCACATGCAGTTGCAGCCATACTAAATAAGATTGCGCGATTATGTGACTTTGCGCTGTGACAAATTTGGCAAACGCGACAAGCTTATACAGTAGTGAAGCTGGAAGAAACACCAAGAAGGTTTGCGATGTATTTCTTAAAACGTGTAGCGCATTTTTTGAAAAAGTCATCCAGAGGGATTCCACCGGTCCCTGGTAAAAATGTGTTGAAGCAAAAGTTTCCATAATCCGGAAAAGTCGGCTGGAAACAAAAACCTTATGAACAATCACAAGAAAGAGGCGGTGGACGTTTCAGTGAAGCCAGTAGTCACTGCTTGATTCTTGCACCTGGTCGAAGTGGCAAAACGCTGAAAACTAAACCAAGCTTTTGTGCGACAAACAACTTCTCGGCGTCAGTGCTTTCAACTCCGATGCTCGCTCCCTGAGCTGCTTTTGTTCATCGCAGGGACGACTACGAGGTGAGCTGCACGGAACTGGACGAACTGGTCGAACTCACTTTGCAGTGTTCCGGCGTGTACGGGTGTCGCATGACGGGGGGAGGCTTCGGAGGGTGCACTGTCGCTCTGCTCGACGCGAACCATGTTGAGAACGTCAGATCGCACATTCAGGTAAACTGATTTTGGTCGAACCCCCCCCCGTGGACCCTCAGGTGTTTATTCGCTACATCGGCGGTCATCGTTTTTCTCCGTTGTAGGTGATTTTCACGCCGTTGAACTTCATACAGTAGATTTGTTCCTGTACTTCTGAGCGCATGCAGATTTTCTCCTAGGGTAGGGCTGGTGAGGCGAAGTTCTAGCAATTTACCATGCTGCAATTATTTAAGGGTCCACCGCGATTTATCTAAATATGCTCCCCGGCCACGCAAGCTACACCAGGGGCCCTTAAAGTTTTAGCGCCTGTGACCCCAAAGTCAAATTTTCGTCAATGTCGATACCCCTTTTCAACTAGAGTAGTGAAGAAAAAGGAAAATTCAAAAGCTGCATCACATTCAAGTTCTTAGAATAAGGACTTGAGTCCGAATTTGGATTTCGCTTCCCAACACTGTTGAATACCCCCTACATCCAATCTCATTACCCCGTCGGGGTATTGAGGCAAACTTTAAGAACCCCTGCTCCAAACGAAGCCTGTTTTCGTGGTTGTTGGTCACATTAAGATGGTTTTGAATGATGCGAGTGTGGCAGGAGGCAGATAAAGACGATTGTGTGTTAACAATATGATGTAGATCAAGCTCGAAGGTTGAAAATAAAACCAAAAGAAAATAGAGCCATCCCACATTGTACACCCACCCTATTGCTCCCTGGGATTTTGCTATTATTTCTTGAAGTAGAACAACTTGATATTGATCCACAACTCGACAAGACGCGTTCCTTCTAAGCAGCTGCCTGACATGAACGTGGCTGATGTGACGTCAAAGGGCGTGGTCGCCGCATTGCTGGCGTTTGCTTCCTTGTGGCTTAATCCACAGCAGTGCACCTGCCATCGACGGGGAGCGTTATAGATGATTGGGTAGCAAGCAGGGTTGCCGAGTCGGAGGTGAAATGTCCGAGTCCGATTCTCAGCTTCCAAAATTCCCGACTCCCGACCTTTCCGAAATTCCTGACTCCTTAACGTAAGGTGATTTGGCTGTCAACAATGACAAAGAAGCGAACTAAAATTATTCTAAAGAAAAGAGTTTTATTATTGTCGCCAGATACATGAGTTTTAGGCTTTGAATTAATCAATCTACCTTATTTATTCGATTATAAGCCGCGGCTTATAAAGCATTTTTTCATCATTTCGTGCGGCTTACAATCAAGGGCGGCTTACATTCTTGATTTGTTTACTTTATCGAAAAGTATAGATGACGTTCAGTCTTTCCTTGGCTGCATTTTTTCGACCAAACTCTCTTTTCGCATTCTATTCTCTTCAGTATCACGTGCACACAGGGACGCCGGAACGTCGGTAGGGCAGGGGGGGTAGAAAAAAAGATGAGGGCAATGCAAACTTATGAAAAACAAAAAAATCGTTACCAATTATCAGGCTCGTAACTAGAGAGGCGCAGGGGGTTAGTCTCCCCTGAAAAAATGTTTGCCTCTCTGGAAAAATGTGTCGGACAGAGTTTAAAAATTTGGGCCCCTCTCAGTAAACCCTTCGCCTGCCCTGGTGTCCCAATCTGGTTAGGACCTGCCAATTATGCTTGCTATAGTTCAACAATGAAGGTGATTTCAAAAATAAAACAAACTGTAGACAACTTGTTTCAATTCGATCTTGATAAATCATAAAATTGCCTATGAAAAGACACCTTTGCTCCGTTGTCCCTCGTTTGAAAGGTCAGGGATTCAATGCCACCGGTCTCCGGCGTCGCTGCTTTCCGCTATCAGCAGCCACAGCCTCGCTACAATACCTGCCAAGATGTCTGCGTTCAGGAGTCACATATGCGACATAACGCCTAATATCGTAACTTGAAGTGAACGTTTCAAGATTTGTTGCCATGTTATTATTACACGATACAGACCAACAGTAAAACAATCCGCTCGCAAGTTTGGCAACTTACCCCTGCAGGCAGTAGCGTAGCCGGCCAAAAGTTACGGGGAGGCCGCAAAATTTGGTGGGGGACAAAATGTTTGATTTTAGGCGAATAACATTATTTTGTTTGTGATACCACCTATCAAAGCACAAATGACTATATGTTCTAAACATTTGGGGGGACATGACCCCTTAGCCCCCCTGGCTACGCCTATGCCTGCAGACAAAGGAGCGGACATGACTGAACTGCAAGCTCAGCACTGCATGACACCAGAACAGTGATCCTGACTCTTGTGCCGTGTGGGTGCCGTACCGGCAAATAAACTGTTATCGCAAGAAATAAATCAATTAATCGGAATTGAGTTGCTGGCGTAAAATTTTCTAGAAAGTTTTAGTTCTTAGTCCCAATTTCCAGAAAGGGGCAAATGCCCGCTTTGACCCCGGGGCAGATCCAGCCAATAAGGTTAAGGGGGACGATTTCAGTAATATTTGTTAGTTAAATCTCATTACGGGTTCACTACCTTAAGAGAGATGGAGTATACTTCACAACACTTCTGTGACAAAACAATGGATAACAAAATAGCCTTGTATCGTGAATGCTGTTTTCCGAATTGTACACAATCCTGGTAAATAAGGTTGCATCTTAGATTTTAGGGGAGCGATCGCCTCAATCACCCCTCCTGGATTCGCCCCTGCGGACACCCATGGCTTTGACGTACCACGAGTTCAAAACTGTTTGCTTGAGCTTAGTGTAAAAGCACACCCATAGCCATAATAGTCATTCTTTTCGCATTTACATGTTTAGCAGCCATGTTGACGTCAAAGCTAATAACAGAAATTATAGAAAACCCGAAACCGTTCTGAATTTTTGTGTGCGCGAATAGCTGCAATAAATTTGCTTCAAACTGATCTTGATAAATCATGAAATTATTCATGATACTGTTATGTAAGGGCACCTATGCCCCGTTGCCCCCCCTTTCAAAAGGCAGGGGGGCGGTGACCCCGTAATGCACCCCCGTTCCGGCGTCCCTGCGTGTACATCCGTCACAGGAGGGATTATGACGAACAGAAGACAGTTGTAGTGGTGTAAACATCATTATTTTTGCAACTAAATGTGATAATATACGAAAGTATCGTAGAGGCTTAGGGTAATCTATGTTCAAGGGCGGCTTACATTAATTTCTTAACAGCATTTAATGCGTCTTATAATAATAGGGGGCTAACAATCGAGTTAATACGATTTGTAAAAAATAGCGAATACAACTGCGCGATGCATGTTCGCTAGGGCATGCATGCTCTTTCACGGTTATCAATTATCACTCAGAACCATCTGGGCAATGTCGATTGTGCAGTGACGCGTGAAACGGTTGTGAATACGGGTAACTGTTCAAGCTCTAAGCATCGTGCTGTGTTTCTTAGAGAAAGCGTTTTTCCTATGGTGCTGGGCTCTTTAAGCTGAAGCTAGCTAATTTTGCAGCAACTAGCAATCAATGGAAATCGTGGTGCACACCAAGAATTCTCTGTTTCACTAAAAGTTTCAAAAGAAATTGTACCATTCCATCAAACACGAGTTAGGATTCCTAACTTTGCAGTGCGATGTAAAAAATTATTCAATTGGACTACCGGAGTCGGATGAAAAATCCGACTGCGACTCCTAGTGTTCTTAGGAATCCGAATCCGAAGACTCCACTCAAAATCCTCCGACTTTGCAACCCTGGTAGTAAACTGTGCAGCACAAACGACAAATCATCGCGGCGGCGGCGAAAGCTTTTGCGGTCGCTTCGTGGAAGTGACGCCGCGAGAATAACTAGCGTCGCGCCCGCGTTGTACCTTGTGCGGTTTCTATGCCATCATTCATTTTCATTCCCGCTTTTCCTCTAGAGAGGGTCGTGGGGGCAGCAGCCCTAGGAGGACTCGAGATGCCTCACGGCCAAAAGCTAAAAACATTTCGGTCTGTGACCGAACAAAGCCCAGGTTTCAACAAAAGCATATCTCCGCAGTTATACTTCCACAAACTCCTTTTCGACTTTGACTTAAAGAAAAATATCAGTATTGGAGGAGTGAAAAGTCTCATTCATCACTTGTCCGCCGACCGTCGCAGCATCTCAAAGTGTTCTTACGCATGGTGCAGCACGTAGCTTTTGGCTTTTCTTTGACAATAATTATAGATTTTTAAAAATCTTGTGATAGCGAACTGTTGGTATCAGAAACTTTAGTTGTATGTCTGTTCGAAGCTTTGATTCTGCTTCGGTAGAACATTTGGCAACAGATGTTTCCATCCAGTTTTCCATTTACTGAGTAGAGTGATGATTTTATACAGAAAACTTTTATTTCCCTTTACGTCGAAAAATAAACGAAGTTATTCATTGGCTTCCAACGGCATTTTGAAGGTAGTTTTTATTGTCCAAACAAAGTTTGAAGTGTTTCTAGAATGTTAATTGTGGAGCACTGCTCGTTTTGAATTGCGGAACACTGCTCGTTCCTTAACATAGTTGTTCCTTGCGTTGCTTCTCGCTGTTTGTCGTGGTCGCGCTGCTATGAAGTTTCTGACAGATTTCTTTCAAATGCTTACAGCTGTGTGTGTGTCTGTTTTGCAAAAAGTAGTTTTTCCTCGTTTCGTCTCGAATTTTGACTGTCTCATGTAGTCCTGAAGTCCGTTGATCAGGGCTGCAGAAAGTGTGGAAATCGGGAAGGAGCTTTCCAGGAAATCGTACATGCTCGCGGGAAATTAATCATCTGCATTGTAAGTCAAGTAAAATCAAATAATACGCCAGGAATTGCAAGAAAACTTCAAAACCGACTGTACGAATCGCCCGCGCTCGGTCACGGTAGTCCAATACCTGGCCTTGTGACGCAACAGTTACCCCTACCCAACAACAGTGGTCTCATAGGTCTCATGCAGTCGTTGGTTGCGTGCAGGGTTGCCAATTTGGCATTTTTGAAACCAAATTTTGAAATTCAGGCTTTTTTGACCCACTTAGCTTTTTTTGAAAATCAAAAATACCAGTCAAAATCTGTTTTTTTTCTTTTTAATGTTTTTCAGTCTTAAAGATTTGGCTCTGGCTAAACATTGTCTGAGCTGCATAATACATTACAAATATCTTCTGACGGGAGTCTAGGACTATGCAGGGTGCAAAGAATATTGCAAAGATTTTACTGTTGCCCTAAAAATTTTCGATGTATTTAATAAGAAACAAATGTACGACAGTGTATCAACGGGGAAAAAATTGCTTATAAAAATCTGAATTGCATTTTATCGATGTTTCTGACGAGTTTCAATATATATTTTGGTTTGGTTATGCATGTCTTACTGTATGTGTAGCCTGCATGTCTTGGGACTGCTATATGGCTTATTTTGGCTTTTTTCGAGAGAAGGTCTGTCTTTTTTAGTGAACCTGATCGCGTGTCGTAAACTCGTAATGGTGGCGGAAAGCTGTTAGTTTTAATATTGCTGCTATAATGACACATGTACTCAGAGGACGTTGAGGCCAACACGTCCTTAAAAACTGCGTGCGTTTATGCGAGCGAACTTCATTGCGTTGGATAGCAGAGTGGACGGTGGCGCTGGCATCAGCTGGAAGCTTTTGAATACATTCAGGTTGTTAAGACTTGTCTGTACGGCTGCTTTGATTAAATGGTTGCATTGCTGGGTTACCAATCGAAATGGTATTGCATTCCGGAATGCAGTGCCATTCAAAAATGCTCATACAGTACTCGCGCCCAAATCAGAATCCACTGACAAACTCACTCCGGTAATTGCGCACGCGCGCCTAAAAAAATGCATGCACAGAACGCTCACTCCACAGAAACTTGCAGCACCGTCTGAATATCGTTCTGCAGACCGGATCGGTTAAAACACGATTTCGCCACCACCGAACTGGCCGCAACAATCAACGTTTGAAACGCGACGCCATTCTGGAATGGTTTGCTACACCTTACGTTACAGGATGCCTATACCAAAAATAGCACTTTTAAACCTGGATTTTTGTGTTTGTTCCTGAAAATTGGTTAGTTATTTATTACGAACATACAGTCACAGACAGTCGATGCTAATTCTTAAAGCTGACTTTTGCATCTTTGGCTTTATATATGATGAAGCAATCAGTATGAGTCTGTGTAGGCAGTACAAAAATCCCAATAATTAGGGCTACAGTATTTGCTAAAGACAATGCTGCAGACCTTCTGTTGCAGAAAGTAACACAATATGGCAAAAAAGCTTTAACACCATCATATTTATAGCAAAAATGTTCAACTCGTGCCCAAACTAGCGTCTACTCGCAACAAGCTCACTGAGGTAACTGCGCACTCGCACTCAAAAAAAATGCATTCATGCACAGAACGCTCACTCAACAGAAACTTTTAACACGGTCTGAATATCGTTCCGCAGATCGCATCGGTTAAAAACCAATTTCGCCACCATCGAACTGGCCGCAACAATCAACGTTTCAAACACGACGCCACACTCACTTCAAATGCTGCACTTCTAGCAATTTAAAGCCACGTTTCTGAAAGTCACATGCTGCCCCCAAGCACCTTTTGTGCGGCTCTCAGCAGTCTTTCAATAAAACCAGTAGCGTCGCCAGCCCTAAAATTGGAGAGGGAACAGTTAACAATATTTTGTTTGGGATACCGCCTCTCAAAGCACAAAACGACCATATGTTCTAAAAATTAGGGGAGAGAATGACCCCATAGGCCCCCCTGGCTACGCCTATGAATTAAACCTCTAATATTTTGTGGAACAGACTTCGTTATGCAATAAAACAAAACGTGTGAATTGACTTGCATTAAAAATTTTTCAGTGCGACACTCTCACAAAATCGTAGATCTGGATTTGTCTCCCTTCAGTGAAAAGATTGAGAACCACTGGCTTATACTGTGCAGGAGCAACAGGCATGCCGTGATTACGCGTCTTGAGAGTAGGAATTGCTCGACCCTGCTGTGCGAGTTACGTACAATCTTGCCGTGACACATGCGTGAGAGATTATTAAAATCTATTACCCATAGGATATCTTTAGTTTGGTGACTAGAAGTCTCTCAATGGTCTACAAACTACGATTTGGTTGGTCGTTGGAAACCGTGTTACGATTTTCCATATGCCGGCGATTGTTTCGAATCTTCATGTAAGCAGTCCATATTACTTAAATAAATTATCTAAAACTCTAATGTAGTAAAAAAATTCCTTGTAAATTGAATAGTGCCCACAAAATACAAATTTTAGAAGCGGGTTAAGCAAGGATTAGACGCGAGAATTTGCCACTTCGCCGCGAAGATTTGCTTCCATCGGTTTTGCAATCCTTCAATATCTCGTTTTTGGAGCGGCAGCGTGGTACACTGCGGCGATGCAACTATTTACGCGTTGAATGTGAACCGATGCTAGTAGGCTTGATCTATGTGAACGCAGTGATAGTTAAAGATCTTGAGTGCAACGTGTTCAAGAAAACAAATTTCTTTTGCGACGTCATAAAGGGGCGATCGTCTTCAACTTGCGGACCACGGGCAATTTCGACAAGCTTTCCGGGAAATTTACATTTTTTGAAGCCTTGCCGTTGATCTTCGTCTTCCTCAACCGTGTTTTATTCTACTTCATCGTGGCTGCCCTGTCGTGTCGGTAATTCCGCTATAGGGCAGTAGCGAGGCAGCCCAGGCAGAGATTGTCTGATACAGGACAGGCTGGATGATCAACTTGGTTTCTATTTTCTTTGCTGCCCGTGTGTAATGGCTGCTGAAGATTTTGTAGTTAATAATAGTTTTGAAATCTTGTTTTGTTAATATTTTGCACAATAAAATGTCGCTTCAAACGTGAGTCAAGGAAATGAGTTGCTCTCATGTGGTGACGAAGTATGTTGCAAGAAGAACATAAGCCTGTTTTTGCAGGGCTTTGATAGTTAGTTTAACCGTCGGTCAGGGATTTTGAACTGGAACGAAACGAGTGAAGATAGTTTTAGCGACAAGTTGTTTTCTTTTACGAACTTCGTAAGTTGGTGAAGATGTGTTTTTATATCGGTTTATGACTTCACTTCTTTTTTCATAGGAAAATTATTCGGGCAAAGCGACTTTCCTCGTTGCGTCACCGTCGGATGGTGCGAAGATCTTGTAGACGTCATGACGATTGTGACGTCAGGGTAAGTCGGTGATAACATCAGAGTAAATTGAGGTTAGGATTCTTTTGTTGAAGAACTCTGCTCGAAATGATCGTAATAAAGATTCTTTTTTGAGATTTTCGAGATAGTTTTTTTTGTCTTTACACTCAAACGCGCATCGGTGTTTCCATCAACTATTCACTGATATCCTGATCATGACAATGACCACAATGCTGCTCTCTTGCAAGTCGCTCAGCCTGTTATTGTGGACTTCTAACATTTCCACCATAAGTCGATTTACGTGTTCACTTCACTATTAAATAAGTTCGCTCTAGCGACTTCGCTGTCGGTGGTGAACTAAAGTGAAGTGTGAGACGTGAACCAAACTAGGCCCCGGGGGTTTTCCAAGTAAAATAAACCGAGGAATGGGCTGCATTTGTCAAACACGTGCCAGTCATTTAATGCAAACAACGAACTCGTTACTCTGATCGTGTTTTCAAAATCATTAAAGTGTTATCGAGTAAGCTAACTCGTTTGTTTATTCAATGCTAACAAGTTGACTGACTCGATACTAACGAGTTTGCTTGCTCGATATTAACGAGTAATACCAAGTAAGCGAACTCGTTAATATCGAGTTTGTACTGAAGCTAAAGCCTTAAAGCTTGGTAATTTAACCGTCGGTCAAAGATACGCTATTTGAAAAGCAACATTCGCTGCTATGACGTCGTTTTCTACTCTCGCTTCCCCTCTTTTGTCACAGAACGAAAATTCGTCACAGCCAGCATCACCATGAATTGTCTTCAAGCTACAACCCAGTCTGTTCCAATGCAAACTTTTCTTCAATTGATATTTAGTCTGTTTACACGCTTGTTGTTGATCTTCAAAGCGCCTCTCGTGATGCAATAATGACCTTTGTTACGCAGCGGTTGAAACAGTTACGCAATCATACGCCCTGCCAATCAGCTGCCGCAAAACAAACAATTTCTTCGATCGTTATTCTTCATCACGTTTCATGCAAATTAAATCCAGATGTGTTTTTAGTAATTTGTTCCTAATATTTCTGCTCGTTTTACATTTTGCGCTGTGCAGCATGTGTGTTGCGCCGGCGCTATGTGTGTTGCTCTGAACAACATGTACAGGGTGTTTCACAATTGTTGAAACAAAGCGATTGGGCACAAATCCAGGATTTTAAATGATACCACAATGATGATTACATTTATTGAAA
>JGI24158J21664_10007382_pt1 | contig 14606 bp, 10 predicted proteins | sample Ectturendosymbi3_FD_21664 | JGI IMG/M metagenome (IMG submission 21664) | reverse complement strand
GGTTAATTAAGGGCCAATACTTGATTTGATTCAGTGAGAAAAAGAAGTGATTTGTTGATAAAAGAAATGGTGAAAACCGTGGCAAAAACAGACACAAATGTGAGCTTTCCTAACACAAAATACCTGGGATTTCAGTTCTTTGGAAGTAACAGTCGCAATTGCAAGGACAGTATTAAACGAATAATTTTGCCCGAATGCAATGCAAGCCTTACGCTACGTTATTGGTGCACTGAGCAATCACGTTGAGATGATCGTAGGCCTAACGTCTCTTCACCATACGCCAGAACCACTGTTAAGCCTCAGGCTGAAATAATTTATCAGCTCAAGTTTTGCATCAAAAGCATTGACTGAGCGAAAGCTTGTCCTTCACTGAACTCGAAAACTTTTGCATTCACAAATTTCCCCGGGTTGCTCTGCGTTCAGCGCGACCGCACCCCAATCCATCGTCGCAGTCAAGACGCCGGGCGTCTTTCCTGTTGATACTGTGAACCCGACTTGCACAGTCGAGATCACCAATCTTTTCGTTTTGATCGGAAAGGAGCAAAAGCCGTCAAGCAAACAGCGAATAAAAACAAACATCATCTTGAAATAAGATCAGTCTCTGCGCGGAGTCAGCGCCTCATTTTCAGTTGAAAACATTGCAAACAGTTTGAATGGACCTGAGTTGCTAAAGTCTTAGTCTTCATTGCTTTCCCAGTCTGCTCGTACAAAGCAGAAAAGATAAAAAAAAACGTTCGAACGCACTCAAGAGCAAACTTTAGCCTGGCATTCGATGAATAGAACATATTGTTACAATTCTTTTCGTGCGAAAACACAAGGGAACGCATCTTGTGCCGTTTTCAGAAGAAAATTCTTTAGCACTTCATACTCATTAAAAGACTTTCAGTAAGCTTTTAAATAGAGAAGGCTTAAACATACCCTCCTAGAAATTCTGTGAAAGAATGCGTTGAATTTCTTTACACATGGCTTTCAAGTCTCCCAGATGTAGAATCACTCGGTGTTGACCCCATTTGCCTCCCAGATGCGTAGCGGGCGCATCGTGGGGTAAAACTTTGAACCTAGGACCACTTCGAATACAGAGATCCCAGCCTCGGTAAATCGGCCACGTGACCAGAATGCCTCAAGAAAGATGGGCGAGGGCGAGTCCTGTAGGCTACACACATGGGAAAGCGACTCAGAGATCGACCAATGACAAAGGACCAGGTGGCGTGATTACATTTTCTACCTGGTTTGGTCCCGCCATGGTGTAGGGCCAGCGAAGGTTTCAGAGGTTGTTGAAAATAGTAAGGAAGTCTCTTAGGATTGTTGCTCCCGTGACCCTAGTAGGTGTGAAAATGAATGAAATTAAATTAATTTATTAACTTTCTATCGAACGCACCTCTCTCACTACGAAACATAACGAAAAGTGGAATTCTCTTTTTTTCCAATAACTCAAAACTCAAAACGTTTGTGATGTGGAACTTTCTGGAAAATTTTTCATTAAAAATATGGCCAAAACAGCTATAATGCGTGAGTTGTTATATAGGGATTGTTGTATATTTGATGGTAAACAATGTTGTACTGTATAATTGATGGTGTTGTGACGCAAGGTCAAAATATGTGATAATTTATTGGAGTTTGTTGCAATTTTATTCCTAAAAGTAATGCATGTATGTAGACCAATTTGTTCAGTGTTGACTCCGAGTTGTTGTTTTTGACGGCCTGAACTGGTACGAACAGCAGCGAATGGTATGTGACATGAACATATTGAACACATTACGTTTGACGAATGATCAGTGACGCAAAACTTTGCGAAAATTCTCTGCTATATAATATATGCGCTCTTCATAACAACGTTCGCTACGAATAAGGCACTGCTGTTACTGTGTCTTCGAATTGCCGTAATTTTTATTCTGGCATAAATTTGATTTTCAACTGTGAAGCGACCAAAACATGAAATTCTGGCCGGTGGCAACAGTTAGCAAGGCCGCTTGACGTTGCGCTATTTATTGTATGAAGTTTTGTTGCAACAAATTACAACTTTATGTCTCATAAATAAGAAAAATAAAGCCCGATGCAAGAAATCTTTCTTATCGTCAAAAACAATATCAATGAATGTAAATTAAACGTTTTTTAGAATTAAGTCGACGATAAAACAGTGGAAAACAATCGATCCTTAAAAAAACGTATTTTTCTCTTTCAAATGATCATACTCCAGCCCCAGGTGACTGCAGCCATGACTCTTTGTTCATTAACGCTGGTTGTAAACGAGGTCGTTTCATCTTTGGTTACTAATTTTAGTAGCTTATGTGAAGAAAATTAAATAAGAAAATAGAGTTCTGCAAGGTACATACAGAAAACCTACACTTCATTCAGAAAAGTGAACTATAGACAGCATAAGGCTTGCACTGTCACCTGCAGTAAGTTTTCAGCTATGTGCAATACTTGTGGAAGAGTTTGACGAAATTGAACGAGGTACAATCGTTCGCCTGTCATATATAGGTCTCAAACCAAATTTTCGATAGAAATTTTATTACATAAAGGAAGAAGTTGTGAAAATGCTTAACATCTGATATGAAAATTCTCTGCAATTTTTTGAGCAACTGATCTTTCTAAAAGACAAGCGCTTGTTTTTGCCATGCATGCATGAGCGCGTGTGGTCTTGCTATAAGTTCTGTTTTGTTCAGGTCAGTAGTGCTACATTGAAACACAGGCTACGAAATAATAAAACCATGACACATCTTAATGCAATCTACGACTACATCGACTCTCATCAAAATCTCTTCGTCCAGCGTTTGTCAGACGCTGTAGCGATTCAAAGTGTTTCGTCACAACCTGAACACAGCGATGACCTTGTGACGATGATAAACCACGTTGCGGATCAGTTGGGAACTTTGCAGTTTGATGTGCAGCTGAAGGATGTTGGTAATAAGACTTTCTTTCGAAGACTTTTACGTTCAATACATTGGAACATATCTTCGCTGTGGCCGACTAATTTTACTCTCTTTTTGCATCTGCGCAGGAACTGGACTACCACCAGTCATATTTGCCAAGTCACCCAATTATAACATCAGTAAACAAACGATTTGTGTCTACGGCCATGTTGATGTGCAGCCAGCCAAGAAGGAGGACGGTTGGATCGCCGATCCGTTCGTTTTGACTGAGGTAATGTTACTGCATTTTGCACTGACGGTTGCTTTTGAATGACGTTAAGCTGGCAGGGAGAGCAGTTGCGCATCTTTCCGGGCGACAGAATTAAATTTTTTCGTTGTAACTCAGTGGAAAGTATAATTGAATATGTTACGGATTGAAAGGGAAGAGTTTGAATTCTAAATTCTGACAAAAGGCCTATTCATCCACAGCCAAACGTCTTAATTTTTTTTTGTGAAAAATGTGCTTCTTAGCGAAAGTACCTGATGTATAATGAATTGTTACACTTGATAAAACAGGTACCCTGGTCCTAAAACGTGTTGCGTACTCTTCTTGAACATTTCTGGGCATAATTGTCAGTATCTCGTGCAAAAGCGCACCACAAATCGCTATCTGGAATTAGAAGTGATGTATGCTAAGAGTCAGCATTCCAGTGTAATCGATTTTTACAATACCTGAAGTAACCAAAGCTCATTTAGCTTGACTTTGAATAGGCGACCATTAGTCTCCTGCTGTTCGCATGCTGGAATACGCCGTATTGATTCGAACGCACGTACTTCTATGCACTTTTACGCTTTCATGTGAAGTGACTTCATCATTTCAAGCGGCCAGAAAGTTTAAATTCGTGTAATTTACATGAGACTAACGTTTTTGAGTCACCCGTGAAGTTTTAGGAACGTAGCTCACCAAGATAGTTGAGATATTTCGTTTAGTTGCATTAGCATACGGAATGTACATTTGCTGCAAAACTCAAGCTACGATTTCTTGCATGTTTACAAGCTGAAGCTCAATGAAAACACCTACATACTTCTCTGGCATCGGTCTCTTTGTGCATAGGTAGCCTATTTCCCGAGACATATAGCTAAGCGTTTTACAGGGGTGGTGACCGTTTAGTTTGTAAACATACCCCATTTCCTTAGTTTCTGACGCTATCAGCTATTTTGGCATATATCTAGAAAAATTACGTTCATAGTCCAAAATGTGACGAGATTTCGGTACTTCTCACCTAAAAAACTAAAGCAAGGAGCAAAAAAGATCACCCAACTTCTTGCGCACAGAAAGATAGAACACGTCAGCTTAATTTTTAAGCTTTATTCACGGATCATTTTGATATGATACAAACTTGTAACTTTCGTTTCTCAGCCGCCACTGCCTGCTCTGATTTTTTACTTTCACCAGATTTCGGCGAAGTTCACACAGCTAGGGGTTGGCAGCCTCCTGTGCTATAAGCCAGTGCTTATCTGTTGAAAGAAAGAAACTATAGTATCGGTTTCTATGAACAGGATTCTATGTCTAATACATGGATGCTCGCAAAAACACTCAATTTTCGCTGTCGCAAGTATAGTCGTTCTTTACTAGCGAATTGATTTCTGAATCTGTAACCAAACAGACCCGGTACTCTGGTAAATGGTATGTTACGAAATGAGCACACAACGAAAAAGAGCTTACAAAATTTTTTTCGACTTGTTGAAAAGTGTTTATCTTACTATTTTTTAGATTGGAGGAAAAATGTATGGACGTGGCACGACAGACGACAAAGGTCCGGTTTTGGGTTGGCTGCATTGCATTGAAGCGTATCAAAGCTGTGGCGTGTCTCTTCCGGTTAATATCAAGTTCGTCCTGGAAGCACAAGAAGAATCTGGTTCATCGGGAATGACGGAGTTGATTCTGTCGGAGTAAGCGGCTTTTCTAATTCTTTTTTTATTTGCTGTTAATCGAAAGGAATCCTTTCACATGTATGAATCAGACACCATAAATTTTACCTGAGTATATATTTCGCCCAGGGTCGAATCCAGGGGGGATCGATTGGGGCGATCGCTCACCTAAAACCTACGAAAGCAACTTTATTCACCATGATTTTGTGCAAATCGGAAAACAGAATTCACGATATAAGGACATTTTTCCGTTCGTTGTTTTGTCACAGCAGTGTTGTGAAGTATACGTCATCTCTCTTACAGTAGTGAAACCGTAATGAGACTTGACTACCAAATTTTACGGAAATCGCCCCCCTATAACCTTACTGGCTGTATCTGCCCCTGATTTCGCCTAATAAGTAGGCATCATCAGCTATTATTCAAATAGGCTTGCATTTACGCATTTGTATCGTCGAAATCGTCGTAAGGCGGTTGTGATGCTGATCACTGCGCTGATTGTGAAAAATATCTAATGCATGCATGTTCAAGCATAACTTTGCGCTGTGTTATTGACTCAGCAATGCAGTAATGTTAATACTCAGAGCGACAGGTAGCAAATATGATATTTGCAACTTGCCACGACACAGCAGCGAACAACGAACTTAATTTTTTATAAACACAGAACTAGAAGTGCGTTTGACTGTGCTCTGCCACGCAACGCAGGTTGGGAAGCTTAGAAAACCACGAAATATTTTTCGCAGAAAAAATAAGTTTCTTCGCGATGTTGACTACGTATGCATCTCCGACAACTTCTGGCTTGGAAAAACCAAACCTTGCCTCACTTACGGTTTGCGAGGCAACTGCTATTTCCAATGCTCTGTGGAAGGTTCTACTAAGGACCTGCATTCCGGGGTGAGTCAAGAGCAAAGCTTTGCACATACTTGCATTTTTCATGCGTAATAAAATATAAATTCATAAAATTTTACCTGAAAGAAAGATTTCTATTGAAATTTCAAGCGGTGACTGACTGGACATCAATGCAATACCGGCGGCATGGATTGTTTGGCCAAACATCAGTGTTTTTGAATGCGAGACGTGATGACAATTGAAACCAATGGCGAGAAAAAGCGATATTTTACGAAAACCAATGTTCTAAAGCCTACTATTAACCAAACACTAATGGCCTTGTATTAACAGGTGAATGGCGGCAGCGTCTACGAAGCTATGAATGACTTGATCGCTATCATGGGCTCACTGACCGATAAAGATGGAAAGATTCTTGTGCCAGGGATCAACGACAACGTAGCACCGGTAGCGGAAAACATGAATGCGTTTTCATCGTGGTTGTGTAAGGCCTACCTGTCAAATTAATTTGTTCAGTTGCTACGAGATAAGCGGTAAAAGCTGCCGTGGAGTTTTTGGGTATGAATTCGTCCTGTGCTGTTTCCCAAAGCTTCGAAAACAATCTTTTCTTTATGTCACTTAAAAAAGCAAACATTTCTTGGCAGTTGACCGAGGATGAAATTAAGCTCTACACGCCGATAGAGTTTGATCTTGACGAGTACAAAAGCGACGTTGGCGTCGATACACTGCTGCACCCGACTAAGATTGGAACTCTCACACATCGTTGGAGATTTCCTTGTTTGTCTCTGCACGGCATTGAAGGTATAAATACGATCTCGGTGTTTTATCTATGTCCCGTTTTTCTGAAAATCAGAAAACAACTTTCTAAACTTGAACGATTGTTAGCAATCCAATCATAAACCATGAGCACTTTCACCACAGAAATGTTGAATAACGTTTGTCAAAAATAAGTCAAGTTTTTTCGTCGTCCACCTTTTTTAAACCGCAAGCGATTTCATATTTTTCTAACCACAACGTGTAGTCTGTTACAATAGTATCGCTTTTGCCAAGCATTGTCAAAAAGAAATAAAATCAGTCAACACATATTGTTACAGGTGCTTTCTACGAACCCGGAACAAAGACTGTGATACCTCGTAAAGTGATCGGAAAATTTTCCATTCGCATTGTCCCGAATCAAACTGTGGATGAAGTTGAACAGCTTGTAAGTGCCTCTGATGAAAATCGGTTTATGTCGACATATCTTTTTCTGTAACGGAAACCGCAAAAGTTAAGAAACCTACAAATGTCTGGTATAGTATGAAAGTCCAGCGGCCGTCGGACATCTCTACATTTCCAAAGTATAATAACAAAAACTTTTGAAATTTCAAACAGAGCCTCCCAAAGCGCCACAGCCAAAAGTGTGACGTAACTTACTCGTTTTCCAAAAGCGGTATGGAGGAAGAAGTTTAAGTTATCTTTCAAAATCCATACAATGCAAAGCCTGTAATTCATTGAACAGGCTGGAGTAGTCTGGTTCTGTGGGTCCGCTTTTGGTTGAATGCATTTATCTCGGGTTTCCACTTGTCTTTTATTGCTTTTCATGCGCTTGGGTGTCGTTGATAGCAAAGCTTGTACTCCGTTTTATCCATCTGTGAAACTTTTTTGCAAAAAAATTGTTCGCTATCCGTGAAGACCGGTGACATTGGCGACGATCATCGAATGCTGCAAAAAGTTTCCATTCATTCCATCCACGCTCGAGGTCAAGACGACTTTGAAAAATGTTTCTTCACACAAATTTTAATCATAAACTTAGTAGGACCCTGCGAATATAAAATCAAATTATACAATTGAAGCCTCTGAATGTAGAATTGCGTACTTAACAATACGGCAAATATTTTTTGAAATTATGCTGCAAAGATTTTCTTTCGTGTGTAACGATAATAAAGGAGTAAGTGGGCAGAGCAATCTGTGATTTTTGTTTCAAAGAAAACCAAATATGCTTCATCAGTTTGGACACGACCAAATCACTTTCAGCTCAGCCTTTACTACTCTTGCAAGCAAATAAACTGGTCTGTGTTCCCACTGTTTACACGATGTAACCTGCTGCAGGTCATCAGCCACGTTAAAAAGGTGTTTGCGTTGCGAAGAAGCCCGAACGTGATGACCATTGAGATGATGAAGAGCGGGGAGCCATGGTTGGCTGACTACAACCACCCTCACTACCTAGCTGGAAAGAAGGCGATCAAAGCAGGTGAGGTTTTTGGTGATCTTTTCAGTTCGGTGGCAAAGTCAGTTCTGCCAGCAAAGAGAGTTACTTGTTGAGAAATAAATCTTTTAGTGCCAAGCAAAAAAATAAAATGTTATAATTTGATATTACAAATGATTGCCACAGTCTTTCCAAACCCTCCAAACTACGTAAATGGCTTATTGCTGGTAGCTATCGCCCAACACTCTGATACTGGACAAGAAAGTGCGGTCGAGTATTTATTTAATGCATCCTTGTCATTTTTGATCTGTTTCACTGCAGTGTATGGTGTTGACCCCGATCTGACCCGTGAAGGAGGGAGCATTCCGGTCACCCTCGCTTTTCAGGAAGCAACGGAAAAAAGCGTCATGCTGCTGCCGCTGGGATCCAGCGACGATGGAGCTCATTCCCAGAACGAGAAAATGAACAGGTGAGCAAAACCAGAAGGTGCTATACACTACAATGTATAATGGTTGTTCGCGAAGAGTGGTACATTTTTATCTCCTCGACATGCTGTACCAACTCCATAAATTTTCGTGATTTTTTCAGCTCGTTGTTACTGCAACAAAAGACAAATAGGAATGATTGAGGGAATTTATAATAGGAATGATTAAGGGAATTTATACTACTCTGTTCTATTCAAGGTGAAGTTTTCATGAAATATGATTTTTCTGAAAATGTTTGTCCAATTAGCTTTACAACCTCAAACTTCCTAATTAAAAGTTTTGTAAAGCCTATTTACAAGTTTTTTTGGAACGTGTTATATGTGGTTAAATAGCAATAAAATTGCGTTTCTGTATTTTATTTTGCAAAAGCTTAACAAACTTCTGAAGCATCGCAAGCATGAGACACGGTCCTACTGCAGACACGTGTAATTAGCAACCGGCGCTACAATTTGCAGAAACTACCTGTCACCAGGGGCGGATCCGGGGGGGGGCAACTGGGGAGATTTCCCTCCCCTCAAAAACTTACGAAAGTAACTTCATTCACCGTGATTTTGTACAGTTCGGAAAACACCATTCGCGATATGAGGCCATTTTGCCGTCCATTGTTTTGTCACATCAGTGTTTTGAGCTATGCTTCATCTCTCTTACAGTAGTGAACCCGTAATGAGACTTGACCACCAAATACTACTAAAATTGCACCCCCTAACCTTACTGGCTGGATCTGTCCTTGCCTGTCACTCTACGGATGATGAAAAGTTGACCTGCCTGAATGTCTGCAGCACCCGCAAGGGCTCTTAAGTCACGACTACACCCAAATTGGAACTTCCTGGAATTTTAAAAATTCATAATAAAACTTTCGGATTTTCTTGAGTGCAGTGGAGCAGGTTTCCCTATAATGTTCCATTCGTAACAAAGGAATCTAAACACGTTCAATCACGCACAAGTTGCGCACGTGTGCTTTTCACGCATCTCACATCCACTTGCATTTGTAAACATGAGTGTTTGTCCTCAGAGTTTAACAAACATGTTTTCTCTCAGTTTTTTATTATTGTGAACAGTATAGCCACAAATATCGCAAACATATTATTTCATTCTACATTTCGACTTAGACATACACCATCAGGAAAAACGTAATATAATTAAATACATCAGTGGATAGGGAAAAATCAAAGTGCGGTTTTCAGGGGTCTGTGCTACATTTCGTCGTAAATATCGTAATGTGTTAAAGAACAGCAACGGAATAAATGAAACATCCACGTTGAGATTCGTCGGTAGGTTTGTATATGTTAAAATCCGTCGGTGCGTCTCTCAGACTTGTTTTTTCGTTTGAAATGGATGTTTTTGCGTGTTTGAAAACGTGTACTGCTTTTAAAAAAACAAAGCAAAAGAAAAAATAAAGAAAATGATTGTAGGCACAACGCTGCTCTATTTTCAGATTCAACTACATTGAAGGAACAAAATTAATGGCGGCGTACTTGCATGAAGTATCTTTGCTTGAGACCGGAGTGGTACAACAGGCTCAGCAACAGCAGAAACAAGCTCATCATCAGCAACAGCAGATGCGGCGCAAGCGCTAAACTGCTGTGCACAGCTGACTAAAGCTCTACCATTGTAACTATGTATGATACTCGATGATAATGGTTTCATTAAGTATGCACATTTAACTTGAAAGTCAACCGAAACTTTTTTGCGTCTTCATGTACGCAAAGCTTTTTGCAACTGTTCATGCTGCAGTGAGCGCCTCATATTCGAAAAAGCTCCAACTTGCGAACATGAGCGTTACAGCTGGAAAGTGCATTATTCGAAGTTTTTCACTGCAAAATTTACATTAATGCAGTAAAACTTAATCAGACCAATTTCCTCTTCAGTAACCACATGATCGTTTTGCAAAAAATTACTTCGAAATGCTTTGCACTGACACCTTTTACGTAACGGTGTAACAATTCCCGCTCGTCAAAGAGAAGCGCATCTTATATATTCTATCCAGATTCCAGGGTAAACTTTTTGCTATTACTTGGAAACCAAAAACTACTCATAATGTGAGCTTTTGTCATTCAAAAACTGAAATCAAATTACTCTGGAACAGAGAACAAATTTCAAACGTTGTGCCAATTTTTATTCAGCAAATATTTTGTGTAAATTGAGGGATTTCGGTCCAGTATAAAAGCTGAGAAAAGTATGTGCAGCAGTAAACAAATCAGCAGCTCTTTATTCGAAATGCAGTAGGAGACGGTGCTACATATGACAAGTGCCATAAAATTTGCTTCTCTTCTGTTTAGATGTTTACTCAAGAAATCGTAACTTGCGTTTCCCTTTCATGACATCACACCTCAATAGTGCGACAATTTGTCATTGTATTGCGAAAGTGAGGGTTTATTATCCGTTTACTGAAAATATGTACATTGTACAGTAAGAACTGTGGAGTGCACATATAGTTCATTAAGTTTATTGATGCTAATTGCTTGCTAACTTCCGCGTATTTCAACACATGATAAAAGGATTTCACAGAAAGAATGCCTTTTTTAGCAATTTATGGAAGAATCTAAGAGTTTTTTGGTACTTAATTCAAATTTGAAATTTCATTTCGAACTATGACGAATTTCAAGGAACTTGTAAATTCAGTCTATCTCTTAATTAGCTTTACCTCAAGTTGCGGGGAGCTTTTTTATTACAATTTATGCATAAGTTTTGTGGTCAACTTCGTTATACACAAAAACATGCACAACAGCAGCGGCGTAGCCAGCCCAAAATTTTTTTGGGGCCCAAAGAATTTGTGGGGGGCTAAAATGTTTGACTTTAGGCGAGCAACAGTATTTTGTATGGAATACCGCTTCTCAAAGCACAAAATGACCAGATATTCTAAAAATTTTGGAGGGCATGACCCCCTGGGCCCCGTGGCTACGCCTATGCACTACAGAGTGGAAACTAGGTGAGCTTGGTTTATTTGTTTGGCCAAAGACCCTTGTATAAGTCTAAATTGATGGTGCTTGCTGCAATTCTATTCAATGTACAAGGAAATCGCAGCCCCAAAGCAATCTCAGATGTTGAATTGACCTTGATGGTTGCACATTTTCAATCATTTCTTTCAAAGTTGACACATATTGGTAACTTATTTCTTTGCAGTTTCTTAAACCTTATTTCAAAAAGAAACATGTGAGCTATGTCCAAGAATTCACGTCGCAAAAACCAACATCGCAGTGTTATTTCAAAATAATGTTCAATTGCAGTGCTGTTTTCGTCAAAACGTAACTTTAGACGTCTTGCTTCCAGTTGTTTCATTGTTCGAATTTCTGTGCGTTTTTCCTTTCATCCACACGGAGGGAAACAGCTTGGTGTACATAGCAAGGTTCTTTTACGTCAGTGTTAAACATTAAGTCTCACCATGTTATAGCGGTACCAATAATGATTGTATTCAGCGCGCGTGCTTCACAATTTAATTGCAAACATTTTCAGCCAGGGAAAATGTAGCAGTTTTGAAAAGTGAACAAACAAAACGTTCTACATGTTGCTTGCACTGGCTTTTTCAAGTGACGACGATGTTTATGGCCGAGGCACAGCACCAAAAACTCAGAGAAAGAATGTTTTGCAGATGTACAGAATAGGGTTGCCAGATGCGTTTTGTAAAAATACCGGTCATTTAGTCAACAGTGCCAGATCTAAGCTGTGTCGTAATTCGTAAGCGGCAGAGGGAAAACAGAGAGACAATGAGTATTGTTAAACCACAATTAATAATTCGCCCGTACTTTGGCTGGCTCATTACATTTCGGTGTATGTGTGACGTGACAATCGCACCAAGGATTGCGTCAACAGCAGCAAATAAATTTCGCTGAAGGAACTGACAAGATTCACTACTAGAGTCATTATAATTTGAGAAATTTTGCGTTAGTTCTTTTTGCAGTCACGGAAAAATATTTTCAAAATACTGGCTTCAGGCACTGATTTTCAAAATACCGGCCTCTGCTAAATTAGCAGTAAAATACCGGCCATCTAGCAACCGTAGTACAGAAGCGTAAAAATTTCCCAATTCACATGCCGAAAAGATGGTGTTGTTCAAAATCGGTTCTATCTGGTTTATGGCTATGGAAAGAATTTAACTGAAATTGTAACAACAGCACACGAATATGGGTTTTACTAATAATAGGGGTATAGTTCTTAAATCAAAGATTATTTCCACGTTCCTGCTTGTCCGCTTCGCATGTGGATATCTCGCTGTCCTGTCGCCAATATGCTGTTTTCACGAACTGCCTCCAGTCAAAACTGCTGATTCGCAATCGCTTTCTACATATTGTTCTTACGTCAAAGTGTTTTCTAGCTTGTACAGCATGCTGGTATATGAAATTAAGACGGCTCACTCGGTTTGAAGCGGAATGCTTGCAATCGTCGTGCTGCAATGCAACGAGAGAGACTAAGACCTGCTTTTATTTCTGCATTGGAAAGATATTGCAGCTCTGTATAAAACGTGAACTTTGTGTGTGATATATATTCGCTTGTGCACCACGCAGGTACCCCTAATTTGGAACTGACAGATTTTTGTGATAAATACTGAGGAATTAGAGACATTTATTCATCTGAGTTCAAATGAATGATGTGAGAAACTCGATAGTTATTGTCCCTTGCTTTTGCCTTGTTGTTTCTTCTCAGACAGAGGATAACTTTGTTGTTTTGTGCCTTTTGTTTTTTCCCTGCAAGCATGGTCGTTGGAAGAGGGGCCGAAGCCCCTTGGATTTTAAAGTTCAATATTTGATATTAACTTTTTCTCTTACTTTCGGAGTTGATAAAATGAAATTTCACCGCTGTTGACTCCCCTTGAAAGAAATTCTTTTTGCTACTCCTGGAAAAATTTACTATCGTCCCTCCTTGGAAAAAAATCGTTCTGACGGCAATGTTTGCAAGACATTTAAAAAACTTTTCTTTTTTCGGAGTTCTTTTGGCGGTTGTTCACCATACACTTCCACCCACGTTCCCAAACGTTGCGGTGAGCCTTTTCATGCAAACTTAAAACCTTCAACTAGAAACGTTCTCGAACACAGTGGAACAAAATGTCATTTTTGGTTTGTGCGCTCGAAACTAGTGTTTGTACATTGATAGAAATTTGTGTTAATTCTGTTTGTAAAGCAGTGTTACTTATTCCACCGCACAAGGTGCAATTTTAAAGGATTAAAGGGTACTTTCATCTGTATTATTACTGAGCAGCTTTGCTGATAACATTGCTCATTACAGTGTTGCATTATAATCAGATTATGTGTATCTATGTGTTTTAGCATTGCTGTGTGACAACAGGCAGTTGTTTCCTGATGATTGGTTCTTAGTCGATGACGAGGTTTATTTCCGGTTATTATCAGAAAAATGTTGATTTTTGCTGTTATTCATTTCTACGAACCGGAATGTTACCGAAGAACCTCTGGATTATTTTCTCTTGCTGTGAAGATTTACAAGCACTGCCCTGATTCGCGCGATAATATACTTTCAAAAGCCAAGAAAAGAGGCCCTAACATGACTGCAAAGCGGCGCGACTCCTACGGAGCGCAATGTTTTTTTTCGGAAAAGTGTGTAGTTGAACCACATTGTCCATCCTTGGATCCGCCACCAGGGTCAGTAGTTGTCTACTTGGTGTCGGACGCTGTTTGTGAAAGGTCAACTTAAAATAAAAACAAGAATATTTAAACCTGCTGAGAAACAGCTTCCTCTGGCATTCATAAAATGTAAGGTTTTATGACGTCACCATCACTGCTGTGTCGCAAAACTTTATTTATATGGGATGTTGCTAAAGTTCACGAAGAAACTTTACGACGTCAACGCTTTGATTTACAAACCGGTTTAATTAGAAGTTTCCTGTCCAGAAACATGTTGTCTCAATTCAAGGATATCCGTAAATCCGAGATATCCCTGTCTTGGACTTATAGATATCCCTGTCTCAATCGCAGGTGCACAGGAAGCTTTTTCAATGGAGAGGAAACTACTGTCTTTGCCCAATAAAATTTGTCACAGCTCCGGTTTCTGATGCCTGTTGCTTTCATGCAAAGTGCATCTTCATCGTCTGACGCTTGATAGAAATTAACATCAAATTTTCCCAAACTTACAGTGAATTGCACAAAAAGGATGATTCATGTTTTTCCAAAAGGGACTTCTTTTAAAAACATCTGCGCCTCTTTGTTTTCAAAAGCCTGTCCCGATTTTTCTTTTGTCCTGACAAACTCAATTTCTTGCCCTGATAATTTAATTTAATTTTAATTTATTTGTTTGTGAGCAGACACGAAGTCCATAGTATGAACACACACACTCTGCAGAACGCAGGTTGATAAAATCAGA
>JGI24158J21664_10007379_pt1 | contig 14607 bp, 11 predicted proteins | sample Ectturendosymbi3_FD_21664 | JGI IMG/M metagenome (IMG submission 21664) | reverse complement strand
GGTAGTATAATTCACTGTCAAAAATGTAAAGTTTCTACCTTATGTGGTTTTTGCGATATAAAAATTTTTAATGTGTGCAGGACTTTATGGACACCCTGTATAATAAACTGACGCAATAGCCTTTCTTCGTTTCAACTTTTACGTAACCTGTCTTAAGCAGTTTTCACGAAAACTTTTTTAACGTTGAACTATAAACCTAGCCTCTCTATCTGTACGCAGTTACAAAGCGATTGAACAACACTCCACAGCGCATTCATTATGACTTAAATTTCCCCGAGAATTTCAACGCACAAGGGCGAAGCCAGCGAAGATAAGTGGCGAAGGTCAAGACTTTATTAACAATTGGCCTTGTTCTGACGTAACCACAACTTTACAAAAACTACTATAGGATCCGAACGTCCGCATTTCTTTTTCGAAATTAACGAATCATGATATTACATCCTTAATCTACCGGCTCTGCATTGAGTGCAAAAACCAGAAGAGTAAAACTCAAGGGTAGAGGGACGGCTCTAACTTACTAATACAATATATATTGTGGAGCCCCTACGAATGGTAGGTGCCCCCCGACCGGGGGGTACGGGGCTGCCTTGCCACGGCACTGGTCTCGGAAAAAAATGAACGAAATGTCTTAGCGAAAGAAAAAACCCAGCGTGCAATACTACAAACGGTCTTCGTGCATTTTGGAATAACGCTAGTAGTGTAGGTTGTTGTACAGTTCTGCAGTGTTAACCTTCATCCTAATGATGATTTCCCCTGAATTTGGTTGTAAATGTGTAGGTTGTAGCACTGAATAACTCTGGCATGAGTAAAAGGACAGTGTTGCAATATTTCATTGGTTAGGGTTAGGTTGTTCTGAGTTTATGATGCCTGAAGTTGCGCTCACTAATGTTTTTACCATCAAACCCAGAAGATGCAGTGTGTCTGGGGACAGATGCCAGTGGGGTCTATGGCTGAGCCCCAGTCGCTTGTGCATTCCCTACTCAGGTAACTGTAGCCGTAATGTGCCCAGTATCACCCAAACATTTTAGGTGTGCTTGTGGTTTTACAGCAACTAAGCAATTATTCTTAAGCTCATCTGACCCGAAAAAACGAACGTGTTGAATTTCGAAAAAATTTCATTTCGTCGAAAAAGAATACCATTTGCCAAAGAAAAATGTGGGATGTCCGCATATCTAAAGACACCAAAAAGGCAAGAAAAATGCAGAAATTCCGCCAGTAACCCTTATTGGTGGTCGGTTAAAAATCAAAAGCGCATTCTGCTTGAAGCTTGCGATTCTAATTGCAACAGAAATTTGATTGAGACATGAAAATGTTTCATTTTCAGGGTATTTTTGCACATAAGGTAACCTATAGCCAAAATGTCCAAATGCTTTACGATGGGTCTGTTGCGTTGCTCAATCATTGGCGTCAGTTAGTTTTGATGTTTCAGTGAAAGCAATTATTTGGGAAAGACGTGCTTTCCAGTTTTTAATTGTCGAAGAATCTTGTGTTCTGATTTGTTCATTTTAGTCTTGGAGTTTTGATTTGAAGACAGGGCTTTCGAGGAATCTGCCTGCCATGCTGTGCTTTCATAACCCTGCGATGATTCTGACTGGATGTATGCACATTTCAGTGACAAACCGGGTTTTTCTTTCCATCATTTATCCAACATAGCTTAAAAGGGTCTGGCATTTTTTAATTTTCGGATGTTTTTACTGATTTGAAAAAGACGTTATGACCAAATTCACTGATATTTCTTCGGCCATTTCGAATAATGACCGAAAACAAACGATGGCAATGTACCACAAAGCAGCTAAAACTACTCGCAAAGTGTTTAAATAGGTAATCGACTTCGCGTCAAGGACGCATGTTCAGTCTAGTAAATTGCAGGCAAAAGTTTACGGGTGAAATGATGAAACATTGAAGCAAGACTTAAAGAAATCTGTAGTTTATTAAAACACACGCTGTGACCGTTATGCTGTTAAACTAGCGCCAAATGTTGGACGGTTGATTACAAGCAGCTACTTTGAATGAATCACATAAAGTCTTGAGTGTGTATGCTTTCTCTGCTCTTACTTTTGCCTTTTAACATTTCACTCGTAGGCACTGTATGCAGCTTTTAGAACTGAGGATGCAGCGCCGGATTTAGAGGGGGGGCCGGGCCCAGGACCCCAACATGTTCATGTGTTTAGCTATATGTGCGACATGTGCATGCCACTTAGACATTTTTAGCAACGAAAGTGTATTTGTGGAGTAGGCACTATATTAGTTATCGGTCGGCCAGATGGAGCAATTCTATTGAATATTGTGTTATGACGAAGCAACTTTTACACTTAATGGTTTCCTGAAGCTGGTCAGGTATCTGAATGTAGTGAATGCAAGGTCAAGGGAAAGCCACGTACGTAGAACGCATCAGATTACGTCTCTACTGGTTACTGTTAGATTGCGTCTGTCTTATTCAGATTTGCACAGGTCACATACGAGTAGCATTATTAAGTAGGGCTACCATACGTCCTCTTTGTGGAGGACATGTCCTCTTTTTTCATAAAAATTAATTGTTCTCCGAGGACAATAAAAAATGTCACAATGGCACTGAAGGGGCCCACTGGTCACTGTGCGGAGCCCACTAGCAATACTCAGAAAATACTTGAGACATGATGGTGAATCCGGATGTGGATGGCTATACTGAAACCCTAAATCACCAGGAAATACTCCGAAAAACGCAAAAAGAACAACCTACCGAAAACCAAACGAATACTAAAAACGAAGTATAAGTTAAGTGAGGGAAGGGTTTTTACGTTTTAGCTTGCCATGGGGGAGCAATTGACCCTTCTGCCCCTTTGTCAGTTACACCTCTGGCTATAGTATATTGTATTTGCATACAGCTAGGGTTGCCAAATGCGTTTTGTAAAAATACCGGTCATTTTGTCAAAATGACAATTCTAAGCTGCATTCGTAAGCGCATTTAATGGATTCTCGAAAAACATATAAAAACACTTTTACAATGCATTCATTTTTTTCGTGTTATTTTTTTTAATAGAATTTCATGAATCTTTCACAGTGCACAATGGTTGATTTGAAAATTTTTCAAACATTATATAGACGTACGCTTTGTGAGCATAGTCTATAGCCCTATGCTAAGCATTAGCAAAACTAACCTTTTTTTCATAAAAATTAAAAACGATAACTGTAGTGCTTAATTTGAAGAGAGGCGTTTTATTAAACTCTAAAAAATAATGCGTTTAGTAAAATCCCAATTTTACATGTTGTATCTCAATTTCTGAAGTGAACAACTTTCCGTACAATTTGATGGTATTTGCTTTTTTCTACGGTAGTATTACCTGTATGAACACCATAGCACAACTAATAATTTATTGCGTGCTACACTGTCTTCAGTTTGCAACAAACATTTTTAGCACACCTGAAGCTCTTCAAAAAATTTCTCACTACTTTCTGGACCACTAAGAATGGCTGAGAGATGACCTCCCGGTTGATTCGCTGGCCCTTGCTTGAGCCGGTTGTAGTCCGCTGAAGAAATAATGTGTCTGTTCAATGCAGCTCGCATGATTGCGAAAGGTTCGCTAGTCACGTCAATGTCACTGTCGTCCTGTCCATTTTTATGATCTTCCTGCATTCTACCTGCAATAGCATAGGCCTGCGGTAGTAGTTCAGACAATAACACCACCTACGCTGGTTATACGGTTAATTTCCAAAAGAAATGCTCATACAGATCACATTTAAGAAGACGGAAGATGCTAATTATGACCAAACAAAGGAAAAGGGAAAACGGAGAGACAATGAGTGTTTTTTAAATGAACTTCGCTGAAGGAAGTGTCCTGACAAGTTTCATTTCTAGAGTCAATAAATTTGAGAGGTTTTGCGTTAGTTGTTTTTGTAGTTACTGCAAATTACTTATTTTCAAAATACCGGTTTTAGGCACCGATGTTCAAAATAGCGGCTTCTTACCGGCCTTTGCTAAATTAGCAGTAAAATACCGTCCGGGCCGGTTAAATACCGGCCATCTGGCAACCCTACATACAGCAAGCTGTCCCTACGCAGCTGCAACAGGGTACGAGCTGGTGGCGTATCTTAGTGTATGGAAGGGTCTATAACCTGTCAAATTAATTTATGTTGTGATTGTCGGCTGAAAAGGCGGGAATGCCTTCACATTAACCGTTACGTAACAGCGGTAAATCCTTTTTCGGTATCTCAATGACTTCGGCATTAGAGTGCGAACTGCTGACTCCATTATGCTATATTTGTTTTTTTGATGAACCGTGGCACGGTGAAACAGTGTATTGCATGAATTGTATATAGCTTAGTGTAGTAGTTTCTACCTAGCTAATCACTGGTTCGCAGTTTCGCAATTTAATGAAAAGCTACGTCAGAAGTATGCCTTGTCAGAAAAGGACGACACGATTTTGAAGCTGAGTGCATTACGTGTGGTTGCATTTTCACAGCGCGCACAGAAAGGTGAAAAGACTGTTGCGGCTTTGTGGATATCGACTACCAAAAACTTCTTCTCATAGCGTAAACAGGTGGCTAACACTTTATCTAAGCTTGCCAAGGATGCTTCAATTGTACCCAGCTTCACAGTCATACTTCATGTCCATCGACAAGCCAAGTGTTGTTCTGAAACTTTTTTTTGTGTGAATTCTCTGAGCGAACTCTATTTAAGAGATTTGCAATCATTTGTGGCTGTTTCCAATGAGCAAGTTCAGGATATTGAGAAGACAAAAGCATCAGTTGTCGAGGTTGTATCGTGTTGCGCCACTGCGAAAGCAGCAGTTCAAGAGAGAATCAGATGAACGTATCAAGCCAAGTTAAATCAGCACTAAAAAAAATTCCGAGAAGAAAGCAAGGATCGTGACTGTGATTTATTCGTGTCAGATGTATCTGTATTGTACAAATCTTGTGTTGCATTTCTGGATAAGTGGACCACTTTATTTGCTGGATTTCACTGCTTTGACTAAATTCTGTTGCAAACAATGGGAAAATGTTGAAGCATGGAATAGTATCTCCTTGAGAAACGTTTCTATTGATGAAGCTGAACTGTTTGACCAATACCAAACTTGTTTGAGTTCGTGCAGAAAGACCATCAAACAAATGTAACTTATTGTAACATGATGGAACATGAAAGGTGGGCAAAACATTTTGTAACTTGCAATATCATTGAATGCTTCAGCGAATTGATAAAAGATTGCATAGTTTTTCTTCAGCGTTATGGATCATTACGCTAATGCGGAACGTAGTTTTTTCCGTGATGCAACCACAAACCTAAAAGAAAGAGAAATCTTTCTAGTTGCACCAGTTTCTTCTTTATTGAATCTGGTATACAATTTGAAACATATTTCATGCAAGCAGTTTCATAATATTGTTTAAAGGTAATACTACATTTTTAACAAATTTAAGGAAACTGCAGAATATTTCGGGCTAAAATAGGACAAATTCACGGGCTAAATAGGACAAGTTAATAAGGATTTTGATTTATATGTTTTGACTGGAACATCGTCCACATCCGACGTCTTGTTTAAACGCTTAAAACTGACGAATATTTGTTGTTTGACTTGTTAAAGTGCAGATAATACAGTTAACTAAGTGACAGGCGTAAGTCCTCCTTTTTGCTGATAAATATATGGCAACCCTATTCTCGAGCTTATTAACAAATAAACATGGACAGTAGGAAAGAGTATCGACACCTTAACAACTGTAGAGCTTGTCCAAGTGGTTCTAAAAAACAAAAAAGCATAAGAGGCAGAAATGAGAGAAGTTGCAGCTAAGTCAAAAGGGATTCAAGATTACTATTCTGCAGTGACAATGAAGTCCAGCGGAGACATTTCTGCGGATCCTGTGAAGAGGGCAGAAAATCGAGGAACATGCTGTGACAGACCTAGTTGTACGTAACAATGAGAATAGACCTTTGACCAGCGGTGCAGCACCACTAACAGAAGAAGGTCAAGAAGCATCATCGAAAAACACGATAGATGAGATAGTTGCCGCTGTCACGGTAGGCAAAGATATCGGTCTGTGGCTAGCCAATATGCCAAAAATGCGGGATTATTGGTTGAAAAATGAAACTTGTACTCTTCGACATTGCGACGAAAAGTTATTTTTAAACCATGATGTCCCACAACATCCACAATACAGAAAAGAAACTCGTAACGGAAATGCACCATAAATCTTATTCGTCACCAGAACCACAACGGCGAAGTAGTTGACAGAAGCTGGCTTTGTTTTTCTTGTTCACAAGGTTATGTTTATTATTTGACTTGTAGACTGATGTGCCCAGATACGACCAAATATGCGCATTTCCTTGTTGTAAAGGGATTCTACGACTGGAAGTACGCTCTTGAGCGCCCGAGGAGCAGGCCCGTAACCATGTATTCAGTTTTTTGGGGGGTCAAAATACATTTTTAGGGGGGACAAGGCTTTTGTTCTTATTATGCTTTAAAAAAAGTTTTCTGGGCAGTCTCAACAAATTTTGGGAGGGCACAAAAAATTTTGGGGGAAACTGCCCCCCCGTGCCTGCAGGCCTGTTGAGGAGACACGAGCAATCAATGAAAGACGTAGATACCACGATTACGTTTAACCGCAGATGTAAATCACTTGGAAGAATTTATACGGAGCTAGCCTGACAGGTTAGTTAATGCGAACTGTATTGCAAATCACTTCTGCAACGTTTGGTTTCTGTCATAAAATTTGCTGATCGACGATTGGCGTTTAGAGGAGATGATGAAAACGTTGGATCATCCAGAAACTTCTTTGAAAAAAAATTTAAAAACTTTTTTCAAGCAGATTATCGAAAAAAGATGCGATGCTTCTGGTGACCGGTTGTGTAAAAGTTTCACAAATCGCTAATCAATGTCAAATATCATGTTGTATCAAAAAGTTGTGTTACAGTTGAGTTAACTTATGTGACGTCTCAAGATTACGTCATAAAGATTAATGACCCAAGGAATAGTAATGACTTCATCGATCATCCCCTACCTAAGATTCTGTGTATGCACATGGGGCCTCCCATCACGCCTGGGCCCCAGACCCCCCACCAACTAAATCCGGCGTTGTGAGGATGCGCAGTATTACGTGAAATCGACTTCCTATTAAATATTTTTCTGATCGATCCCTTCTTTGTCTCCCTTGTGGAAAGTAGTTGATTGGAATATTTTGTGATACAGACAATTTTAATTGGGACAAAAACTACCTTTTGCTTGAATCATTTTTTCACCATTGGTGTTTTTTTCGGTTTGAAGACACTTGTGACTAAAATATTTTTTGTTTTAGAAATCTGATGAAAGAAAGCATTTTCTTAAAAGTTCTTGAGGAAAAAATATTTTGTAAAGTGATTTTAAAAAAATTATAACAAAACTCATGCATGGCGCAAACGATGGTGGTATAACAGTGTTTACCAAAACGTTTACGAAATGTCTGTTCGTTGCTTTGACCGTTATTTTTATCATTAGACTTTTCAACACTTCCGTTTTTCGCTTGCCCATGAAATGCTGTCTTTGACTTGCGTGAAAAGGTTGACCGACCGATTGCAATTGATATGTTATCAAAGAGACAACACGTTGAGTACACGGGCATATCAACTCGGTAAGGAGTTACGATAGGAAAACGCAAACTGAATGGGAAAGTATGCGGGAAGTCCAAAAAATAATTGCGTACAGCTCAAGAAAACGTCCAGGTAGTTTTTTTGGCAAACTTTTTCTGGAGGAAGTGTTTTTCATGGAAAGCACTTTGTTGACATCACAGTCACATTGCGTCAAAATGCGCCAGTCCATACCGCTGAAAGCATGCAGCAAAAACTGCCCTGAACATTACCCCGTAGCACGCTGTTAGTCGCGAAACTCCCTACCTCAAGCCCATTTTTCCAGAGTGCTTGTTCCCAGGAAATCGTCCTAACTGGTAAATCGTTTGTCTTTGATGGGAAAAATTCAAGTTCACAAGGACTTATTACTCATAGGTACAGCGATGAGCTTCATCGCGAGCACCAATAATGAACGCGAGCACTCATGGTGATACTGTAGGTGCTGATGAGAAGTATGTAATAATAAGCAGGGGAGCACACTGGGCTGAAGTCTCATTTTTTTAGACGAACTTTTGTAAGGATTTGTGAACCTGTACGATTCGATGAAAGATGGTCATTTTCTATAGATCTGTCAAAGATGGTTTGCGATTGCGCACCAAATAGCTTAAGAGCGATATAAAACTCCACGTATTTCATATTTCAATTTGGGGTCTAGGAGCTTTGTTTGGGGGCTAACCGCACCCCCATGGCGACTAGACTGGGTCCAGAGTAGCTCGATGATCAGGGCGCTCTTGAGATTGCTCATGAAATTTGTGATTGAAATGGATAAAAGCAAATAATAAACGGAGTGACACAGCGAGCAATGAAGACCCTAGAATCTGCATATGACGAGTAAGAAACCGATGCTTTCACTAACGAACAACAGCTGTTTATTGAAGTTGAAATTGAAAAATTTGTGTTGACATTTCTGTAAATACAGCAGTACTAATTGTGCACTGTGATTGCCAATACTGTAATAAACACTACGTTTGGATAATTATTTTGTACGTTTTGCTAAAACTAGCGGCCTCATAAAATTTCTTGGTGTTCCCTTAAACCAAACCTTAAAAAAACCCTGCCTGTTGATATTAAGAAACTAGGATATTAGCAGTAAGGTTCGTTCCAGCCACGGGTTCATAGTTTCGACGAACATGCGGTCAGTTAATTGTGCTGAATTTTTTCCAAACGAGTTTTTCACTTCACCGGAGTCGGCATTATGTGTTTTGAGTTTGATTAAGTGATTGCGTTTCTGGACATCTTCGGCTGCCCGCAAAAAGTAAACTGAAAACAGTTTTATTACCCAGACTGCGTGCACCCGTGGTTGTTCCTTGTTCGCAACAATTAATGGTGCGAGCAGGTAGTTTGCGTGACGCATTGCGGATAAAATCCGCCGCATTCAGCCGCAGCGCTGAAGAACCTGTGCAGTTATTGGTGAGCTGGTGGTGCTTTTCAAAATTGACCGATTTTACTTGCTAACAAGGCGCAGAAGCCAGTATTATTCATATAGCTCTCTGTCGGTTGGCATCGGACAACCCACCGTGGTAGTGTGGACTTGTTCGGTAATGTGCTCCATTGTGGCAACTGCTGCCCTGAACGGAGTTGACACGGAATGTTTGTGACACATCCCGACGAAAAGTCCGAGCTTTTCACCCGAACTCCAAAGAACCGGCCAAACCTCAAACTGTACTTAGCAAATTGACCGCGACATCAATTTGAGGTCGCTTTCGTACATTAACGCCAGTACATGGCGTATACTGTAACTGCTAAGGAATGTAACATAATAGTAGTTACGAAATTGAGGCTCAGGCAATTAGTAGACTGTAGCTTTAGAGTTTAAGGCTTAAGCAGACATATTTTAACCATTGTCTAGTTTGTGAAGAAAGGTCAAGGGCAGTTAAAAATTCCCTTGAACTATGTTTGTCCGTGCTGTAATGACCAGTTACAAAAAAACACTCATCAATGTTGAGTTTAACAAGCCCAGGTTTTTCAACGCAGTAACGTTTGTACATTTTTTCTACTTCGGTGAAAATTTAAGCCTGTGAAAATTTTTTCACATTTTTTAAAATCCCAATTCATGCATCTCAGAAATAATTGTCAAACTCATGAAATGAGCTCATGCGAAGCTGGGAAGAGCAGGTGTGCTCGTTTTCCCCAGCAGTATATTACGAATTCGTTTGATCCCAGCTTGCTAACATTGATAAATCAATTAGAGCCCAGTCTTTTTCCTAATCCTTAGGAGTCGTGAAGCGAACTGTCCGAACTTGATACTGTTGTCATTATTACTCCTATTTTGCTTTTTTAGGTGGAACGGTTCAGTGGTGCCAACAAAGCCAGATTGGAAGATTTAATCAAGAAGCACGAGATGTAGAAGTAGTAGAAGCAATCAAGAAGTAGAAACAATCATTTTTGCCTGTCAAAGTACCGCTTTTATGCATATGTAGCAATATATCCTGTACCTACCCTGACGCACCTCTTATCTCTCAGATGAATGTGCTTTGATTGTTGGATGTTTTTTCAAATAAAACGCAGATATTTGGACTGTTGCTATAAACATAAGTGCAGTGATCTCTGCGTTCTTGTCAGTTACCCAGTACGCTTAAGAGCACAAGAAACATTTGAAAGCAAAATCTTTTTGTGGCGAATTGTTTTTTTTTAACAACTTAATACAAGCTGCGGCGATGTTACGAGGTGCATATTTTTACTTAAATGATGAATACAGTACTGGCTTGTGTGCAGAGGGGGCGGGACGAAGTCTGTGACCTTGCACCAGTGGTGTAGGAGGCGGGGAGAAAGCGCACCCCCAAAAGTTTTGATTTGTCGAAAATCTGGGAAAAATCTATGAAAAGTTCGCAAAATACCTGAAAATAAGGATGAAAATGGCCCCCAACGTGGGGAGAACCACATGAAGACTTTTTTTGGATGTCATCCCAAACATGATTTGTGTGGGAAGAAATACTCACACAAACAGTTTAGGGAAATTCGGGCAAAAATCTTTAACATCCCCAAAAATTTGCCTGCTGCACCTATGCCTTTCACGTACGTTTTACAACGGTCAACTGCCTTGCTTACTGCTGCGTAACGTGGTACGAGACTCGTAGAGCTTTTTTCTTTTCTTTGTTCTCCCTTGAGGTGACGTTTGTGTAGGGAAATCCGTTTCGACGTGGCAAACGTCTGGACAGGTAGTGTCACTGTGGGCCTAAATATATATCACATTCGTCAACACTAGAATTCGACAAGCAGGCATGCAATCAAGTATTCGCTCCGGGCAACATCAGACCTCTGCACGCCCCTGCTGTGCAATTTGGTTCATTTTGAGTGATCATGTTGTTGATGTTTGCTTAATAAAACAACGGACGCTGAAACATGTTTTACGTTAAGTTTATCATAACTAGGGCAACCACTTTTTGACCTAAAAACTTTAAATTTTAACTTCTTTGACCTATCAATTCCCTGCGTTTGCAATTGTAACGCGGAATACAAAACCTATATTAGAAATCAAACCTACAGGTTAAAAAGCTTTTTTCTGTTGAATAAAAACAAAAGTCGAAGTGTGAAAGACCCAACAAATTAGAGGTAACAAGCCGTAGACGCAAATCAATCCAAACGTACAAGATAAATATCCAGTGTCAATAAATCTCCTGACGTCACTGAGAAGGTTCTACGTTGTTGTGCTTCAATATCAAGTACAGTAGTCCCCGCTTAAAAGCCCACCTCGGGATCGGACGATTTTGGGCTTATTAACCGGGGGCAAATTTTCGCCACTCATGCGTATAAGTGAGTATGGCCGACCGTACTATCGGCTGTTGCTAAATCTGTTAACACTGTACACAACAGTTTTAGACAGCCAGTGGCGTATCTAGGGTATGGCAGGCGTGGCACGTGCCATGGGGGTCACTTTGACGGGGTGCAAAACTTGCTTGGCAAAAATTAAAATATTTATGTACAGTTTCTTGAACCTCGATTTTGCGCCGCATGCCAGGGACAGGGACGTAACAAGGTTAGATGGCGCCCGGGACAATAAGCAAGTTTGGCGCGCCTATGTTTGAGCCTGAGGTCTTCCCGAAGCAAATGTGCTGTTTTGAAGAAAGTACTTGTGACATTGTTGGGCCTTTTCGGCGCCCGGGGAATTGTGCCCATCTTATCCCCCCTCATTATGCCCCTTTGCCATGCATTTATAAACTGCATAGCTGCATCAACACCGCACCCTTACCTGAAGCATTAAGTCGGGCGTGTTACGCCAGCACCACCAAGCGTCATGACAAAACTGGTGTTGTGGCATGCTATAGCACGACGGTCAGACACTGACAACAAGAACGTTCGGTTGCCATATCTACGAGACCTCGTCCTTCTCACGCTATAAGAAAGGATAAGTCAGTCCGTACTGCTGCGTTTCAGGCAAGAAGATATTTAGTCAGAATCTGGCTGAAACGAGTTTAAGTCCGTGGCTGTGAGAATCTGACTGATGCTCAAATAACTGCTGTTGAGGTCGCACAAATTTACAAATTACTTAAATTACTGCGGCCCACCCCGCCTTTATGAAACTTCTTCGATCGCCACTAGTGTCCGATAAATAGGCTGAATATAATGCTCCATTCCGGAAACTAAGGTAGAGAACATTAGTTAGTCCTTGAAAAATTAGCAGTTAGTATCGTTGTCGTACTAGTTGAGCAAAAATGTTAACTCAAGCAAGAGATTTGTTATTCTTGTTTAGAGCTAGCTTTTTCTGTCCAAATTTGGCTTTCTGTTCGATGTCCAATGCCTTGTGAAAGGTCCTGACTGTGAGAAACTAAAATCTACGTGTGACAATTTAGGAGCTGTGTACAGTTCAGATGTAGATGTCAAGCAATTATACGAGAAGAGCCTAAATTGCAAAATGCTGGTTTCAAGTGGTGTAACTTAAAATTATCGCGTCCTGAAGTCCTGACATTCTTCGAATTGCTTTGCAAATAATGCTAATGATGGCAGTTAGTTATGCAGTATTTATTGCAAGCTGCGAACGATCTTTCAGTAAAAACTGGTCCTTTCATACCTCCGGGCCTCATTGATTAACAATAAGTCAGAGAAGGTTATGTGATATAGCTTTGATGAAAATAGAAAGGGAGGAAACAGCAACCGCTTACTGTACTTTCATGAAATCATAGACGACTTTGCTTCGATAAATGCACGGAAACTGTTGTTTTGTTTTAATTAGCATCTTTGTGTAATTTAACCGGAGAAGGCTGGATATGTTTATGTTTCGATGAAATTGTGTGTTTTGAACAGAAGTGATACATGACTTGCATTAAATAGTTTATTGAACAATTCAGATTGAATGTTTTTTGTTTAAAAAGAAACTGTCGTCTGCAGTTGCAATATGTTGTTTGATTTTTTTGTAAGATATACAATTTTGTCAGGCAACAATATGTAGACCTATGGACTACGATAACGTTATTATTTGAATGTTATTGATGTTTATCATAATAAAAATAAATGAGTATAGAAGTATGTTGTAATGGCCATGGATAATTTATATTTTATTTGCTGAAAAGTTTAAAGCAAAAGTAAACACAAATATTTTCAGTTTTCAAAAATTATTTTCTTTATGGTTTATCTTTCGCAAAAATTGTGCCTACATTTAATATTTAAATTATTAGAAAGGGCGCAGATTTAAATTTTGCCATGGGCGCCACTTTGCATAGATACGCCACTGCAGACAACAAGCAAATTTCTTTGTTTTTTACGGCAAAACAATGTGCATTTCGGTGCAAAAAAATCAGGAGTAAGTTGCCTCATTGGTTGTTGGTGGAGTAGAAACTGTCGACCACGGCCGTACAATTTTTCTTGCGTATCGATCACGTCACAAATAAACGATCTGTGTCGAAACAGTTGAATTAAGAACTACATCAGCAGCGTAACGAAGTTTGAAACGATCGAAAGCAAGACAAAGAAGTGTGAGTTGCGATGTTTTTTCACCCAATTTAAAGCAAACGTGTTCGAAAATTGGTCTTATTAAGCGCGTTTTTTTATTACAGGAATAAATGGAGTACTTCCGGGCTGGACAATTTTGGGCTGATTAACCGGGTGGGCTTAATAATCGGGAACTATTGTACGACCACTCCTGGCGTAGGCCTACTTTTAATCGTCCAGTAGTTGGCAAAACAACATTATTACGTCGCAAAAAGTCAGAATTTCAAATAAAGTCGCAAAAGCATGTCAACATCTGTTGTAGCTTAAATAAAATATCGACAAAGAGAAAAAAACTATGCTGCAAGAAATTTTGACTTAAGGATAAACTTCGACTTTTTTTGGCCTAATAATTTTGGAGTCGCTCATGGCATCAGCGTGAAATTTGGTTTGTGGACGTTTCATAAACTGTGAAAGAGTCAGAAAAATTTTGGCTTTTGGTTTCCCTAATCATAACGCAATAGTTGAACCATAACGCAATAGTGCTGTTCAGGGGTGTAGTGGGGCGGGAACGTCATTACCACACCTTTTTCACGTTTTGCTTTAAAATGAGTTTGAAGCTGTTTTAAAATGGCTATTTTTGGGTGCGACCCCACACCTTTTTTGTTAGCACTACATCCCTGCTACTGTTGTTTTTCACGTGCCTCGCAGTAGCATCAATTATTACTGTATTTATTTGCTGCTGATTCTGGCCCATATCCAGTGGTAGGATTCAGCCGGTTCGCACCGGTTCTACAGAACCGTCTCGCGGAATTTTATGAGATCAGCGAACCGGCTAGCATTACGGGTTACTGTCAATGGGTTTTTGCATTTTATCTGATATGATACCCCGATTTTTGAGATCCAAGTAGCTCACGTGTGTTTTTTCAAAATGTGCAATGGTCAAGTTCGCACGGAACAGTTATACATTGTGTTAATTTTTATAATTGTGGTAATTTTCCTTTTGTGATTGGCAACACTTTGTAGTTATGCTGGAAATTGAATTTCTGCGTCATATGTACAAGTCATGAGACGACTGCTTTTTTTTAGTGTGGCTGTTAGCAGTCATGGGATTCAGCCGGTTCGCACCCATTCGCTGGAACCTGTTCTTGTAATTACTTTAATCTCGAGAACGGGTT
>JGI24158J21664_10007378_pt1 | contig 14607 bp, 10 predicted proteins | sample Ectturendosymbi3_FD_21664 | JGI IMG/M metagenome (IMG submission 21664) | reverse complement strand
AAGCAAAACAGTAAAAGTATTGCAACTGAGGCGGGGCCCCTAGACATGGCTGGGGCCCCCCCCGGCCGGGGGGTGCGGGGGGCGGTTCCCACGGCCCTGCATATTACCCTCACGTCACGTGATCTACTCAAGTATCGCGTCCCAGGTAATTGCAATTATCGTATTTTTCATTATTACGTGTATGCATCGCCAGTGATGGGGCCAAAAATTTTTTTTGGGAAAAATGTATGACTTTAGGCGAGTAACAGTACTTTAGTTTGAGACGCCGCTTCTCAAAACACAAAATTACTAGATATGCTAAAAGGCTTGGGGGGCATGGCCCCTCCCTGGCTACGCCTACGTGTCAGAAATCTAAGACGCTGGTCTACGAAGCAGCGTTGTAAGCGAGGAGCATTGAAGCAAATATACATATTTGAAGGCTCCATTGTCACGTTTGTTCAGAAGTTCTCATTACTTCGCAGAAATGCGGGGATCTGCCTTTTTAAAATCCTGGTCCGTCCTGATCCGAAAGGTTTTCTCATTTTCAAAATGCGATCCTATCGCGATCCTGTACACAAGTTACATCATTGCATTGTATTGTTTTTCGAAACTATATGACGATTTCACGGCCAAACATCACATACACTAATTTCGTTTATCACTTTTTCCCATACACAACTTCTTTGTACCTGCCCTCTTGTAAACAGACCTTATCTCCTCGGTTTCCGAACCACTCATCATATGGTTTATCAGAAACCCAGGGGCGTAACAAGGTTAGATGGCACCCAGGACAAGAGGCAAATTTGACCCCCCATGTTCGAACCTGAGGTTTTTCGTAAGCAAATGTACTGTGTTGAAGAAAGTACTTGTGATCTTGTTGGGACATTTCAATGCCCCCCACAGTCATTTGGCGCCCCCAGTAGTAATTCGCTGCCCGGGGAATTGTGCCCCCCCTTTTCCTCTCGTTAAGCCCCAGAAAAACCTCTCTGCTAGTCTAATAACCTGCAGCCAAACGTCATTCTGCAAAGAATTTGAAATCTATTCAACGGTAAGTATAATTCCACGTCTAATAGGCTACTCTTCATTAGGAAGTTTCATCTGGATCTGCATTCTGCAGTCTACCCAATGCAGAACACTGTTTTTCCATTCACTACCGTGTATTGTCAGTGACTAGTCACTCACAAACTACAATTCAGAAATGACTTACGGTAAATTTGCAAACAATCACAGCAGAAAGTGGGCCAGCATGGACATTCCTCATTTAAACTCTTTGTAGACTTAAGTTGGAACTCAATTCATGATTTGTACTGGGTTGAAAATATTATGAAAACTTGAATACTTCCAATTTTAGTCGTTGGCAATTTCTAATTTAATATCCAGCACTTGGAATAAAGCATAAAAATGGAGTCCAGTCCTGATTCAGATAATTTCACCATATCCTGCAGGGTCTGGATCCTGATCCTGTACACACCTCTGATACTTTGTTTGGAAACAAATGAGGATTACATCAGTAACATTGCGCTAACGATAAGTTGCTGAATAGACACTTTTAATCATGTTGCATTAAAAACTACTCTTCATTCAAAGGCACTCAGACCTAAACACACGATATTACAAAATTTTCAAAATTTAAACAAAAGTCATAAATCAAATTTTATTCGCGTTCGTAATGTATTGAACAGTATAAACCTACGCTCAACAGTAGCGAGAAACACACACAAATAGAAGCCAATAACACAGTTTTGTGAGGCGTTTTTATGCATACTAGGATGCTTTTATACGACCAAAAAATTTTCAGCCAAGTTGATAGCATCCTTGCAACGCAGTGCTTTAATGAAGAACGCTGTGTTAGCGATGGATGTAACAGGTAGTTTTAACTTTATAAACCAACAAAACGTTGAATAGATTTTGTACAACCAGGTTAGTGCAGTGCAGTAGCAAAGATTCGCGAATATAGTTCAGCTTTCAAAGCCGTACAAGCTTGACCAACTTGTACATACACAAGAAACGCTAGAGCGTATTGACTTTCGGTTTTCAGGAAGGTCCTTTCCCGTGCAGGAAACAAAATGCTACTCCCCGTAACACGTATAACAGTTATTGGTTGGTGCCCTGATACATAGTCGTAACAGAAGGGGTTTGGAAGCATTTCATGCCCAATCTTTTTGGGTAAAAATGAAGATTACTGGAAAAAGTCTCGCAAAGTGGTATGAAGTCAGAACAAATTAACCGCATTGTGAACGAACTTTCGGCGGTATTTTCTTTTCAGATTTTGGAAATNTGGAAAAATTTACGGATGCCTTCCTTTTGGACGTTCGTAATTTTCACGGAAGAAAGCACCCGTTTTAGCAAAAGGCGTCAATTTTGCGGCAAAATTATTTTTACTTTCGAGTCGAAAATTTATTCGTTGAGTGAAGGCTTTTTCTTATGCTAACACGCACAGTTTGTTGGGTGAATAATTTGTGCCCCCAACAAATTTTGCGCGGGGCGCGGGTGCACCCTGATTTGCATACAAGTTCCGGGTTGAAATCAGTTTTCGATCGACGGAACCAGGTAGCACTTGCCACCTAGCAGGGGTGTTGCAAGAGTACGTTTGGAAGATGTGAATTCAGTCCCGTCGCCACGGGGAGGTTTTGGTGGGCTAAGCCCTCCCAAACAAAACTTCAATCCCCCATCCCGTAAAGCTCCACTGTTGACGTAAAGCTCCACTGTTGATGATTTTCTGGCGACTGTTCTGTGTGCATTGCGTTTCAGTCACCTTCATCCGATTCAATGTGTGGTGATTATTCTGATGAAGAAAGCGAACATTGCGCCATGTTGGTGAAAGCAACACCACCAACGGCATTTCGAAAACAACACTCTCAGCTTGCAGCGCTCTTTCATGCACCGATACAAAACTGAAGGAAAAAGTTAAAAGATCATTTTTCACAGGATGGGAACCGCAGAAAGCATGCGAGCCTCGAAAAAATTGAACAGTACGTAGTGCGCGCTACACCCGATTGAAACATTCCAACTTTGTCGAAACAACGCGAGTCACGATCATAACAGCAAATACGAAACTACTAACTTGAAAGAGTGAAACTTTGCAAATAAAGCCGTACAAGTAAAACATCGAACTGATTTCACATATCAACCATTTGCTGGTAGTTTGAAAACCTTAGGCAAAAATACAGCTCACGGAAGATGGTTTCTGCGAACTCGAGGAGCGTCGCACGCTTCGCTTCTCTCAGCTTCGCGACAAACGTAACAAAGGCTTTCGATGACGCGCGAGAGACAAAGTATGCGCGACACAGTTGGTGATCACGTGGCAGTGTCGCAATCATATTCACTGCTCAGCAACGACAGCTCAGGTGCTGGAAAGACGAACTGACGGAGCTTTGGGATTTCCACCTGTGCGCCCCGGGAACTGACGAGCGGTTCTGAAAACCCTTCACGCGAACGTTAACAGTGACGTCAGGCTGTGTTGTAGCCTGGCCAGAAAATGTTCCAAAATATGGCGAAGATCATGAAAGCGGCGTAGACGGCGACGGCGATCCAGAACACTACTTTGTCGCGCAGCGATTTCTTAAAATTAATGAGAACCATCAGTCCCATAGTGAGGCCAGCGATGGCGCCGGCAACGTGGGCCACGAAAGACACTTGTGCGCCGGCGGTCGTGTTCTGGAATCTTCTGTAGATGGAGTAACCGAAGTCGGCGCATACTGTGTAAAGAAAATTGAATGAAAACTAAATTAAAAAAAGAACTGCCTGCAACAACAACAAAGGTAGAGAAATCACGCGTTTGAAAGTCCATTGTGCCTGGAATTTCAGTTTCGTTTTTATTGTTGAATGTGATTACCTAATCATTAAATGGTTCAACCAGTGAGGAGAACCGCACATTTCTGCTTACTCCATCCGATAACGGCTTCGGCAATACTCGTGCAATACTATAATTGCATACGTACAATACTCACAACTCTTAGAAACGACTGGATAGGGCTCTGGTAAAGATTAACTTCTAAAAGTACTTACGCACGAGCAGAACAAATATAGTCCGCAGTAAGCTTGACAGCTTGTGCATGACGTCACCGTTCTGAAACAAATAGAAACGCCCATCTTTATTTTAGTGTTATTTAAAGAGCAAGAAGAATTACCCGATATTCAATAAGCAGAACTCAACTGAAAGCTGTGTCCGCTTTCCCATATTGCTTTGGGAAATAATTCAGTTCGGTTAAACAAGAAATTCCTGAAGCAGACAAGGCACCCTGCTACATACATGTAATTTAAGCACGTGTGTGGCTTATTTGACCGGTCAAGTTTTCAAGCAAACTCGCTCAGATCCGCAAATCGATGTCTGAACATTCCCAACGATTGTCTGCGGTTTGCTCGAATTGCACAACGAGTGGGATGACAATGAGCACTGTCTCACGGAGCGTGGTAAAACAATTTACTGATTGCTTCAACTGCGCCGCCCTTGTGGAGGCTTTCTGCTGAAACGTAGATATGCGCAAGTCCTAATAATCGTAAAGTCTTGGAAGCCAGAGCACGGCAGGCAGATCCCTCGAAAACACACAGCGAACCTTGAGTCTTCAATTCATGCAAATAGTTTCCAACGATAAAAACTAAAATTAAACGAGATAATATGTTTCCCCAATCATTCTTTCTTTGTGCGTAAACCTGACACGTCAAATATTTACCTTCACACGTGTATTCGCAATTTCTAGTTCGCCCGGTAGGAAGACTTAGGCTTTCCGGCATGCCGACACTTTAGAAAAACAACGTGCAGGAAAGGTGCCACAGGTGTTGATTTGACTACCTGACCAACAGCTTACCCAACACCGCCCTAACAATGCAGAAATCCATATTTTATAAGGAACTATCATAAATTGACGCTTCGATTTCAAGTCGCTTTGATCTTGGCTTCCACGCAACAAGCTTCAATTCCTTCTCTTTGATACAGATATGTGTGACGTCAGCAGGGCTGGTGCACGTAGAAGTTAATATTTGCTGAATGGCAGACGCCCAGCAGGTAAACTAATGGTAGCAACGAAACGCTACACGGGCGTCTTCATGCGCCTGATTGACTGATTGTAATCATCACCGCGAAAGCGTTGATTTTAAAGAAAAAGCGTCACGGTTTCGATTTTTCCAAACTGTTTCGTTCGTCTGCATCAGCTTTGACGTTTGACCACCAGGGCAAATCAGGCATTTGCTCTAATCGAATGCAGCCAAGCATCTACCAACCAGTTTGCTTCATTCGGCAAACACGCTGCTGCAGTGCTGCAAAGAGCTTGTTTGAGAGATGCAATCTCGATCCTTATCTGTTAATTCGCATTGAAAAACGAGCATTGCATCAAAAAGCTTGGACAAAGCAGTTCGGCAAAAACGCACAGAGAAGTTGTATCAACGCAATTGTGAATAAATGAAACTGTCGGTAGCAAAGCAATTTATCAGCCTGTAGCAAGTAAGCCGTAGGAAGTTATGCACATCCCTCTGGGAATATGTGGCGCAAGGAACGAACCAGTTACACGCAGCTGCTTTCAAAGCAAAGTCTGATCATGGGTCGCAACACAGAACTGTGATGTGACAAAAGCGAAATGCGAGATGCCTACCACCGCGTATTCACATCTAAAGCATGGGCGCTCGCAGAATGGGTATGTGATTTTCGCAGAAAAATGGGGGTGGTTTAAATAAATAGGCCCAATGCTCTTTAAATCGGCTATTAAGAATTCGTATGCAGTTTACTTTTATTATCACATTCTATTCCAAGTGCATGAATAGAAGTAGCAGGCGGGTAATCACTAACACCATGAGTTAGGGACAACTTTCTATTTCCCCTAAGCTTATAGCGTCAATTCACCTCCCGCGGGAAAATATCTTGCCAGCGACCATGACCTTAGGCAAAGTCACCGTAAAATCTTTGTTACGCACCAATATGACGTTTGCTAACTGTGCTGTGAAAAGAGAATAGACTCCTCCACTGGCTCCCACAAGCGGAACGGTGGGATCGAACATAGAACTCCCCAGCGAGCCTGCAAAGCATAAAAAATTGCGTTGGTCACATATTTTGAGCTGGAAGAACAACGCTGCTCACCATGTGCGAACAAATGTCCTTTGGGGTCTAAAACCTTGAGTCGCAATCTTGCAAAGAAGTGCTACGTGCTTCAGCTTGAATTTAAAAACGTCAAGTAGTGAGCGCATGCAGCCACGGCGAGCTTACATCACGCGCAAGAGTCGCTTCAGCTCCCACGAGATAGTTGTTGGAGAACAATTGAAAACCCTCGCAAGGCTGAAATGCTCAAGCCTGAAAATAGGTTGAAAGTTGAAGAGATACTTTGAGATACGTGTGAAGGAGGAAATTGATTTTCGACAGCAGAGAATTAATTTAACACAATCGCAGAACTCAGCAGCAATCGCAACTTAGAAGAAACAAATGGAAAATTCACGTAAGGTCTGACACCATGTTTTGATTAGTTGTCATGCACTTGATTAAGAAGCTCTTCATAGCACTTTACTCTGCGCTTGTAAATCAGCAACTTTTAACAACCATTAGTTTTCAGTATATGCTTAAAACATGGCCTCTACGAGCATCAGTGACAGTTAAATCCGGAGTCCGCAAATGCTTTTTGGCGCGACCCTGAAAAATAGCTCTAAATTCTCGCGACCCAAACATTTCGTGAGCTTATGATTTTGTGAAAAATACTTTATAGTTAAATATTAATTTTCAGACTACTAATGTCAGTAGGAATTTTCTTGCAAAAATTGTATGAAACTTACCGCATAAAACAGTAAATGATCGCATTTATTATTCTGTCTAATGAGAATGGCAAATTTATGTAAATTAAATTATTTCGCGACCACGAGTGGAAGGTCTCGCGACCCAAATGTGGGTTGCGACCCACTATTTGCAAACCCCTCAGTTAAATCATGGTCTTAGCCCATCTAGAATTTATAAATAATTATTTATACACATCATAGAATGTTTGACAAACTCTCTTGGAGAATTTCAACCACTTTTTGGATCCAAAAAGTCAAATCTGTCACACAACGAGGCTAACAGCAAGTTGCTGCTTGGTTGGACATGTTTTAAAGGCAATGAGCAAGGTGAATTTACAAAAGTATTTTGTAATGATGCCATTTCGGTACAACGTGCCGTCGCCACAAAAATTTGTAAAATATTGTTTCAACCGTTTTCGTTAAATGACACTTCCTTGCTCAACCATCCCACAAACAGCAGTGTAAAACCTATGATACCGCATTGACACCTTCAACGCTTTGTGTTGAGACAGGCTGCCGGCGAAGGAAGTTAAACCTTCCGATGCAGAGGTTCCCAACCTGGGGTACATGTACCCCTAGGGGTACATATGCCTATCTGAAGGGGTATTATTGTACAGCCGCAACAAATTAACTTTGAACCATAAAAACGGAGTCTACGTTTATAGCTCCAAAATTATAAAAGTTACATTAAAAATTCAGTAATTTTTTGTTAATTCACTCAGCCTTTTCGTCATAACAAATTTTGGGGGTACACGCTCAACTGTCGAAATGCTAATGGGGTGCATGGTCAGAGCAAGGTTGGGAGCCCCTGCTTTGATGAGACACGATAAACACCAGAAAAATCTACCAAATTTTAAAATTTTCAGCTTGCTAATGAGCATATGATTACATATAATTTTCTGCAAAAACTTTAGTGAACAACGACTTTCGTGCACCGTGAAGAATAGCACTAGTTTCATACTGGGCTTGCCCTCATGCAGACGGTCGCTCATTAACAGTTGTTAAAGAATAACCAGACCAGCATAATAAGCTAAAAATGCGTTTTCAGGTAAAATGCGTTTTGCATCTTATGAGATATTATATAGAGTATTAGTTAATTTTTTTGCGTTTGCAAGTTGATTAGATGTTCAAAAAATAGCAGATTAAGACCTCTAAAACAAGGTGCAATTTAGAATGAAAAGAAACCAGTACTTTAGGGCGATAAAATGCATGTTCTGCACAGTTTAATCAACTTTGTGAAGACAACTGCGGTTTTGTAGGGAGTACAGAAAAATGCTTGTTTGCCCTTAATTTTTCACATTAGCGCCACGTCAGTAAAAGTTTTACAAGAAGTAGATCAAGAACCAAACAGGTCAGTCGAGGTTTTCGTTTCGATAGTTACCAGCTCGTGAACATTTCTAATCACAGCAGCGAAGGTCAAAACGCAATAGAGTGAAAGAGCTTTGTGACGTTCGTAAGGAAAGTGTTTCGTAAACACTCCAAGAAAGCAGGTGGCTGGCAGAGTTCGAAACGAAATCGGGAGCAATGAAAAGAAGGACGCTGCTATTCCAAATTTGAGATCTTTTGAAAAACAACACAATCTTCTTCGCTGCCAAATCCGAGGAAAGCGGTGATCAGTACAGTTAACAAAAACACACATGGTAGCTCGATGCTCAATACGACATCATTTTTGCGTTTATTAAACACTGAGCTTTAAAGTTTCGTACAAGGCACCAGCGTGCAATCGTAAAACCTAGGCTATTCCATTTTTTCACTATTTTTACATCATATGTTACGGAAATCGATAGAAGATAGAATATGTTATATCACTTCATAATTTCTAAACTAACTGTAAAGGTAGGATACTTTCTAACAAAGACTGCTACCATTACAGATTTTTACTCTTCTCATCAGGCAATTAACGTAGCCACACCAGCAAGTCTCTTATGCAGGCCAAAGCAAACCCGCAAATTGAATAACATTTAGTCATTTCCTTAAAATTTGCTTCTATTTTTGAGAGAAACCAGGTTTTTCAATTTCACCTTTCTGAATAGATAAATATTTGCCACAAATCGAAATCAAAGCCTTAAATCCTCTTCACACAAAGCAACTGACCACCTTCGTTTTCAAGCGCTTGCTACTGGATGCAGGTGCGGATCCAGGAGGGGCGATCTCCCCCTCTAAAATCTACGAAAGTACAAAAGTAACTTTATTCACCGTGATTTTGTACAATTCAGAAAACAACACTAGAGATTAAAATGCAATTTTGTTGTCCATTGTTTTGTCACAACTGTGTTGTGAAGTTTACTTCAACTCTCTTACAGTAGCGAAGCCGTTATCAGACTTGACTACCAAGTATTGCTGAAATCGCCCCCCCTAAAATTACTCCTGGATCCGCCCCTGGCTGGATGGGACTGTTCACACAAGTGGTCTTTGCTTTAAAAAGATGAACATTTTGGTCACCACCACTATTGGGCAGTCGCACTGCGCGCGACCTCTAGTGCTCGAAGCAAACCTCCTATGCTTCTTGAAAAGAAAGTGAGTTCCTGTCTTGGCTTTATTTTCTCATAAAAAAAACTAATTCACAAGCTCCATGTCAAATTCACTGGAGCAGCATAAAAGTTAAGTCCCAGCAACATCGTAGGAAAACACATTGTAACAAGATTCCCTCACGCGCATTAAAAACAATAGGTTTTTGTTATTTTGAAACTAGTCATCTCTTAAAACAGCCCCATATCATTTCTTGCACACGCTACAAACACTTTTCTTTATCAGCTTACTCTTTTATGGCTTTAAGGTTGCATGCTGCACCGTGAGTGCTTACCTGCTAGAACACCGGCGAGATATATCGCACCAACCCTCAGTCCTCCGTGAACCATTTCAAGAGGAATTCCCAAGAAAAGCTGAATGATAAGATTGAACAAAATGTGTTCCAGCCTGTGCAGAAGACGATAGTGATTAAGGCTGAACGAACTTCTAGCTGAAACAAGACAACGAGGCATGATGTCCCTATTTGATAGATGGAGATAATTTTATACGCAACAACATGTTTTAAGAAAGACACAGGGCTTGATTAAGCCGCGCCAAAACGACAGGTCTTACGGCATGAAAAAAGGTCACGTAGCGAAGATTTGCAAGTGGAATATGGAAATAAAGATAAATAAGATTAACGCAGATTGGAAACTAACGATAGAAACGTATAAATAAAGGTAAGAATAGCAATTACGAAGCAGGCAATGCACATTTCGAGCTTGGAACATTTTATTTGGCATGCATTTTGAAGTTTATGAACGTATCCAATTTAAAGGTAAGTTTTTCTAAACCAAACATCTGAATAAAAACATTTAAACACCGATGAGCAACATACAGTGCACATCCACGGGATTTTACACCTTCCTGGTCCATTTCAAGGGATCACGATATGTATTCAACTGTATTCATGTAGTTAAACGCCGTTGCTATGTATTGCGTTCATCCAACGCTTTATTTTACTTACAGTTAGATTAAACAAAAACGCAGCCGAATTTCTTGTAACTAACCCTGCATGGAGAAGCATGTACGTCAAGAACCTCCAAACTTCTTGTCGCTTGTTTGGATCAAATATCAAAGGACTTTGAAGCAGGTCCGGACTGTAAGACAACCACTCTCCAAGGGTGGCACCGTAGTAAATGTACACTCCCAACTGCACCAAATTAGATAAAAACATATGAAACACAGCACTCTGTCACTAAAATTACAGCAATGATATACTCACTTATGAATAAAAAAAGCAGTTTTTATGGGTTTTAGCAAAAAGTGGTCAACTGACAGAGGCCTACGTATTCACCTCGGCAGCTGAAATGAGTATCATGAAGATAGGAGGAGGTATACATGAGTAGCGTTCGTAGTAAAGCTTCTTGTCTTCTTCTTTCATCAGAACAAAGTTGCCGACCGCATGAACGCCTCTTTTAAAAGTAGTCAAATCTTTCACATCTATTCCAGTTTTCCGGGAAACTTCTTTGGTATCTTCTTGTTCCTATCAATAATAATGAAGTAAGCTTGTGTGCAGTTTCAAGCGTTTTTTGCGAAACGGTCAATTATTCATTTTGTTTCCAGGCAAATTTTTATAAGACAAAATTCGCTGCACAAATCGTGCCATCTCCCTCAGTGGATTGACAGTTGAAGGCTGACCAGACAGCGTTCTGGTTGACCATGCCTGTGATGAATAAACTTGGAGCAGACTGCCAGAAATGCGTGCAGCCGACAGTTTATTGGCAATTTAAACCAACCACAATTTTTCATCCGACTCTCAGATGACCACAGTAATTGAAGCCTTTGCTGCAAATCGCAATTTGGGCTAAAATTGCCTTCAGCGTGTTTTTCATCTTGCAAAGTGAATAAAAATCACAATTTTTCTGAAAAGTGACATCTATTTTAGTGAGTTTCAACAACACTAGGCAGAGTTTGAACAAAGTGAAATATATGTTAATAAGCGATTTCCCGAATGCGACAATGAGTCACAACAAGTTTACTGGCTGCCCGAGGCGTGTTGAACGCTAGGTCTTGAGACTGGACAAAGCAGAAAGCGAATTTTGTCGCATTTCATTAAATTTATTTTCGTAGGAAAACGCGCCTGTTGCAGCCAACTGATGTACGTTTGTCATAAAACAGAGATACAAGTCGTTTTATTACCCCATACTTTTCAAAACATTCAACCCTGATACAGTCACACGCCATCTCTTCACCGTTTCGAAAGAAAGATCCTCCAGTATGTTAAGTAGGCCTAACCAGGAAACATACCGAAATACCAAAATTTCGTTTCATAATTGGGCAGCTGATAAAAATGAGATCAATGCCATGTTCATGGAGACCAGAAACACAAACTAGAACAACCGTCACAATTCCTACTATGAAATCATAATAAAATATCAGCTGTTTCCATACAAGCACAATAGAGCACGAGGTTCAAGGTCGTACATCCTGCCCTACCAGTCGCATGATTTCCTCTTTGCTGATGTAGCCATCTTTATTTTTGTCAGTATACTCGAGGAGTCTTCTGATGGTTGCTTCCGGCAACGACGTTCTGTACTTTTCGACGATGTCTTCGAACTCTTGTACCGGTATTTGACCGTTGGCGTGACTATGCTGAAAGACGTTGTACCAGTATGGATCCATATTTCAAAATTGGCCTTATTTTATGCCATAAATACTGTCACAACCGCTATGATCATCCCGCCTATTTTCGCAAGAAGGTTACACATACAGTAAAAGTAATCCAAAAATGTAGAGCGGTTAAAATTTCTCTTTCGCCCTACGAAGCGTTACACGAGAAAGTAATTGAACCAACCACAGCCACCAAAAATGTCATTGGACAGCTACTATGTTTCAAGATCATATCTGGCTAGCAAAGTCGATCCAGCAAAGCTCTGACATGGATGATGTTTTTTTGGAACAAAAACAATTTCAACCAGAACAGATCCGCTCAAATCTTTTATCAGATCACTGGAGAATACGTGCGTGGTTCTTCACAAAAACCTTCAGGTCAAGACTAGTTAAAGGCTCGCGCTATGTAGCTTCACAATAAGTAATTGTACTGATTACAGGAATAGACTAACAACCACAAAAGATTTTTGTTTTTATTATATGTTTAAAACAAATTTTTCCGGGCACAACAAAAAAGCTGGGGGGGCACAAAAAATTTGGGTGGCTCTACCCCTGAATGCCCCCAGTGGCTACGGGCCTGGATTGAATAGCAAAATAGAAATGTGACGTCGCTGTTATTATCGCTGAACCAGTCCACCGCAAACATCGACACAGTGGACATAGCTCAATGCATTTTTTTGCTGAAGATTTCGATGAAGTTGTTTATTTTTGTGCAAAACCTGTTTTCTAAAATAAATTCACCGGGAAATTTTACATCTTTCAAGCTCATCCACGAAATCTACATCTACATGGTAAACAAGAAAATGATGGGTTATTACCCAAGTTATTACCCAATGTAGATTGAACCTTCCAAGCAATATTAACCATAAACCAGGTACGTTGCCGTAGTACCGGAAGTATAGTTTTCTTCTCGAAAGTGGGTGAAAAATGCTTTGAGTTCTTTAATGATCCAAACCAATTTGATCTGTTTGGTGACTTTATCTGCTCTAAAAAAATTCTCTCACAAGACATGTAAGAGTTGGTTAAATGTTCTGAGACCTTGATACAAGAGCATGGCGTTTAATTACCTCCGAGGAAGGTTCAAAGGACTTTATTCTTCGCTGCAAAAATGCTTTTTTTTATTTTTCAATTCTCACGGTGAAGTTATTATTTTAGAAGTTAACTTTTTCTTCGAAGTGTTCGTGTTTTATTTTTATGCTCCTCGGCAGCATTACCGAAACTTTCGATTAGGTACATATGCAATAGAACATGTTTGCCTTCAGACCAACTCTCTTGACGCAACTATAGAGACCTAAGTCGTTTGCTGGTTGAAACAAACGCAACTAAGAAGCAAATTCTGCACTACATCTGTATAACTTCTTGCACTTGACTTGCAATTCCGCAAAAAATGACTACTGAAAGCTATATACTAAAAACACTAAATATGAATACTGAATGCACCTCCGCAAAAAAGGAATGCTAAACTTTCTTTGTGCTACGCAGACAAAAAATCAGAACATACACTCGGCATAAGGTACATACAAACAATCATGTTACTTTGACCTATATTCTTTTTGCTGATGAAGAACCCAATCAAAACTTTAGATAATATGTCCAGGGCCGGCCTGAGACAGTTCTGCCCATTAGGCAAGCTTCTACAGTATATTTACGTCCCATTACACGTCATACTAAAATATTCGTGACACGGAAACCAAGAAAATTGCGGTTTCTGCGCAGGGTTGGCAGATTGGCCTTTTTTAAGACAAATTTCAGAAATTTGGCCTCGTTTCAAGTTGGTTGGCCTAAAAAACTTTAGTTGACCTTTTGGTCTCATCTAAAGTTGGCTGACCTTAAAAATTTTTTTGGCGTTTTGGCTCGTTTTTGACCTTTTTTTCTTATGAAGGAAAATATTGTTGTTCCATTTTTTCGGCAACACATTTTCAAATTTTTTGTGATAAATGCTATATCAGACGTCCGCATTCCGATATTAGTAATATTTGAGGGATGCTAAATTCGAGATTACGTTTTTGCGTTTTACTGAAAATGTGTGCACTTACTGCACTGTGTAGTGTCTGTTGTGTTGTAAGCACTAAACAGTCTCAATGCTTGCAGACAGCATGTATCGCCGCAATAGAAATGCGATTATTAGGTAGAAGTGGAAGGCCTCCTATGATTCTGATCGTAAGTACAGGAGTTAATGGGAGAGACTCGTGCAGAAAGTTGCCGATGGATCAGAATGCAAATTGTGTCCCCATTTTACCCAAAGTGTGCAATTTCACAAAACATGAAAAGTCAGGGAAGATCAGTGCTCCAGCACAATGCCAAACAAGATTTAACCTTAATTTCGAAAAAAAAAATTTTTTATTCTTATAATTTAGATGTTTTTTGTGACAAAGGAATGGCAATACCACAAATAAAGTTTGGTTTTTTTCTGGCCTTTAAACAGTCGGTTTGGCCCTTCTGGCCTCTTTTTAAAAATCTAAAAATCTTCCTGAATGCCGTTAAAGAATGCAACCTAACCTTAAACGAAAGCAAATGCGTGTATGCTTCCGAAACCATCAACTTGCTTGGATATCGCATATCCAAAGGAGTCTTGCATCCCGATCCTGATTGCGTGAAGCCAGTACTAGACATGCCTGTCCCATGTAATGCTAAAGGGCTGCAGCGCATGTTGGGGGTGTTTTCCTATTACGCGAAATGGATCCCTCATTATTCTGAAAAAATCAAACCGTTGGTTGTGCTGAAGAAATTCCCTCTGAATGATGAGGCATTGCA
>JGI24158J21664_10007377_pt1 | contig 14608 bp, 9 predicted proteins | sample Ectturendosymbi3_FD_21664 | JGI IMG/M metagenome (IMG submission 21664) | reverse complement strand
TCAAACTTCTTCTAATCTTGGTTCTCTCTCTTATTTGGGTAGGAAGAGAGAATAAGTTTGCATATTTGATTCTGCTTCTGAATCCTCTCTCTCTCGCATGTCATTGAGTCTGATATGAGAGAATGACTTGTTCGTTATTTCTGGAAAAGAGCAGATTCCTCAAAGTGAGAGAGAGTTATTTTGCATTGTTGATTCTCAGCAAACGGGAGTTTCGTAAAGAATATGTACAGACCATAATGTGTCTGCTACATATGCTCGAGCGCGTTTTTCAACCGCGATGCGCAATATGTACACATGCACACCGGTAGGATGCATGCAATTTCTAATGTTACTTGTGTACAGATATCGTTTGCAAGGTATCCGCTTTAATCAATTATACCAACGTTCTCTGATAATTTGAATTGTGGCTATTTTAGACGAGTATTTTTTTCTTGTAGAATTGACTAACCCCTGCTTTATCGTATTTTGCAATAGTGAGAGACAGGCCCGTAACCAGGGGTCGCAGGGGGGGTGAATCCCCCCCTAGAAAAATGTTTTGGACAAAGTTCAAATCTATTGGCCATGGTGCAAAAGTTTGAGCCCCTCAAAAAACTCTTCGCCCCCCTTGGTGTCCCAAGCTGGTTACTGGCCTGGTGAGAGATGAACGTGCATGCACATCGTTTTGAAACAAGTTTTCGTATTTTTATAAGTGCAAGTAGGGTTTATGAACTCATCTGAAAAGAACTATCACTTTAATTAACCAATCCAGCTGAAAGTCGGATAATCGAATTGCTCGGAGTCGGATGTTGAGACTTCCAACTCCACAGCCCTGGTGCACACTGTACAGTCGGGCTCCGGCTTTGGTAAATAGAGACGTATTTCTGTCAGTGGCTTCTCAGTAAATCTGGAAGGATGAGAATCAAGCAAATAAATTCCCGTCTCAGTTGACCCTTAGTTTCTTTCCATACAATGTTTGNAACACCNTATGATTCAGCAACCGGTAAACGTATTACCGCTGATGCCTTATCCGAAGCAAAACTAGCTTCCCACTTTCATTATGCTTAAATACAGTACATGCTGAAGCATTGGCGCAGTTAACTTGGAGTTGGAAAACAATCTGTTAACTTGCGTTGCTAGTGATTTCACCTCGTTATTCCTGTTGTCACGAACGACCAACTGACGTTAAGACCGTATCTGTTTCTACCCGACGTTTTTGAGACACTTTAAAATGATAGGAAAGTGACGCTGACAGGAAGTTTGATAATAACGACGTTTGAAAATACGCGTATTTAACACTACACTCACTGCTCACAAAAGACCTACAGTTACGAAACACTCGCATATTTTGATAAGACCAACTGTAATTTTCCGTGGAATCAAAAATGCGATTTTCGTTTGCGTCCGGTATATTTTGTGGTAGGTCTGGATTCTTTACCCTGGCGTTTCCTTCGTTCCTTTTTCTCTTCAATCCAATCTCTTGAATTCTTCATAGTTTTACACCGTTTGCCAAAACCAATTTGAGTTCGTACTTTCTCGTACTTTACATGTTTTGCAACGGCAGGTTGTGTTCCTAAAGCCTTCGGCAGAGTGGGCGATGCTACGCCACAAAATAAACAAAGAAAAACTTTCTTCGCTTTTGTGCTGTTCGGAAAGTCAATGACAACGCCACCGCCAAAACCAGCCCTAATCGCCTGGGTAGTTATTAACTCCAATTGTTGTGGGTTTTCGGGGTACAACTGAAAAACAAAAAAAAAACGAACTCATAGCAAAACCGTTCACAAAATCTTGCACAAGATGCATTGGCGTCGACGTCAACTTAAACTAGAATGTGGAGTTTGTCAAAATATTTCGGGCCTGAATACAAAAATTTTTCGCCAGTGACTGTTGAAGCAATCGAGTNGATTAAATCTTCAATAAAAAAATCATTAATTGTCAATTATTTAGCCGTAATTACTTTCCGACGACACCGATATCCCATAGCTGAACATATCGTCTCACTCGGAAAATCTTTTTCGGGCCCAAATCGGGCTTCAAAATAATGTCGGGCTCAGGCTTCAAAATGAAGCCCGTTTACAACTCTGATCACATAAATTCAGTACCTTCGTGCACTGTTCGGTAAACCGGCATAAACATTTCAGAATGGTATCTATTGACATTATGCAGAACAGTGGAATACTAAAAAAAATATTTTAATGTATTCACTCAAAATGTAGGTAGATTTAACAAAAAAATCAATTCCTTAATACATAGAAAAATGGATCATTATTGTAGACTTAATTCCGGATAAAATTAGTGTTGCATTTGAGGCAAAAAGTTTGTGGTTGGCGATGAATAAAAGCCTTAGTAAACTGTACAATCATGTACTTTAGACCTTCAAAAGATTGTGTGATAACGCAAGATGTGGGAGAACGTAGCTGGAGTTGTGTATTTGAAACAGCCACAAAAAACGCAAAAGGTATTAAAGCTGGGTTTGCAATTTTAATTAGATTTTCTTAATTGATAACTTTACTGTTTGTGGGTTTTAATTTATTTTATTCTATTGGGTTTGCAATTTTAATGAGATTTTCTTAATTGATAACTTTACTGTTTGTGGGTTTTATTTTATTTTATTTATACTTCATGCACTTCGCAGAGCTGATGATGAATACATCGTAGGCGAAATATATACTCTGTAAGATCTTAAAGTGTCTGATGATGCCTACATCGTAGGCGAAATATATACTCCGTAAGATCTCAAAGTGTCTGATTCTTTGCTGAGAAAGGATTTCTTTCCATAGACAAAGGTATTAAATTTTCACACAGCTTTGAAAACCTTCAGTAATTTTTTCAACGGTTTTGGTGTAAGCATGATAATTAACTGCTGAAGCGACCAATTAAAATCATTCCATGCTGGTGTGCAGATTGAGCTTGTTCATGTATACTGTATATAAATTAAGAAAGTTGTTTGTTAATAGACATTTGACATGCGCTTTCGTGACCCTAGAACCAGGGCCCGATGCCATCGGGCCCTGTGATCATGCATCGTGAGGTTCGGGATATACATGAAGAATGCTTCACTGAACTCCACTTTGAGAGCCGGGTACGATATATTCGTAATTTTAAATCGGCCTAAAACCAGCAGATGTCAGTTGCCTTACCAATGCCATAGCTCCTCTGCCGACTGCGCTAGAGAGCTGTTCAAGGGCTCAAACGGCTCGGCCAGTCATCTAGTCTGCATTCGAAATAAAAATTTTTGGTTGGGGGTTGCGAATTTTTTGTGAGTAACGTCATAATTATAGTAGTTTTTGGGCCATTTTGGCTCATGTTCCCTGGCCTAATGCCCAACCGCTAGGCCAGAGTATTTCGCTGAAGTTTTCGTTGGAAACTAGGCTCGAATCCGAGTCTTTTGAGCCTTTGATCAACTTTCTAGCGTTTCTGGTTCAAACGTTATGATCTAAAATGAACAAAGTAAATAATTATCTAATTAGTCAAATATTTTTATTGCTTTAGATCATAACTTTTGAACCTGAAACCTCTGGCAGGTCATCTAAAGTATCAAAAGACTCGGAATGTAGCCCAGTTTCCAGTAGACTTCAGCGAAATACTACCATATAACGGTTTGGGCCCAGGGCCAGGTGAAGTGGGCCAAGGTGGATGAAAAGCCTTCCACTTATAACGTCACTCACAACAAATCCGCACCCCCCAACCAAAATTTTTTTTTCGATTGCGAACTACAAGCCTTGCCGAGTCTTTTGAGCTTTTGACCAGGTCTGTAGCGCTTACCGGATCGGAGAAATTCACACTCAAAAACATGTGCAATCCAGGTGTTTTCGCGCGAATCGCTTGAAGTAACCTGGACGCGAAAGGGTTGGGGATCCTGTCAGCCTTTCTTTTTACTAAGTATTTTGACTATCGGCGCAACAATGGGTGTGCCGCCACGCCGCAATTTGTGTCAAGCTGTGCTGCACGCTTTTTCTGGATTGTGCACGCTCAGCAATTTTTCGTCTTTTCACGCAACGTTCCAGCCGCTTTGTTGTAGCGACACAGTTATCTTAATTTTTGGATATTTACAGCAAAATTGTTCAAGCCACATAGGGATTATGTTGTCATGCATATATGTAGCATCATGAATTTCGCACAATTGGCTTGGATAATTCCAAACTCGGCGCCCATGATGATCGCTCTGGCATGGCCTACAACCCGCAATGTATGAATTTGAGTTAAGCATTGCTAATCAGTTTCGCATGTAACTGTTGCAATGGCGTCTATTTTTGGAAAATCGCTTAGTTATAAATCCTGGTTACATTGCATTTATGGGTCACGGTCAGGGGNGTAACGAGGTAAGACAGCACCCGGGGCAAGAAACGAGTTTGGCCTCCCCTTGTTCGAACCTGAGCTCTTTCGGAAGCAAATTTACTGTACGGAAGAAAGTACTTGTGGCATTTTTCGGACTTTTCGGCGTACCCGCAGTGATTCGGAGCCCCCCTTGTGATGTAGCGCCCGGGAATTGTGTCCCCTTTTCTCACTTCTCGTTGCGCCCCTGGTCACGGTGCAAGCTAACGGACCCCGTTGCAGTCAAAGGTGACGTGAAGTCTTTAAAATTTTCTGGTAAAAGTAGCCAGGTTCTGGTCTTGTATGTTGGTTTTTTTCTTTCGCTTCAGTTGTTAAGTTCAGCGGTACAGTATTAAAAAGTTGCTTATTTCCGTTTGGTTGCAATATGGTAAGAAACCAATTTTCAGCGGTCGAAAAGACTAGTCTCAAAACCTACAATATTTAGTTTCGGGATTGGGATGTTGTCCAGGCTTGATCACAGTATTGGAAGATCCAGCTGGCCCTGGTTTCGCTTGGAGTATGCCAGAAAAGTATATTTTTTAATGTAGCTGTTTGCTTCTACAGTAGAATTTGTCTAATTCGTCACTTTTTCGTCGGTCGCGGCAGAATTCCTATCTTTTGTGTACATTTCTGTTCGTCTAGTTCGTCAATTTGCTCAATTCGTCACCTCTTTCTATCCCTGAGAAGCGTTATGTTCGGCTAATACGTCATTTGTAGTTACGCTTTGGATGTTTAAGCAGCTAGTACGTGTGGGAATTCAAACAAATTAAAGATCTTTATCCGAGAAGTGTTGCAGCTCACAATTTGTTCATCGAATTTATACACGAGGTGCGAAACGCGACCCGACTCCCCATTGAAAGAACGCGGAGTTTATTAAAGATTTAAAAGGTGTTAGATTAAATGGAGGAGTCCAGATAGAGTAGAGGAATTAATAAGTTTAGTTTAGTAAACAACTATAACGTCATAAACTTGTATTTTACTTCAAACAAAAGCACTATGTATACGAACTACTATGATAAATTAGACGAGCTGCTATGAGACACAGAGTTTTCACCAGTTTGTATAATTCGTTACTTCGCCTAAATTGTCACTTTTTTCTAATCTCCTTGAGGTGACGAATTAGGAAAATTCTACTGTACAATCAACAGCTTCATGGTGAGTCAATGTAAATAGGGTATTAGCAGTGGTGTAGGAGGCGGGTGCATGCGCTCGCCCAACAAAAAGGTTTGATTTGCCGAAAATCCGGACAAAATCCCTGAAAATCTGGGAAAAAATAGTGCCCAACGTTATTTGACTTCAAAAAATGGCGCCCGCGCAACGTTTGGAGAAAAACAAATGAAGACCATTTTTTACTTGGAGGTCACACCAAAAAAGGTCTTCATGATCATTGTGGGAGAAAATTTGTAGGCAAAGTCGCAGAACAACTTTTCGGGCAAGTTTGGGGAAATTCATGCGAAAATACTTCGCACCCCCAAAAATTTGCTTGCTCCTACGAGTGTTAGGAATACCGAAAAGAGGGTCGCTTCTACCTCTAGAGATGTTTTAAATATATTAAATTTAAACATATCAAGGCAGTGTCCGTCAACTACAGTACTAGGCCAAAAAAGCAAAAGATTTTGATGCAATGGCGACTGAGTTTTTCGAGCAAAACTCAGAGCACTCATGGTGATTTCAGCAGAGAAATAAAACCATTACACTTTGGGCATAGCATTGTTGTTTTTGCTGTCTGATACGCAAAACAGGGCGGTCGTTTTTAGAAAATTTTTAAGAATAAATTAACAGATTTTTTGGCAAATTACAGACAATGAACACAAAACTGAAGGTGGTGGAAGTCAGTGCAACGGAATTCTATCAAATCAAACAATTACTGCCTCCCTCCCCTGCAAAACGTCTTCCCGTACACATCCGCATTTTGAAAATTACAAAAGTAATGTTCATATGTTTAGATACACCGCAAAATATATATTCGAAGCGTGCTAGCTTATTGGAACCAATTAATAAACTTTGAATGAGGGAATCAGTGGGGATTATTTACCATTTATGTCGGATCTGGTCAGAAGTACTACCAAAGAAAGCATTTGCATCCAAAACCGTTGAAGAAAATTAAAAAATGACACGTACATTGCCATCTTGTTAAGTTCCACGTTAGTTTCTTTTTTTGTTGGTGCCGTCCGTGATGTATTACAGACTCGCGCTATATTCACGCAATTCTTACTGATGAGTGACAACGAAAAGTTCTAATTTCAAGACGTCCAACAAGACTTTACGCTGTTGTTGTTATTTGGCTTATAGCTAAAAATTGTAACAGTGAATTCTTACCTGGAAAACTGCTCTGCTACCATGCTTCATGGATGCATACAACATTGAAAAAAACTTGTATAATCTTTTATGTGGATTGTGGTGCTTTTTGTCGGCATTGCACAACCATTGCAATGCGGATATGCTAATCACACCATCAAATGTTCCAGCACGAAAAGGCAGACCGTGACCAACATCCATTAGCATGCAGTCACCTTCTACATCACGCTCTTTTGCTACATCAAGCATGGCCAAGCTGATGTCTACCCCTATCCACGCGTGACCATGGCTGGTTAAACACTCTCCACTCAGACCAGAACCACACCCCACATCCAGTAAAAGACAGGCAGTTTCATCCGGAATATTCAGCAACTCAATCGCCCTTTCAGCCATTTGTGTTTGGATCTCAATCATTCGTGAATTGCTGGTGTATTTCCGAGCTTCATCTACATCATAAAAGAGATCAGGTGGAGCTTGGTGTTCAGGCCTTCTTTTTGATGACATTGCATGCAATCACCAGAATTACAAGGACTGCAGTGTTACATAAGTCACACCAGCCAACTATACGGATCAGAGTCACTTTGGAAACTAAAAAAATATGCAATAAGAAATACAGGTGATAATATATCAGCTAACAGCACATAATGAAACTTCAAAGGAAAACAATGTGCAACTTCCCAGTACAGTTAAAAAATTTATGACGCGCAACACGCAACGGCATTAACAAAGCAAACCTTATCTAATTTGGATTTGTATTGCACAGAATCATAGCATCAAACTTGTAGTGAATTTCGCAAAATACAACATGGTTGCAGATTTCTTTTCTGAGTCCTTTTTTATTTGTACATTTCTCACACAAAGCTTTACCCCACACTAATCAAAAATACCTTAATTTATCTTGGTGGGTGTGGAAAAATTTTGATTCAGTTCTTAAAAGGTACATTACTTCCATTTCACAATGTACTTTTTAAGAATTGAATGAAAACAAGTTTGCTTAAATATTTAGCATAAACCTGCTTTCACATGTTTATTTTTCAGGTAAATAAATTGCTCAACTTTTAGTGGAAATGCAAAGCATGTGCCAAACTAAAAAATGCAGCACTACAAGTCTAGCTTGTTGTCATGCTTGTGAATAGACCATAATGCACTGTTGAGTTGGTAAGATGGAACATCAAACTTTGGTCAAGCCAACACTTTTAACATTGGTACTTGCAACAGTGTTTTCTTATGCCTAGCTGTTAAGACAGGAACAAGGAATGAACCTATAAAACTAGCATATAGCAATAGTCTATCGTTGACCGATAAAACTAGCAATCAAATGTCTTAAAAATCATGCATCACTGGCGTAAATTTTACTCAAGAGACTTGGGATGACTGTGGATCAGGTTTTGTTACATAATGGAAAGTTTGTAACCAAATAGTATGCTACCCAGTTCAGGCCTCAAGAAGGTAAAGAATGAAAATAAAATGTATGACAAAGGCAACAAACATACATGCCTCTGAAATTGTGAAACGGTCTTCAACAGTGAGGTTAAATGCATGCAGCTACCCAAATATACTTTTTAATAGAATTCATGGGTACATATGGTGCTTAAAAGTATTAGTTGTTGTTTTGGGACTGAAAATGACAATGTTGGCTACATTTTATTCTTTGCGTAACAAAAAATGTTATTGTTGCTTTAAGAAAAACAAAGTGTTTATTTTAACCCTGCAGTACAATAACTAATAACAAAACAGTACTCTTAGTCATTCAACGAACTCTGAAATATCTGGCAAAATCATAGATTGACCATCCTGTTCAATTTTTTAAATATTCACTTCATCTGTCTTGTCGTCTATGATTTTTGGCATGCACTTCTGGTGATTTGTATGGTTTGTAGCATGGTGTCTGGCAAACTGTATAAATACAACTGAACTATTAATATGGTCCTTACCTCAGGTATGGTTCACTGTTGTATGTGTATATGTTTTTACTTTCATATATGTTAGATATTCTATCACTGAGATGTTTCATTGTGCTAGGGTACTTCAATTTGATAACCTTGGCTGCAATGTATCACTATTTTTCGCTTTTTCCAAAGAAATAAAGAAGATTCTAATTCATTAAATTGCTTATTGGCAAATTGCTCCCATGTATGTTCACCTGCAGTGTGGTATCGTGTGTTTTGGGGCATGTGTGCTTGCCTCAAGTGTGCTAAGTTTCACATGTGGTTCTCATTTTGTTTTTGTGCATGCTAGTCCACCTACAACAAGACAATTCATTTTTTCCTGTTAGTGACTAGCAAAAACATGCATCTAAAAAGCACATTATCTGCTCCACTTCAATCACCCACTAAATTTGAAACAAAAATACTTCAAATTACCACTAAACCCAAGACACTAACAACATACACTGTTAGTACTGTGCAATATGCAACAATAACAAACACTAATATTCAACAAACTCCACTTTGCCATAAGTTATGGACAAGGTAAGAAAAAACATGATCATCATGCTATATTCACCTAAATGTGAAAACGTTATCATCATATTTCATCCATAAAAACAATTCCTGAAAACAACAGCTGTAGCTAGAAAACTGAGAGCGGTTTGTTGCTGATAGCAACAAACATGTGAGTTGCCAAATAGAAGAGGCGTCAAATACAAGGTCCTGGCTAGTAGTCAAATGCAACTAGCTCTTTGGACAGTGGTACCGGTACAGCACAACTGACAAGGCTTTTCTGGGCTGATACTGATGTTTTTCATTGGCAACAACCGATGCCAATACTGATATTTTTGCATTACTCCTGTCCAACCACAGTTGAAAGACATTACAGTGCATTTTTTCCTTCAGTATGTAGGCTACATAAACAAATGATGTCAGAACTACCATAAAAATTACCCATGTTTCAAAAGAAAGAGCAGATTATGACAAGTTATACAAATGAGGCAAGCATGTGAGCAGAATGATTATGAAGATAACATTACATAATAGGCAACTCCATTACAAACACTGATGAAATTACTACTTCACTGCGATGAAGAACTGTTCAACATCGAATTCTGCACAAACCTAGGACACCAAAACAGTTTGATTTGTTCGCAGGCAGTCATGTGCTTACTGTGCAAAAACCTGTGATCAAATGTTATTTCATAGAGCAGTGTATTGGGATGATTCCGACTATAGTCAGAAGGTTGTGTGTCATAAGCAACAAAACAGTGAATTTGCGTTAATCAAACAGAGACGAAGTGGCAATTTGGGTTTCTGAACAATCTGTACAGAGCAATAGTGTAGGGGATTTTGTGAGCAAGTGTTCCCAATATATATCAGTGCAGTTACGTCGATATGATACATTGACGACATCATCATATTGGCATACTGACAGTAGCATAACTAGAGGTTTGAGCAAGGGGGAATACTTAGCTGAAGCGGCTCTCTGGCCTCTGCAGGGATTGCACTAAACAAGAACCAGAAGAAGGTTGAGAAATGATAGTGAATCCTGATGTGTATGTCTATACTAAAATCCCAAAGCACAGAGAAACACTCTAAAAAATGCAAAAAAACAACAACCTACTGAAAACCAAACAAATACTAGGTACTGAAATATAAGCCAAGTGGGGACCCGATTTTTACATTTAGCTTGCTAGGGAGTGTGGTTCGCACCCCTGACCCCTGTCAGTAACGTCATTGCATACTGAAATTACTGATGCATGTCAGTACCAGTCTCATTGTCGAAAATCACAAGATTTCCAGGTTATGTGTTTTTGGTCACAGCGCATATATTACATCATAATCGCTTTTTGATCCTGCCAAGGTATGTAGTTTGTTGAACATTCAGCAAACACCTGCCATACAGCAACAAGTTCTGTTTATCCATATGGACATGCACTCATAAAACTGATGCTGAGAATCAGCTGCACAACTGTGTCTATGGAGCGCTCTATCGAGATGATGGTGTTAAAATATGCTTGCCAAATCACTGTGCAGAACAATTGAGTGCAATTGCTTTGATGATTTTGCATTCTGACATAAAATTTAATCATGAGAAAGAGGTACAGTAGAACTTGTGTGATTCATCATCGTTTAATTCGTTACTTTTTTGTCAGTCCTCGCTGAATTCCTATCTTTTGTGTACATTTCTGTTCGTCTAATTCGCCATCACCTAATTTAGTGGTTCCCAAACTGGGGGTAAATTATCCCCCAGGGATAATAGGTGATTCTCTAAGGGGTAATGTGGAACCAAAACCGCAATGTTATTCTATATTATGAGTGATCACTGTGAAATATTAAGGGTAATTAAGACATAACCACTACCTTGTTTTGGGAAATGGATCGAACAACTTTGGGAACCACTGATCTAACTTGTCAATGTGCTCAATTCATTACCTCTCTCTATCCCCTTGAAGCGTTTTGTTCGGCTAATACATCATTTGCAGTTTCGCTTTGGATGTTTAAGCAGCTAGTACATGGGGGAATTCAAACTAATTAAGCATCTTTATCTAAGAACTGTTGCACCTCGCAATTTGTTTATCAAATTTATACATGAGGTGCAAAAGTGTGACTTGAGTCCCCATTGAGAGAAGGTGGGAAGTTATTGCAGTTTGTTAAAAGATTTGAAAGGTGCTAGATTAAATGGAGGGGTCCAGATAGAGTAGAGGAATTAATTGTTGTATACAACTATAACGTTATAAACTTGTATTTTACTGCAGATAAGAGCACTATGTATACCAGTTACTATGATAAAGTATACGAGCTTCTATCACAGAGTTATTTGCATAATTCATCGCTTGTTTCTAATCCTCTTGAGGTGACGAATTAGGTAAATTCTCCTGTGTAAGACTTCTTGTACGGCGAACAATGTCATCAAGTATTTATTCCAATAAAGCTGTTTTTTACATGCAATGCTTGACTACTATTTTGTTCAGACAATGCAACGACATTAACTGAGGCTAGCTGTCACATCTATCACTGTGGGAAATTTGTCGTAAAAATATAGCTTCAGTGGAAACAAACCCATATCACTTGGTGTGACATTAAAATATGCCTAAACCTTACTTAATTCGATCATAACCTAGTACTGTAGTTGAAAACAACATATAAAATTTAGACCTTAACTACAAAACCAAACAATCACGATTTAGGACTGTCCTCTCACCATGAAACAAAATATTACACAATGGCTGTGCATGTGTCTAGCAGTGTACGAGCTTCTGACAGCTTGCATTGAAGTGGGCATTGCCAGAGCAGGAGATTCCGAAACATGTGCGTTCGATACAATATCAATTTATATTGTTCAAAAACATACATTGTTACATGTCACTCCGCAAGCGCTATTTGGACATGGCAACAAGGCAGCAATGTTGTTGTTTTGTAATAATAATATGCAACCTCAGAATGGAAATGCATTTGCCTGTTCAAAACCAACTGCATTAGAGACCTGCAATTGCAGTGTTTAATATTTGATCAGTGTTTAATGCTGAGTACCTATGGCTACAAGGGGGGGCTGTCATGAGTGCCAAACAGACCCCCTGGATGCATCCCTGGGTCATATCAAAGTCTTGAAAAACAGAACTTGCACCCTTTCCAGACTCAATGCTCTACATGGGTCAGTGCAAGGAAATAGTTCATACTTTGTTTTACCCAGTGCATACTTTGTTTTACCCATATAGAGACTAGATTTCTAGTTCAACGTTTAAAATTGTTTTCGTGAAAGCTGCTTAAGACAGTTTACGTAAAGTTGAAACGAAGGAAGGCTGTTGTGTCAGCTCAGTTTATTTTTGTATCCCGACCAAGCACAGAGTACTTGATCAGGAATACAGGGACAGGAAGTGACGGCCGTAGCTGTCACTTAAGTCAGGGGTTCTCAATCTTTTGGTTTTATGGAGCCCATGAAGAGATTGACCATAATTTACGGAGCCCCACAATAAATTTCTAAAAATAAAAACAAACAACACATTGTTCACGGAGCCCCGAGGTTTTTCTCGCGGAGCCCTGGGGTATGCTCCATACGGAGCACTTTGAGAACCTATGACTTTAGTCACTGCCCCCAGGTTATTATATATATGTCTGTGAAGACTGTGTTAAGACAATCTAATTTAAAGTTTCAACCAGAAAGACAGGGGATAATCTCGATAAGTCGCTCGCTTGCTCGATCTTAAAAAACCTCTTTAGATTTAATCTCATTTGCTACATGCCATGATGGTAATGACATGCCCCATTTCTGCAGCCCGCGGAGAAAGAAGTTTTAGTAAACTTAAATTTATCAAAACCTTTTATTGATCAACAATTATGGATGACAGACTGACATCACTGGCTTTAATATTGAAAGTGCTTGCATTCGCAGTTTGGACTACAACAACATCATTGATGTTTTTGCCACCGAAAAGACACCAAAAAATCCTTTTAATATTGATACCGTTTGACTTGCGGTATGTACAAAGTGACTCTTTGAAATTTTAAGCAAATGCAGTACATGTGCTTACTTATTTGCTGAATGCGTAATAAAACTGGGTTAAGTTTGTTTAAATAATGCAAGTTATATAGTTAATAACTTCTTCATGATTCAAGATTATTAGTTTAGCTTGGTTAGGTTCTGAAATAGCACTGTTCAGGGGGCTAATTTGCAACTGGCTCGAAAAAGCACGCAGCTGCCTAAATGCTTGCTGATATTAAAAGGCCCCATCTAGATTTTTTGCGGGCCCCCAATAGCCTTTCACACGGCTCTGGTTTTGCCACTGACTCACCACCAATGCAGCATTCATGTTGAAAGCAGAAACATGGTCCACTGTGCAAGCAAGTGGAGATGGGTGCCACAGACCACTTGTAACAATCCTGGTAGGAGTATGAAAGATTGTATAATGAAACTGAATTCGTATATTTTGCATTTCAGGTACCATTTATATTTGCCTGTTTCATCAAACTTTGAAAACCTTTGATATGTCTCTTATATATGGCAGTTTTAACATGCTACATTCAAAAACCTCTTGTAGTCTACGTTTCCTCACTGACACTTCTTGTATTTGTCAGTACAATATCCTGGATATATTTCATTGCCATGTGCAAGGAGTCCAGAACCTCATGGCACTTATTGGCTCTCAGCAACAAACCCTACTGGAAGAACTGTTGCTGCCTCATGACTAAATAGGAGTTTATCTACAACAACATCAACAACACAAAATGAAAACTTAGTATCATTACATTTGACTGGAAAATCTTGTTTCAAACAAATTCCATCAAAATATCTTGCTTCAGCAAAAACTGGTCTTGAAAATAACATTAACATTTCAGACAATTTTACCATTTGCTTTGAAAGAAGACAAAAACAATGTTTGGTTACCAGGTCATGGAAAAAGGCTATTTTGCAGCGTTGCTCAGAACGCCACTTTGATTTGGACATCAAAAATCTTGTTTCCTTAGCAGTGTTTTTGGCCACTGGAAGCAGATCAAACACTATATTTGTAGTAAGTTTTCGTAATATATTCTAAGTTAAATTGAAATAAATTAATGTGCTAAAATTTTAAGGAAAATGCAAGGTATCTGGTATGTGGACCTGTAGAGAACTGATGATAATTTTCTCTGGTATGGACCTGTAGGGAACCCATGATAAAGCGACATCAGTATATCCTAAAATTGATCACACACTCCGTGCTTTTTCAAAAAAAATTTTTTTATTGACCAGTGTAATTTTCTCTGATCCTAGTACCCGAATGGGGCCGTAAAACACCTTAACACTTTGAGAGCTGGCGTACGATATATTCGTACTTCGATTTCAGCCTGAAAAACAGCAGTTTTTGGTTGCCTTACCAACACCATAGCTCCTCCGCCGATTATGCTAGAGAGCTGTTCAAGGGCTCAAATGGATTGGCCAGTCTAGTAGATTGCATGCGAAAAAAATTATTTGGTTGGTGGGTGCGGATTTTTTGTGACTGACATCATAATTGAACTAGTTTTGGGGTCATTTTGGCTCATGTTGCCTGGCCTAGGGCCCAACCGCTAGGCCAAAGTGTTTCGCTTAAGTTTTCATTGGAAACTAGGCTCGA
>JGI24158J21664_10007376_pt1 | contig 14608 bp, 12 predicted proteins | sample Ectturendosymbi3_FD_21664 | JGI IMG/M metagenome (IMG submission 21664) | reverse complement strand
CTAGAGACCGAAGTAAGTACGCTGGAAACCACAGGGTGCGGTTGTGTACTAGAGAAAAGGTCTTGCTGTGGTACAGTTGACATAGCGATGGAGTTAGAAGTGAAGAGTGCGGGAACGATCGGAGATAACACGTGCCCGAGCGTAAGCAACCTGTGGCGTTGTGAAGGGAAACGGGCTGTGACTCCCAACGTTTTGAAAAGGTAGTTTGCACTACGGATCGCGACAGTGTACTTGTTTACGTAGTTACCGAGAATAAAGAAATGGGGATTAGAAACTCCAAGCGAAAACTGCTAAGGTTAATAGGAAAATAAATCGGTCAGTCGAATCAGAATTTACGATACGCGACAGGACAATGCTTGGGCAACCTGACAGAAAACTTGTAAAAAATGAAAAGTCTGTCTTACAAAAAAAGTACCAGAGCTATGTGACAGCACTAGGAATGAGCTAGGAAAAAACAGGCTAGTAACAAACTCAGGCAATAATGGGAGTAAATGAAGTCAGCAACAGCAATCAAGTAAAAAAAACAAAGATTGAACAAACAAATCACCACAACACATAAAAGGCAATAGAAAATTAGCAAAAAGTTGCAAATTCGCAAGTTTAGTCAGCGACTGTCTGAGTACGAACTGCCAAGCGCAGGCAGGCTACAGTTAAAAGCAGCGAGAAAAGGTTAAAATGCAAAATTGAGCCGCGTTGCATAAAAAGTTTGCAAGTTCGTAAAGAGCTTGAAAGCAATATAGTCGCACGGCGTGGCTTAATGATAGCAAAAATGCCAGATCCACGCCGATGGATAGAACCGAAATGCAGTGGGTAATTGAGGTCATTGCGCGGACACACGAAATCCCTTGACGCGAATGACAAGTTGATACAAACCAGATCTCACGTACGGAATACAACAGTGAGTAGGAAACGGCAAGCCATAATGCGAAAAGTTAAACCCACTATACGAGCAAATGCGGCAGTCGTTTTAGTGAGGAGAATACGGTCAGTGCTGTAGACGGTTTCCGAACGGCGACATTGTCTACCGATAATAACAAAATGCTTATTTTTGAAATAATTTAGCTCACTTTTTGCCAATGTTGACAGCCAAACTTCATTCACGTTATGTTAAGGAGTCGGGAGTCGTAAATTTTAAGAACGGAGTCGGAGAAATTTGGAAGCGAGAAAGTGGAGTCGGACTTTTTACCTCCAATTGTCGTTAAATAAATCCGTAGCATTGCATGCGAAGAATAAAAAAACTACTTTGATTTGACCCCGATGCAGGCCCGTAACCAGCATGGGACACCAGGCGGGGCGAGAGTTTTCTGAGAGGGATCCAAATTTTTTAAACTATGTCCAATAGTTTTAAGCTATGTCCAACACATTTTTCCAGGAGGGAGCGAAAAATTTTGCAGAAGGGTGTTACAGGCCGGCCTCGTTGCATGTCTGCCAACTTTGAAAAAGATGCACGAGTGCGGTGACTTTTTGACAGGAGCAAGTTGCCTATTTCATCAACACCTAAGATTCGAAACAACCTAGTCGCGTTTAGTCACAACTGTACATCTTCATCTAACCTCTTTATCCGCTCACTTCCAGTGGCTGGGTACTTTTTACCAATCTTCATTTTTTCTAATTATGTGACACTTCTGCATGATGGTGAAAGCTGGCGGTAGTTGCGAGTGCATTTTACTTTCTCGTTCTCTCCCAGCGTCGCTCGCATGTGAATGGTCACCGTCTTTTGCGCTGTGTATCAAGGCTGCAACCAGCGAAAATTTTCGGGAGGGAGTCACTTTTGGCAACGATTATGACGTCATCGATGTGCGGTCAACCATGATACGACCTTGCTTTTTTGTTATGATGAGCTTACCAACAGTGGTGGAGGAACCTTTTTCAAAGTGGGAGGCACAAGTGCACGTCAAAAAAACTATGGAAGATATTTTTCATTAAGCGATTTGCTTTCACAATGGACCCAATACTGATTGTGTTGCTTGAACATATTTAAGCAAAATTCAAAATGTAAAAGTGGGGGCGCCAGGCTCTCCAGAAAAAAAGTGGCGGACTTAGTCCCTTGCGCCCCCGGTTCGCCACCGCTGCTTATCAATTAAAAGAGAGGACATGATGATAAATTCAGAAAAGCGTAAGCTCCTGCATGATTATTACCACCCCACATACTGTTTCACTATAAGCTTAAAAGCCTTTTTTATATTTTTGCAGTAGTCCTTTTGAAGTTTTCAGATGTAAAACCAATAAATGAATCAATCTTTGACATCAGTTAATATACAAAAAACACAGAAGAATAGACGACACATTATACAAATAATACTTGGAAGCTCTACTTGTTTCTTGAGCATCAGTATTAACCTGTGTCTTCCTTTCTATTAACACATTATACAAATAACACAGAGAACAACATTCATACAGAACAAAAAATCGCACGTGATTGAAGGTAGGTGCTGGATGTGCTTGTTAGAAAATCAGCTAACTGCAATATTGAAAATTTTACAGCTAACAGTGTGAGAAAATCCTATTAGATTTAGCAGCAAGTCAACTAAAATGGCAACACTGTGCAGCGGTAGCCTCGATTGGTAGCCTTTTTTTATGGATTCCTAGCCCGGTTTGCCCGTTCCTGGTTGCGGCCCTGCATTGTGTATTGTTAGTATGCAAATGCTTCTCGCATTTCTGAAGTAGTACACCATTAACACATGTGAATACAAAATATATCTTGTTCCAGATACAACGGAACCCTTTATCAATTATGCCTTAGACATAATGTTAAAGCTCAAATCTTTTTAGGTGGCTTTGATGTCAAAGAAAGCAAGATTTTACAAAAAGTGGCTTATGAAGCTCCGCAGCAGATTAGTTATAACGAAGTTTCAGCAGCCTCTTTGATTGAGCATCTACACAAAACTTCCCAGTTACAGTAACTATTGCTCTGGTGCACCAGTACGTGGCCCGTAGGTGTTTCCACTTTTAAGATCACTGCATGTAAGACCAATATATCACACTAATAAACCATGAGAACGAAAAAGCTAATTCTGTACCATGAATCGACGGTTTCCTAAAGTGCAAAAATGACGCGGTAGTTTATTTCTGAAAATGCCTTCAGGCTATCTTTCGCAGAAATCAAAGACATATAGCGCTTGTGTTGGGCTTTATTCGGGCTGCAAAACGCAGGAAAAACTGTTCATCAAAAAGTGCATGGCAATTTTCTAATAAGCAGCAGCATATCGAGGTACAGTTTTACCCGGCAAAAAAAAGATAAACTACTGTTCTTCGCATTATCGTTGTGGTCAATACCAGCGGCAGGCATGGGCGTCAGAAAAGGGGGCATGGGTGCATTACCTCCTGAATTTTGAAACTTGATATTTTTTTATTAAATTTTTATTAAAGAGAAATTGTTCGCCTAATTTCGAGTTGGTACAAAAAATTTCACCACTATTGCACCCCCTGAGAAAATTCTTTTTTGGCCGCTCCTAGAATCCTTTTGCCCTTCTCTTTGGAAAACATCTTTCCGACACCGATGGCGACAGGAGATATTTTTCACGGTCGGGGGAGGTTATTGAAAGTCAGAGTTCTGAACCAAACAAACCAACAATAACGTGAGCGCAATAACACTTGAAATCATGTTATATATGAAATGCAGGTGGACAAAAAGCTCCCTTGTCCGCGCTCGTGGTTGCAGGTGACTTCTCCGCAGGGGATAAACAGAACATGTTGAAAAACAGAAAAGTTGAATAAACGCATAAAAAGAAAATATGAACGAAAAAAACATAGCCAACCGGTGAGACAGGGGTACGATCTATTCGCTGTTTACATTCATGAGCTTTACAGCTGGGCACAGCCAGAGCGGGACACATAGCGGGAAAAACGGTTGCTTGTGTGTTTGGCCCAGCCTCAGTGGTCTTCAACGCCTTATATTTCTTGTGATTATGCTATGTTGAACATCATGTTATATTCAGTTGTAACAAGACAGTCGGTGTAACGATGGCCGAATGCAGCAGTTTCTGGTGCATTGTCCGGTGTTTGTTCTTCAGTATTGCCTTTAATTTCCTATAAAGCCATCAGCAACACCATGCAGCGCCAGAAGTCGCATTAACAGCAAGAAGCATGTTATTAAAGCGAAAATTCTGACATTTACCATTGTTTAAAATTGTTGATTTTGCTTGAAAATGCACACGTTAGTTGAATTAGATGTTGAAAAATATTATATGGCTCTCACGGAAATACAATTAAAATTATGTGGGTTTCTTGGCTCCCTTAACCAAAAAGGTTCCCGACCCCTGCTTTATAGCATGGAAGATGCGTCTGAGCCAACCACGTAAATAAATGATGGTTAAAATCCGTAATCTTAAGTTCCTAACATCCAAATATATGTTGAAACTAAAGCAGTCGATAACTCTTTAAGGTTGAAAGTCACGGAAAATCCGTTGAAAAATTTCGTTGTCACCACTGTGATGGTGTCCCTCAGCGCGGATTTTATACCCACCAGCTACGTATAATGAATGAAGAAAACACTTTAAACTGGCAGTGACTGAAACATCTGGATGGCAGAACGCCGTGGGACAAAACACGTACTAGACGTTATTTCTAATTTTCAGTTGAACATGAACAAAGCTTGGCTGACAAATATTTTTCTTGGGCAATTCTTAAAAGTCGTGAATCATCACGAACCACACACTTTACAGAAAATTCATACTGTCCATTCGGCAGCAGATAACGTTGTAACTTGCCTGGCAAATGTGGCGTTGCTTTGCTACGCACTTCTGATACTGACTTGGTCAACATTTACATGTACGAGACTTCAATACGTAAGGATATACTTAACTATTTTTAATACTTACGGGTATACTTCAATAAAATACATAATTCTATTGAGCTTGACCCATAGAGCTAAGCGGCTAAAACAACCTGTACGTTTGTGCAGAAAAATACCAGTTATTATGCTAAATAAAGTACATGGGACATTGTTGCAATGAAACAATGCCCAGCACGGAAAACTTCGCCTTTCTGGGTTCAAAAAAATGAATTATCAAAAAAACACAACATACAAAGTGTCATCAGCACTTTCAAGCGATGGTGACTGTTGATAGGTGTGTCCTAACGCAATCAGCAACGCCTCTTCAGCAGCGATTAACCCTGAATATGTAAAATGTAATTCGGAAACACTCCTTGTGTTTACTTCCACAGGGCGCAAAGAACGGTGTGGGAACATCACATTAAAAATCTTTGTGATGAAACTAAGGACAGCATGCAACGGCAGAGGCATACGCCTGCGACCATGCTAACCGAAATTTAAAGATGAAAAGAAAAGGTCTGTTGCTAAATTTATGAAAAATACTTCTAAATTCTCTGCTAGTTCACATTCGACTTTAGTAATGGAGATCCTAGTGAATATCGCAAAATACTTCTGTCCACTCCAACCAACTCTTGCGCGACGATCCGCGTGCAGGCTACAGATTTCTGTTTCGTTGGAACCTTTCTCGATCTGGCATATATTGCTTGACCATTGGCAAATGATAATTCTTTTGTCTAAGCTCAATAAAATTTCTATAACAATTACTGCAACATTTACATTGCAGTGATATTGCTTTTCAGAAATTTTAAAGTTTGCACTGAACTGTGCCAATATCAGAATCAGCATCGAGTATTTCTTCCCAAATATACTTTTAACTTTTGTGAGGGTCACCAAAATTTCCAATCATGTAACTGATTTAAAATATATCAGTTTGCCTGTAGACTCGAAAAGCCGTTATGGAAGCAAGACATGTCCATTCGAATATGATTCTTATCAACGTGAACCCCCTGATGCAGAAGTATCGAATCTGTACTTCACAAACAACCATTTCGCAAGAAGAAAAGTTTGGTAAACGGATCGCTACAAGCGTGTTAATTGCTGACAAAATTTGCGTACCGGTAGCGTAATCACTGCGGCTGAGTGAAACGCAGATTGTATTGTTGCTACATTCTGCCAAAGACGTAGCGGTTCGCAAAGCAACTAAGCGGCACCTTAACAAAACAAACGTAGCTTTCTCACTGTACAAGCTGTGACGTTCTGCACAAATCCGTCGTATTTTATTATTTCGTAACTATCGAACCGAACCAACGCTTAGTTTGCTTACCCCCACTTACCATTTTCTCAAAGAGAGCTTATTTGCATACATAAGACAGACGGAGTACATGTTGTCGCTGAACTTTGTAAGAAATGCTCTTCTTAACTTTTTTATGGTAGGCTCAAAATTGAGGAAAAAACTTTGAGCAGCTGCGCGTTGATTTCAACCTTGAAGCGCTTCCCGAAGTAAAATGATAACATTTGAAGTCGCACGTCTTCCACAACGTCAGAATCGTTTGCTCGTGATTCGTGAGAAAAGTGATCTCAACATTTTCAAGGCTTCAAGTTTCAGCAGAGTAAGCCAAAAATATTGAAGTTAAATTTCTTCATTTTCACAAAATACAATAACCGAATTTTTCTTTTTTACAAATCAAAACTTCAGTTTACTCCTCTCCGGATGCGAAATTGGAACGCAGATTTTTACGAGACCCAAACAAAAACAAGTCCTTTCAAACATCAGATCGGAAACACTGTATCGAAACTACCGGCAATGATGGAAACACAGGCAGAACAAGTGATACTCCACATCTTGCCCAAAGCAAGCACAAGAAATGAGCTTTATTCGAAATTTTGAAGTGCAATGGAAATTGTTGTGAGCAAAATTCAAATCCCACACAATGTTGAAATCGCGGAGTTTACCAGTTTATTGCTACTTTCGTGTGACTCATATCATAGGTGTATATAGAGTAATTACTACAAGAAATGGAACACGACACACCTTAAACAGATCCATTTATGAAACGCAACATTACTATAAACCATACAGTTTAGATTCACTTGTAGGTGTTGACGTTTTACATTAAAAAATGTTAAAAAGGAGGCAGAGAGATTTGAGGTAGAATCAATTAGTCATCATGTACGTCACCTACTGCAAATTAAAAAGCAATAATGGCACACATAAGTAATTCACCAAAGAAGCAAAAGTGTTTATGATGTAAATTCGCAGTATGGACATTTCAGGCCCGGGTTTAATCATTAATGGCATAGAAAAAGTTAAGATTGAAACCCACGCAAGAAACATTATAAACACAAAGCATCTGTTAAGAACTCAAAGTGCTCAAGGATTTCGGAAACCGTTCACATTTCAAATATTTCAGATTTTCTTTAAATATCTTCGGGCACAAACGCTTACGGCATATCGGTAGAGATCAGCTCCTCGTGCATCGATGATTTGACCGGTTGCGGACAAGGATTGACGTCTGGCATGTAATTAGTGAGCGCGACGAAGTGCCTGATGTCGTCACAAGTAACACAAGGTCACGCGTGGGCTACGGCAGCGCAATGCAATAATTGCACTAGAAATCGAAGCAATTTAGGGAGCGAAAGTTCCCACGTATTCTCCTTGATGTAACCCAAAAACAAAATAGTGTATTTAAATTGACAAAGCGTTTATCTGACAATCGTTCATTCAAGCACTTGGCCTAGCGCGTTTGTAAAGACCTTGGAGGCAATTCCGTCACTTTCGAGTTTCAAAGCTTGCTTTCTTCTTTTGCTGAACATATTTTGTTCAAGCCTGTTGACAACCAGTTCGGCAACTCGGCGACTGGCCGAAGCGTTGTTGAATCTACGAAGCTGTGGACGGGAAGACCATAAGCAGAAGCTTCCTTATGATAGTATTGTTCGATCTCATCGAGCTTGGCAAGGTTATGTTCGCCCACTAACAAACCGAGCGATCCCACACCAAGCTTCAGGAGGGGATCGACCAGTTGAGGATCCAGTTGATGGTCTTCTGTCAGAGCCACTGCGTAATCGTGCTTGGGCTCGAAAATCGCCACGGAGTAGTGGACAGAGGACCGACCAAGCTTTCTTACCCCCAGAGCACCGAGAACAACTTGAGGAAATACGAGGCTTTTTCTAGTGAAAACAAATATGCGAAAAGATGCGAGTTTAACACATCGCTCTGATTAAGAAATATTAATTGCTGCTATAGCTTTAGACACATCGCACTCGTTTCAAATGACATGAAATAAACGTACAACTACCAAGTTGTTTTCAACATTTCAAATTGTAACTGAAAAAGTATTAGTCGTGAACGTGAAGCTGACACGTTCACATCCTTTACAAAGAGAGCGTTTTGAAAAAAAACTGAAAGCGCATTCAGCCAAATGCAGCTAAAGAATAATATATCTCCCAAAATACAGCTCGACCACCAAGTTCTTTTACTGCAACGCCCCAAAATTATCCGCACAATATTCGAATAATAGGTGTTATCACTCTAAAACAGTGGTTTTCAACCCAGGGATCGTGAACCGTTTCTGGAGGGGTCGCGAGCAGATCTTTTATTTACACAGCCATATTACATTTGCTTTATTCGAGTTTAAGATGGGATCGTTGGGTTATGGTGGTTGGCTTTTATGGGCCGAGGTACAGAAAAGGTTGAAAACCACTGCTCTAAAAACAATTTTTATCCTTATAATGAAAATTTTGGCTCAGCTAATGTTGATCTGCGGTCACACACTCCATATTGAGATCATTATCGTTGTAGCACTGGTAAGACGTTGTGACATTTCCTTGCATACGTACGCTTTGGAGAGCAGAAGGTGAAGTCCGACGCGGGAGCCATTCAGCTCGCCCGGGTGGTGGGCACTCACATTGAAAGTGAGGGTGCGTAATACCCTCTCCTTATTTCATGTAGGTGAGCGGCGAATACGACTTTAAAAATTGTGGGTCGTGTGTAGGCGCGTGTTTCGTTTTCGAGGTAAAGAAATTCTGATGATCTTTGAATGCAGCTCAAAGCGATCATGCCTTGTGAGCTGCCCAAAAATCTTGAAACGTTTTTCCAACGACACTTAGCCAACACTTTTTGTTTTTATTGAGTCGTTACCATGCGTACGTGATAGTTAGCAGAGTTTAGTCAACTAGTTATTGAACTAATATTTACTATATTTTGAACCGATTTAAACTTGCATTTGGAACGTCATTCATTTTTACATAGCAAAGGACGATGCAGTGGTATTAACTTTCTTCAAACAAATCGGTCGCTTGTTAAATGTAGTTCGAAAGCGTTTATACATCTTCGTGCTATGAACACACGATTGAACTTCTTCAGGTTAGGGTTACATTTTTTGCTGAGGTGTTTGGAATGAGTGTCGTTGCCAATGACCAGTACGCATCTCTGAAACTGCCCGAAAAACGCAAAAAACGACAACTTACTGAAAACCAAAATAATACTAAAACCGAAATATAAGTCAAGATGTGGCTCGTTTTTTTGCATTTAACCTTTGCCAGAAAAGTGATACTTGCCCCACGCCCCTCGTGAGTTTTGTTGATTAAACAAAATTAATCAAATTTTTAAATGTTTGCTACAGTTGATAGACATTAACGCTTTAAATCTTTTATCAGTCAAACGACATTTATCAGGCTTAAACTTTCTTCCAGCAACGCTGAAAAGTCATGTGTTCGTAATTTCAAAATTGCTGACTATTTCTTCAAACTGCGCGGTACGATGTTTTCAGCTGCGTGATGTCTTTTGGATTGTCTGCAAACACAGCATAGCATTGTGCAGCTTTTCATTTGAAATGAACAGTGATGACGCAATATTGCTGCGCATCTGTCTATTGGGCAAAACGTCAACGGCTGACAAAAGCTAATTGGATTTGTTGAGTTTTTTTACCAGTATCCGTGGACGATTTCTGTTGGCATGCTAGTTATAAGCGTTGTGGAAAGGTGCTTTCGACTTGGGTTAAATCTTATTTCTTTGCAAAAAAACTAATTTATATAAATTACTGTACTAATTATGTATGTAGTCTACATATAGCACTTACATTCACAGATTCACTCTGAATAGATAGAGATATATATATATACAAATCCAACACCTCTACTCGTAATGGTACTGTTAACTCTTCTGTGGCCGAAGTGTCAACTCGTTTTTAAGAAAAGCTCTTCTTTTTGTTGCTATCTCACTAGACTCACAACGTTACTTCTGGCAGCCAATAGAAAGGTGTAACAAAGCGAGAATTCGGTACAACGCTGGGCTTGCCGCTGGACTATCTGGATTTAACCCACATAGATGAACTAATGGTCTTTCCTCAAACATAATCATAACAAACTGTGATAAAGGAGGAAACTCGGTCACCAAAACCGCGGTTCATCGCACAGCGATGTTGGGTGAAGATTTCCGAATTAAACCGCGAAATCGTCGATTACGATTAAATTGGCAATGTAATCGATTACGATTACATTTCATTTTGGGTCAGTTCAATTGATTACGATTACTCAAAAAACGGTCATCGATTGTAATCGATTACGATTACCCCATGTCTGCTGGGTATCACTAATGCCTGTACTCTCATCAGATGTAATCGAAAAGAACTCAAAACATTTGCAGCGTTCTTTTAAGTTCACAGGCACACTTTCTATATTCCTTGCTCTGGCAGTGAGATTGACATTTGAAAACAAAGACATTTTCTCTGACTTTTCTGCGTTTTGTAATCATCACGTTACAAATTGATGTTGTGGCATTGATCAGTGGTACTTGATCGAAACTCATGGACGTTTTGATAGAAGCAAGAAGTGTAACTTAAACGAAAATTGTTTAACTGTTACGTTATTATCACCATTGACTGCGAGTGCAGTCCTCAGCTACAAATGCAGTCCACAGCAAAATTTCAAGACGAATGAAGAGTAAGAGTTTNGCTTGAAGTTCAAAATAGTATTAGTACGTGGTTGGATAATGCATGATTGCTGCTCACATTGTATTTGCTTTGCGGGCCAGAAAAATCCCTTGTGGGCCGTAGGTTGCCGACCTTGCAGGACAGTGGTTCTAAACGAGGCCCCAGAAGGAATGCCGAGTGTTTTCTTTTGATCCTCAGATGTACAAACAATGACCACCACTTTGACTAATTACATAATCGCAGTCAAGAGGTCTCCAAGTCAATTTCTTTAGAAATAGGGGTCCCCGGTGTTGAAAAGGTCAAGAACAACTGCTCTACGACAATAAAATCTGCTGTTTGTTCCTCGGCAAAACACTCACCAGCCGTTAATGGAAGCAGACCGCATGTGGGCCAACGTGTTGGAGTTTAACCATCCGACAAGTCGATTCAACCTGAACCATGCTGGTCTTAGAAGGGACGGTAGGGTTGGTACTGGCGCCGGGTATGAAAACACGATGTTTAGTGTTGCTTTCATCCCACAAAATGTTGCACTTTTGGTCCGAGCTGTGTGTCATGGAATCGAGAAGTTCCTGCACATTGGGCACCAATGGGTGTCTCGATTTCAACTTCCGCTGCTGCTCATCAGACGGTGGATGAGTACTGAGTGGAGCGGATGTCCAGGATCCAAGTGCGACAGGCAAGCAGATACTTCGATAGTACAGGACGGAAGTATCCCGTCACAATTTGCAGTACGCCGTTGATGGAGGAATCACTGTGGCAAGTGTGTGCTCGGCGACACCAAGCAGGATCGCAGTGCTCTGCCGTTGAGTAGAGTAAGGGTGATGCGGCTGTGCACAGCGTTGCTACTGCAGCGCTATATCCAGTTCCAGTAAGTCGCCTCAAAAGTGCGAGGAGAGAAGTTGATTTTTGTGAAGTGGCTCGAGTGGTCGGTGGTATGTGAGGGGTTCTGATAAAAATTACTCAAAGGTATTTGGGCTCGGAGCTGTTTGTTTTTTTTTAGCTGATACATTTCGGTCATTTTTTGCATCTCACACCTGTATTAAACTCGCCGTAGCAGTGTTCATTAGCCTGTGTTTTCAGACATTCTGACCGAATTGACTTCATTTTTTCAGTCATTTCAAAAATATTTCGATTTATGACCGAATAAAAACAACAGGTTCGGAGCAAAATTGCAGGGTTTACCATCCAGGTGTACCTCAAGCTCACGCCTGGCTTCCTTATGATCGAGGTGGAAGATCGCTGCCACTGTTTTGATTGTGCTGAGCTTCAATTTCCAAGCCTTCAGGTATGCGCATCTGAAAACCGTATGATTATTTCAGATGTCCTGGGAACAAAATAAACACTGTTCTTTTGTGGCTTTTTTTTCTGTGGTCTGTGATCTGATGTTTGTTTATAGTTGTTCCCAAATAAGCTGATACTGATACCAAGGTAGCCGTGTCTTTGGACATATGAAAACTTGGCGACAGCAACCAAATTACGTTGTTTTAAGCAGGTTTGTGATGTGACAATACAATATGTACTAAGTTGATTAATACACAAAATATTTCTGATTCTTACTTGTAAATGCAGTGAGTTTGCACCATATAAGGAATAACATTTAATTTTTCCTTGCGAGTGCTCAAACCACAGTACCTGAGAAATATAACACGCACTTTAAAATTTTGGCATAGATGTCAAAAGAAGGAATTTATCATTTTAAAAAAATCACAGCAAAAGAGCAGATCATTCTTCTTTTAAACAAAGCAAAATACACACCGACACTTGAAAAAGTAGCATTTATGGGAGATAGCATGGAGTCAAGTCCAGATGGACAACTGCACACTGTGTGTTAATTATTACTCAACTTCACGTCACGGCGAAGACAATTGTCAATCAAAGAATACCATGATTGAGGCACTTGAAGATAAACATCTTAAGCCAGTTTTATAATAACTAGGAGTAGGTCAAATAGGAAATTTCCCTCAAAACTATTATAAAAGTGATCAGCACTACAATAGAACAATACTAAGACAGAAATTATTGAGGTATTAATGTTACAGAAGACTACCTTTAGAAAAGATTGTGTTCACCACTTCACTTTAATTCAATTTCATTAGAAAAACATGAGAAACCTAGTTGTATGCCCAAAACTTGAATTGAAATATTTAAAATGCAACATGTTTAGGCATGCAAAAGTATCAATCAAAATACTATGCAGCTGAAAAAGGATAGTCACAAGCATTAGGCGGAAACGCTGTTTTTTGTAACTTCATTTGAAATGGTGGGCAAAAATGATTGAGTTCACAATCAAACACTTCAGTACTTACCAATACAGAAATGAGTTGATAATCGTGTCATTCAGCAAATGGTAGTGAGAGTTGTTAATATGACCATAGTAATCACTATCAGCAACTCGTGTTTGTATTGGGAGAAAAAATCTGAAAAAAGCAAAGCATCTGTAAAATTGGTGCTTAAGTTGTGCAAACCTCCTAAACCCCACTTCCTCATTTAATTGCAAAGTGCTTTAAACAAGCACACCTCAAAGTACTTCTGTCAGTATGCTGGTTGTGTATTATACTGTAGCTTGATGTTTTAGGCTGTAAGGACAAGTTTGCCAAAGCGTTGGCTCTTGTTAGGGCTTTAACAGTTGTTTGGATATCAACATAAACTGAAAAACCAAGATATCGCAAGGCATCATTGGAATTTAACTTTGAAGCAACAGGGGAATGCACATAAAGGAAAACACAACATAAACTCATCATGATTGCTGAAGCCCATGAGAGAAATCATGGGCACAATTTTGTTGTAAAATGTGGGGGGGATAGCTTGATGTAAAACCAATATAGTCATCAGCCCGATTAGGAAGTAAAGTTTTGTAAATACAGATTCCCAATCATGTTTTTAGAGGTGTTTTCAAAGCAACACTAATCATGCTTTGCTTTGTCCCTACAAATGATTTAGAAATTAATAAACTTAATTTTGTTGTTGGACATGGTACTGTAGTTTCGCTTGGTTGCACTACTATCAGACTATGGTACAAACAAGCACAGCAATATAGTAGAACACATCAACTGGGTTTTATCAGAGTTGTCAGCTAGAGTGCACAAAACGGTGAATCGCATTGGTCGCACAAGCATATCACTTTTAAGGAGAACACATTGATTGTTATGCATTTTATAAGGAGTGTGGGTTACAGCGCGATTTGATGTCTTGTTTAAGTTGCTTAACGTTGAAAAGACAACAAATTGTAGGGTACGATATATATATTGTAAGGTATGGTAGCTAAATATTTTTCTTGCACATTTCCGTTGTTTAAAAATGCTGCAAATCTTTAGCTACTGGGCATCATGCATGCAGCCCCACCCCAAGCCAAATCTCCATTGATATCCTTTTACAATAGCACAAAATATTTGGCCAAATTAGCATAGGCTTCTTCACAAAATGATTTACAATTTATTTTCACTGCTGATGGGTGGATGATGTATCCTTTCAATCTCCCCTTGTCAGCCCCTACATGCTGTTGGGTACCCTTTCGATTGTGCAAACATCGTTTGTCTAATATCCTTTCCCAGCATCAATCAAATTCTCAAGCAGAATTATCCAAGCTAACTAGAGAAAATTTCAAGATTTCCAAAAGAAGACGAACCAGAAGTCTTTCTGAATACATACCCACATACCAATCTACCAATCTAGCTTACAATGTGATGTCTGCATACCTAGTCATCTGGCGACCATGTCCATAACTAAGGGGAGGGCTTCGCCCTGCTTGAAAAACATTCTCCCCTTCTGAAAAATGTCATGGACATATCGTATGCATAACCACGGTTTTCGTGCATGTTATCGATGTAAAATTTGGGCCTCCCTCAGAAAATTATTCGCCTCCCCTTGGTGTCCAAAGCTGGTTACGGGTCTGCTGGTGACAGTT
>JGI24158J21664_10007375_pt1 | contig 14609 bp, 8 predicted proteins | sample Ectturendosymbi3_FD_21664 | JGI IMG/M metagenome (IMG submission 21664) | reverse complement strand
AACACCTTGGAGGGCTTTGTGAGGAATTTGTGCTGTACTTTCTCGAAATTATCAAAACAACTTGGATTTGGTGAAAAATATTTTTATTGTTCCAGTCGAGGATATTGCAGTATGCATGCAAGATGGTCGAGCTTCAAAACGATTCTGGGGCCAAGAACGTTTTCAAAACTCGTGCAATTTGCGATTTTTGGCTGCAAGTGTCTTACAGCATGGGCGTCGGCGGGATTTTTTTCAGGGCGGGTCCACTAGTGGATTGTTACAAAATTTCTTCAAGGGAGGACTAAAAGTGGTGAAATTTATTTTTTCCTTTTTGAAACTAAGAAAACACCTTTTTTGCTGAAATTTTTAAAGTCCAGGTGGGGCCGAAGTCCTCCTCAGCCCTCCTTTCCGACGCCCATGTGTAATGGTTATCCAAATGTTGGAAAGCTATCAAATAGTTACTTCTTTTCCACAGCACATATTTGTGTGAATCTGGATTCTCTACCCTTCTGCAGATGAAAATAAAAAATCGAAAGCGACTCGACTTTGCAGACGATCTTAGATGCGCTCTTTCCACAACGTAACCAAAAATTGACAATCTGGTCGAAAACGTCACAAGAGCAAAAATCCCACTGAAGTTTATCTTGCAGTCTCCTTTGTGTTGGTGATGCTTCGATGTATGATCGTAAAGCACATATTTTGTTTGCTCATATTTGTACCTAAATGAAGACTGAGAGTCAATTTTTCTGTTCTTCTGTGATGGCGGGCCACAACGTTCTGCTGGAAGCGGCAAGTGGGCCATGGCACTAGAAAGGTTGGGAACCACTGCTTTAGTACTACGGCTGGTATGAGACTAAATCACCATGGAGACTTTTCAGGTCACCGTTTAACATTTTTAATAAATCAAAAAAGACGACTGTGCCCATAGTCCCACTGTGCCCCACCTTCCCCTATATTCCCAACCTAATCGCAAATTTTATAATTTCCTTTGTCACTGCTAATGTTTTTACGTTTTTCGACTTGGACGTTGTGCCACTGCTAAGGGCAGTGCTTATTAGGTTTTCTTGCAATCAGTGGTTTAACTTTTATTTCACCAGGTTTATATGATAGTTGCACAGCAATTGGATGATAACACATGGTGTTCTAATGACTTTGTTTCTCTGCTTCATCTGCTGAACCGCTTCATGGCAAAAGTACATATTAGGCGCTGGATGATTTATTTTGTTACCAGGTACAACATCTAAGTAATGTCGCATAGTGATAAAAACCCACTACTTCTACAAGCAACAATATATCCTTCAAAAACCATTTCTCAGGTGCACATCAACACATGGATATTAATGCTAATACCCGTTAATCGTAGCTCTTCTAGCAACGACGAACCAGTAGAGTAAGCGACCTCAAACTACACACTGGTAAAGACACCTTTGAAATTTGCCAGTCATAAAGTTGCGTGATCAGTTTTAGAAACTTTGACTAAAATCTTGCATAGCGTTCACAACGCGAACTATCAGCTCATACATAAACATAGGCAAACAAACTATTGCTATCACGTTTGTGACCAATCGCAGTAAACACAAAATGTCTCACTTTTGTCCATCAAATGGAAAACGTATTCCAACATTGGGTATTCCCCGCTGAAAGCACAAACAAGCCAACCCAGTGTGTTGCAAATGAAAAAATGTGGACCAGTGAAAAATTTCCAACTCGCATTTTCACATTTTTGTTACCAGATTCATACAAAAATATAGCCTAATTAACTGAACATCAAGTGTTACGGATGTTAAACACATTCGCAAAAAAACTTGTGCAAAACGTAAACTTTGTGTTCATGAAATGCATAGGTTATATCTTGCTGTATATCTTGAAAAATTTTAAATGTATTTTGCGTTGTTTATCTTTAATTATCATTATTTAATCTTAAGCTTACATTTCAATTGACATTTCTTCGATACAGAAAATGTTTCCAGGGGTCGAGAACCTATTTCCTATCACGGGCCGTATGTTGGTGGATTAAATTCCACATTTTCTCTTCCAAAGGAAAGTGTGGAGAAAAAAACTGTCAAGGAGCGAAAGGGATTTCTCTTGACTTACTGTCTACATGTCTGCTTGTCACTGAGTTTCGTTTTGAAGCGATGTTGTGTTCTATTGGGTCACGAAAATTTTGATGCGGGCTATTTTAAATGTCCGCGCATTTGGCCCGCGTGCGTCCCAACCCCTGGTTTAGACATTACTGGAACACGCCTAAAATCAGCAGATGTACTGCATTTATGGAATAAAGCCTGCTAGGCGAAACGCAAACCAACTAAAAGCAGCCGATATACAAGCAGGACATAAGCACTGAAATATGCATGATTATAATGATATGATGGTGCCTCATACGCAACAAGAAAACGCAAACAGTTTTTTCTAATTTGCCTTTCATCAAATTCAGGATTCTTCGGCAGAGACGACTTCCTCCAAGCAGTACAAGTTTGGATAAGGCCGAACGATGTAAGAGGGCAGCTCCTCCCAGTTGGCCGTTGCTCCTCGAGCGAAGACCTTCGGCACGTGATAACTGTTGATGCGTGACTGCTTCGGATTACTGACGTAACATCCTGGACTTTCAAGTGTGAACGTCACGAAGTAATCATTTTCAGGTGCGGTTTTAACTCTGCAAGCAAATGAAAACTAAAAGGACAGAAGCAGACGGTTGCATTTGCAATATATTCCCTAGCAACCGATCGTTGAGCGTGTGCATTAGCTCACTGCTGACCTTGAAAAAACGTTGCTGCCACATATTAATCTCATAAAAAAACTTTGCATGAGAAAAGACCATCTGATCTATCTTAAGTATCTGGCTCCACTCACTTCCGCACGCATGCTGTGTGTACTGCAGACTTGCTTTTGTGTATAAATTGCTTCTACGAAAGCTTCGAAGACGATTTCGAATGTTTTTTGCCTTAGACATCGCTCAGTGGCGTAGTCATTTTTTTGTTAAGGAAAATGTAAGGGGGCAATTTGCTTGACCTTAGGCGAGCAACAGTATTTTTGTTTGGGACGCCGCTTCTTAAAGCACAAAATGACTAGATATGGTAAAAAATTGGGTGGTTATGGTCCCCTGACTACGCCTATGATTTGACATCGCTTGCACATTTCACTGCGTGAAGCACCCAACCTATCAGTGCTGCATGCGTAAAATGTGGTCATTTCAAGCGTGCTCCTGTTTGAAATCTGATGCCACGTACCTAAAATGCAGTAAAATCAAATTTAGGCATGGTAATGGGCAGGTCGACTTGTGTTTGGTAGTTCGTTTAAGTTTCGACCTTATGCGCACAGTTCTACTGTGACACATCAGTCTTGATTTTCACACATGCGTATTCGAGTCCCAGGGCATCTTTTCTGTACACCTGATTACGCTCAAGGATAGCAACGGAGCAAGAAATGCGTCGTTAAACAACGTTAACAGGATGAAACTGATGAAAACTTCCACTATCTAGCAATTAACTTCAGCATGGCAATTGTAATACATCACAACTCCAATTGGGAGAAAAACCCGCTGAAACCGTGAATGACTAACATGTTCCTCAACGTTTTGTGGGTTGTAGGCTGAATTAACATCTTTCACCACGAACACCAGCAATCTTACCCAACACGCTAAATATATCAAGATGCGAATGTAACTCACGGAAGCTCTATTACGTCACTCATCAGACCGTCCACTTTCACTTCCGCTTCGTTTGATCCGTTGAATGTGACATCCACGTTACATGAAGGATCGACGTTCAGGGTATTTCCCTGACGCAAGGCCATCTTTACGTCTTTGATACTGTACGCCCGCTCATCCTGGACCCGGCCTTTGAACTTCAGTTTAACCTTGCCAACGGCCATCTCACGGAAGTCACTGTCGTCCAGCAAAATCCGAAACCGACCAGTAAGCCAGCTACGCCTACAAAAGTGAATTTTTGAAAGACGCGTTCTCGAGTGACTCACAAAACGTTCTTCTTTGGACATCCTCTTCAGTTAAAAACAATGCTAAGGCGAAGGTTTTTAGTTATCCTGGTGATTAGTACAGACACAAAAGAAAAAAGTTTTTCGCCTTTTCTGACATTTATTTTGTTTAGTCTTTTAAAAAAGCAGTTTAATTATCGCAATAGTTTTAAACTATCCTCTTGGTGCATGACTTGGAGCCTCAGCATCTTCGTTGGAAACTTCGGAGAACACTCTTTTGTTCAATTAAACAATCTTCAATCTTACGTGAACTCTCCAGAACCTGTTTCGCCAACGATGGAATAAGGAGCCCAAACAGTCTTTGCTGTTGGTTTAGGAACCTCGAGAGCGAAGTCATTTACGATGTTGAATCGAGAGAAGCAAAAATTGCTTAGCTGTTGTGCAGCTTCAGTGATGGAAACCTTAAACACAACAGTTGTTTAAACACAAAAGTGAGGTTCAGAAACGTTTTTTGCAGAAAAAGGTGATGTAAGTATATGCATCGATGCACAGCTACTTCCAAGTCACCCCGCAGCAGTTTTGATTGCACTTAAAATGCATTCACTGGCAAAAAGAAAGCTAGAAGAAAACTACCCGGAAAACACTTACCTACATATTTTGGCTAAATATTTATGCTATGTTGTCATTTTTTATTTGGCAGATTCGTTTTCAAAAGAGTATAGGAAGATGGGCAGCATACAAGTTGCGATACAAAGAATTCAATGCAGTTGTTCTCACTTTGGCGAAATAGTAATTTTTGAAATCAAAGTAAACTGCCTACATCAACTTCAAATTTTACGCATCGTAACAGTTATCACCCAAAATTCATTGCAAAAATTTTGTGTAGGACGACGAATCTTGAACAATTATGTGTTTAGGGTAACTTGCAACCTGGATAAAAATCGTCTGTAGAAGCTAATGCAGGGGCGGCCAACCTTTTGATTCCATGCGCTAATCTTTTTCACACTTAATTCAGATGCGCCACACAAACATTCACTTCCTTTCAGTCCTTTCAAACGTGTGGTCTTATGGGCATAGTTTGAAGTTATAATAACGTATTTTTATTTGAAAAATATATGCTTTGTTTTATATATTATAACTTCAAACTTCAAAAATATTACAACTTCAAACGGCATAGTTTGAAGTTATAATAACCTATTTTTATTTGAAAAATATATGCTTTGTTTTATACAGTATAACAAACATACAAACAAGCATTACCAAATTTATTTAATAATAATGATGACAGATGCAGCAGTTGTAGAGAAAAAGATATCACACAACACTTTTTAATTTCAATTGATCATTGTACTTCAGAAAGTGCGAATAGTAATATATGAACACGATTTGCAGTTTAAATGAAAATAATTTGATACACAGGCAAAATAAACATAAATGACTTTAATGTGACTTTTGACTCTGCTTTGCTTTCACCAAACCAGTAATATTAGGAGTTAAATTCGCAACTGAAAGCAACAGACAGTCCTTCAAGCTGGAATCAGACCGTCGCGACCTCAGTTTGTTTTTGATTTTTTTCATGAAAGAAAATGACTGCTCGCATCTGTCCGTAGTTCCGAAGAGACAAGCATAACTCTGGACTAATTTTCTCTATTTCTGTAAAATGTTCACATGGTAATGATCGCCAAAAACCATTCTATTCCGACGCACTTAGGAATGAGGAAAGTTCCTCAAATTTCATTTTCAATACTGAATTTGCTTTTAGTTCAATAAGTTCCATTTGCATATTGTTAGGCATCTTAGAATGTTATGTCAAGTGAAAATGGGTTTTTAAATGCAAGCATGCGGCCTTCTTCAGAAAAATCACTCAAACGACTATCAAAGACCTCTTGTAGTAATTTGAATTTTTTCAGTGTATTTTCCAAAGTTGACAAAATTGAACACATTCACCTTGTTCTTTTAAAATCTTTTTTAAACTGAGAGATCAACAGTTTCAACTTCATCTTGAATGCATTGATGCACTGATATCATTTACTAAGCTAGGAAGCAGTTTGTCTTTGCCCTGCAGTTTCAAACTGGGGTAATTGACATGGCTGGTAATATCAAATAAAGATGTTAAATCTAACAACCAGTTCTCATTGCACAAAAGGGTCCTTTTCTTGGGCAGATCATCCTTCTCTTCTAGAAAATCATGCACAATGTGTTTCAGTTTCCAAAATCGTTTTAGCACTTGTCCTCTAGAAAGCAAACGCACCTCACACTGAAGGATGAGATAACCATATTTATCATCTAGCAGTTCACAATATAATCCTTATGCTCTAATTTTGTTCACACACTTTACAACTGGTACTATAACATGCTGCAAACTCAAAACTTTTCCACACAAGGAATATTGGTGAATAATGCAATGATATTTTAGGAAAAGTCGACCAAAAAAACTTTCGAGCAAGGCTACAGCTAGGGGGCTGTACCAATCATTGACGGTGCTCCATCAGTGCATACATTCAAACGTTTGCTCAAATATAATTGTTGATTTCCTAGACATTACTTAACTTCCTCCAATATCTATGATCCTCTTGTTTTTTTATGGAGTGGCTCAAAGCCAGGCCTGCACAACTCAGAAAGCTCAAAGGGCAAAATTATGAACAGAAATTTGCCGCGGGCCGCAAAAGTCTTTTTCATTTCGATGTAGAGATTTTGTTGCAGTATGGAAGAAGTTCTGGAACGACAATTGCTTATTCGAGATCACGCTTTTGCAACATTTTCAACAATTGAAAGAGCTGTCGCGGGCCGCAAGAAAAGCTTTCGCGGGACGTATGTTGTGCCAAGCCTGCTCAAAGCCAGTAATTTCTTCAAAGACGTTAAAATCATCACGTTACGTCGGGGTTGTTAAAACAACACTAGTTACTGTACTACATTCCCACAGCGAGGAAAACCATACTTAAGGATTTTAACTACTGCCAAGACAGATTGATCTAAAAGAAACGAAGCATTGCTAGAAAGGGCGTCCAAGAAAAATAAAATCACTAAAATTAATCAGTAGAAGTGGCTTACTTTCTTGTCATCAAAAGGACGCAATGCGCCACTTCTAAGCATCCAATGTGCCACAGGTTGGCCATCTTTGAGCTAATGCATCGGCATCGTATTCACACTACAAGCGCAAAATCTTTACGAAGTATGTATGCCATATTTGGGTTACACGTAATTTACCTGTTGTCCGTCAATGGTAATCGGTGTCGAAAATGGGAATCCCATCACCCTTTTGTCTGGGTAGGTTGCGTCCTGAGTTCCACAGTAACTCATGCTGCCGCATGTGGAGCTGACCCTGATTTGATCGACTTCATTGCTACTCACGAAGATTCCAAGCAGCCACTTTTCTCCATCCTGCAAAGCCAAGATGGGGCTTGTTGAGTATATTACCACTTGCACCGCCCGCTTTGGGAAAAAACAGCATTTTGACTCAACAAGCTTGAAAAACCTCGACAGATAGTAAGGTTGAAAAAGTTTTTAAAACTTAACACCGCAATCGACAACGCAGGCTGTCCATTAATGATCTCTATGACAGAATAAAAAGTTGGATATAATGCTAGAATTCAATGGATATGGAAGCGGTAACTATTCGAAGCAAACGCAAACAATTAGGCAAATTCATATGTCTAGGGCTTTAGGAGTTGGGGTACCATTTTTAAACGCACTTGGAGTCACACGGCTATACGACAGTTTAGATGTGCCTGTTAATGTTCGGGACGATCACACTATGCTTTAAAACAGATGTAAAAAAACAAAAGAAGGTCACTGGAAGTCATGAAGCAGAAAAAAGTCAACCGCAGGCAGAAATGCAGTGAAACGTGACACATGAGTTTGGATGGAAGACTAAGGTTGAATTGGAGATCATCGCACATAGCGGTCAAATTGAAAATAAAACGTTTACCAGAAACAGACCAAATTCACCTAAAAGCTGATGTTGCGGTTGGGCCCAAAGGTTACCAAATTTGTTAATTCAAAACAGGTTTCAAGCATAGGAATAAGGCATTCGAAAATATAGCTTTGTACTTTATCACAAATAATTTTGGCCAATAAAATAAACCTTTTGTTACAGAGGTTTGTGTTTTCCATGCAAGTGTTCCATGTTTCAGCCTTGAGAATTTGAGAGACGCTAGAATTTGTGAGAAGGGCAACCTTTGGAAGATGGAGTATGTGAAAAATCTTATAAACTCAGTCATTACCAAACCTCCAGACACACATGAGGTACATTTGTAGGAGGAAAATAGCATTACTGAAACCAAAGTATTGCTAAATGTTAAAACAGTGAAGCCTGGGAAGGCAGCAGGCTGCGATGAAACCCGATCTGAAATCCCCAAAGTCTCGAATGAAGGAATTTCTGCTGACTCGTGTGTGTTAATTGGCCTGGTGTTCTGGAAGGACACCAAAAGATTTGCAAACAGGTATGATTATTCCCACACAAACAAAGGAGACAGAAGTGAAAGCATCGACTACCGGGGTGTCTCTGTCCTTAGCCTCCTGGAAAGTGTATGCAGATCTTTCTTGCATGTAGCGTTATGTAAGGTCACTACGACAACCGGGCTGGATATCGTCCACCTTTGATTCAATTATTTTGCGGCATGAGAGATCTTCACGAGTCTAGTCGCAAAGGAACGCATTTTTTCTTTCAGCAAACAGCACGAAGTGCCCTCGGTCAATCAAACTGGATCTCCGGCGTATCAGCGTAATGCACACACATAACGTAAATTATTGCAGTCTACAGCCCGGTACTAAAGAGTCTGCGGCCACCACACGATAATCAAATTAACATTCACTTTTCTCGATGTTCTCTTCGCACAGCCAGGTTCAATTTTAGTACACTCAAATTCTGTTCAAGATTGTTTACATAAACCACCCTTAGCCTGGCGTTCTATCGTAGTATTCCATTTATTGGCAATGATAGTCGGAGACAATGTCATTGCCCTTCCAAGAGCGCTTCGTGCGTTGCTGATTGCGCGGTTGGCCAGTCGCGTTTGTAACAAACACTCCACCGTCTCAAAACGCTTCGACGATAAGCAAGCTGATGATAATTATAGAGCGATTGGCGTTAAACAGAAAAACTGACTTTGGTTCCGCGTGGCAGCATCATGCGGTAGGGCCAGCCGCACTCGCAATTCCCCGGAGTCGGAGCAACGAAGGTCAGTTCGTCCATGTCTTTGCTAGCTTCGTGCAAGCGCTTGATCACAGACGATTGGGTGTCAAGACGTTTCAGCACAGCGTGGTCCTCATGTTCGTTCATGCTGGGAAAGCACAGAACTTTGTACGGCATCTTGCAAGTACGTGTAGGTTGCAATGTGCATCACGCATTACTCTCTGAGCGAGCAACCAACAAACCTGCTAAACCTAGGTGGAGTGTTAGACTTGAAACACTGCCTACTTCAAAAACAAAATTTAAAACCAGATAAAAACACTTTGACGCAATGCTTTATCAGTGATAGCATTCATGCGCAATTTCAGAACCAGCCACGTGTGAGTCATGTCAACCGCACATAGCAAAACCTTGGAAAAGCAAGACAATCGTCCAGAGGCGGCTGTCACGCTACATATCATAAGTGTTCGCCTTAATCTCGTTGATCTTAAGTAACTTCGCGAGCCGACAGGCAACTAACGCAACTTACAAGTGCACGAATTTGTCCATTTCGATCCATTTCTTTCGATCGTCAACATGTCTTTCCTGGCATATGAACAATCTGACAGTCAGTTGCAGTAACTCTGAAAACAAAAATAGATACAACAGCAGTGAGCAAAAATGCTTGTTTTCCCAAACCGCAACCTCCAGGAGTGTGAACGCGGCGAATTACCGAACAGTGATGATTTAAGACCGCAGTGTGGAAGTTTAGTTTTCAGAGCAGTTGTGTTACAGCTTCATCCCACCAACCTCGCGTGCAAAGCCTACCTGTCGCAGCGTGTCCTGTAGAAGCTTGCCTTCTCTAAAAAACTTGTTTCGATCGAGATAATGTAGATATGCATACCAGTTGCTCCTTCCTTTCGCTTCAAGCGGATATGAAAAGAGAACTCTTCGTGGTCAAGCTTGTTGTCCCATTCATATTTGAGCTCAGGTTCCTTGAGGAATGTGTTGATATCAACACCGGTAAAGCTCTCGTCTTTCCAACCGTTTCCTGTCCACCTGAAGGCAATAACGCTGTTGTTAATTGCTGGCTACAATATGTAACGAAAGTAAATCTTTTAGAGTCATTCCTTTTCGCACGATAGTTGAAAGCTCATGTTCTACCTCGTAAACGTTGCTGACACTGGGCCTACTTTGATTCGATATAATATATTCATGTTCTTACCGGGAGAGCCTTCGTCAGGTTTTGTACCTTACGCCAATCGTTCTATAGAAATGAATTATCATTAGCTAGCTTATGGCCTGAAGATAAAACTGCGTAAGGATCGTAAAAACAGTAATTTGAAATCATTTGAATGGCGCACGTGTTTCACCTTTACCCAACTTTGGGAAGGCATTCAAAGCATTTTGGGTCGAATTCAACAGTCAGCGAAAATTTGATATTAAATTCATCCGGTTTATTGGTGACATACCGTTAAAATCTGCAAACAGCTTTTTTGGAACGAGTTGTTCATCTATTTTAATATTTTCCCCTTGCTTCTAGGATGATATGGAGATATCTTGCCAACCTACCTGAAACTTAAGTAAATCTGAAACTGAAATGAAGTTGACATTTCGTACATGCATTTACAGGTTGCCGTGGGTAATAAGACGCAAAAAATACGATGCCAAGTATACGAATTTTACATGTTTTCTGAAAAACGGCACAACCTACTACTTACGTCAAAAGTGAGCAGATTAATAATATTTCGTGAGTATTGTTCTTGCACATATTGAAACGTGAAAAAATTCAGGATCTCAGTACGTGACACATTCCAGTTTTCACTACTGGATCTTCTCTTCAAATCTCTGCACAATTGCACAGTTTTTTAAAACAGAAATCATGAGCCTCTTCGGGAGTAATCGCAAGACATCGGAGAGCAAAGCTGGCATTTGTTGGTTCCGCACAGATTGACCCATTTTTTGAGGAAATTGCGTACAGCTCGTCTACATTTGTCTTCAGAACCGAAAACAACAGTTTACTTCAGTTTTATTGTCGTGTTTTCCGGTGCAATTCTATCATCTGTACTCAGATTTCAAAATAATCGCTGTCTGATGGCAGTTAGATGCCACACGAGCAGTAGCATCTTTTAGCAAAAATATTTTTTTATCTTAATGTTATTTTCACTGATTAACTTTTGTGACAACGCAGATAGCTCCTTTTTAGAGACAAGGCGTTGATCTTCCGCTCCAGTTTATGTCAACATAGCTAGACTTCTCGCTTTATCACACTCTTAAACGTGAAAAGCATTGACCACCTTTAGCAGGTCAATCGTAGGTCGGCATAACTTGTGTATTCAATTGCAGTTGCTAGATTGTGATACGTGGTAAACTGAGACTAACGTATCCTAGACGATTTTCTTTTTTTTTGTGCGTCTCGTTTGATGATCGCCGAATTCTTTCATTCTTGGTCATTGCATAATATGCAAAGTGATGAGGGGTGTTTTTCGGAAAATTTGAATTTAATGCTTTTGCTTCCGTACGAACAAGCTAGGTGGTGTTGTACCTCTATTTCAGTCGATCCACCTTTGATGAAATGAACGGATTTCAAAGTGGACAGGGAGTGATGCGAGTACCCACCGATGAAAGGCTCGTCATATACGCAATGGTTTGCAACGCAATCTTGGTTATGAAGCAAAAGGTCTTACCCAGCATAATGGAATGGGTGGCATCAAATTCTACACACCAAATCCTTGACCAGTGCAAGCGTCACTCTAATGTGAAATCATATCCACTCTTTGGAATGTCCCAGTTCGGGCAGTTTAAGGTAAATGTAGTTTCATTCATAACTAAGATTCAGAAAATATGTCGAGTAGATCTTCGGAATATTACTTTCCTGACAACAGTTCAGCCTGAGCGAAAATGAAGTGGGTCTGATGTTGCCTGTTACTACCGAAGGCTTGTCGCTTGTTAAACCGCTGGTCTGTGTAAAGCAATCCTTTTTATGTAGAGGAATCATATGTTCTAGACCAGTGGTTCTCAACCTTTCTTATGCTGTGGCCCACTTGCTTTCAGCAGCACGTTGTGGACCACCATCACAAAACAATAGAAATATCTCCTCTCAGTCAACCAAAATATGGACTTTACGATAAAACATCGAATTTTATTTAATTTTAGCATCAACAACAGTAAGCAGATTGCGAGATAAACTTCAGTGTGATTTTTGCTCTTGTGTGACGTTTTCGACCAGATTGTCAATTCTTGGCTGCGTTGCGGAAAGAGCGCATCTAATGCTGTATTTTGGAGTAAGGTCGAGTCCATTTCGATTTGTTATTTTCACGTGCAGAAGGGTAGAGAATCCAAATCACAGAAATATGTGCTGGGGAAGAGATGTAACTGTTTTGAGAGATGCGTTTCAAACACTTGGATAACTATTACACATGGGCGTCCCTAGCCCCCTTGGATTTTGAAATTTTCAGCACAAAAGGTTGTTTTCTAGTTGAGTAGGAAAAAACAAATTTCACCACTTTTGACCTCCCCTAGAAAAAATTTTTTTTAAATCCAGTAGTGGTCCCTTCCTGGAAAAAAATCTTTCCGGCACCCATGCTATTACAGCCGAAAATCGCAAATTGTATTAGTTTCGAAAACGTATTTTGCCCCAGAATTGTTTGAAAGTTAGATCATCTTGTATGCATACTGCAAGATTCTCGACAGGAACAATAAATAGGTTTTTCACCAAATCCATGTTGTTTTGATGATTTCGGAAAAGTACAGCACAAAATCCTCACGAAGCCCTCCAAAATGAACAACTTCCAATGCTATATCAGCATTCACTTCATCACCAGTCGCCGTGGCAAAATCTCGAACATAGCAAAATTTCTTGCTTGACCTTTTCGTTTGCAATTTTCAAGTTTTTCCACGAATGCGCTGAGGGTGTCATTGAAATTGACGATCGTCCTTCTTCTTCATTGTAGTTTCAGATTAACTTTATTGAGTTACTGAAATATGTCAGCAAGTTATGCCAAGCGGAAAATCAAATGGTTATTTTCAAGACTGGATACTATTCCTTTTTTCCTTGGTCGCTGAGAATTGATTGTAATTGTTACCTACTGCTTGATGCATCCACCTGAGTTGCACACTGCATCTCCTGTAAGTTGGATACTGCTCGATGCGTGCATCTGAGCTTACTATCATACATTCTGAATCTAGCCTAATGTTTGGCAATTCAAAACACACAGAGGAAAAGCTCGACCCAAAACCGGTTTAACGACATTGCGTTGGCAGCTGTATTTCAGGTTCACGAGAGGTGCTTCATACCACCTCTCAGTGAATTTGAACATATCAAAATATGAAATGGTGCCGTGGCCAACCTAAAAACTGCCTGTGGCCCACCAGTGGGCCATGGCCCAACGGTTGGGAATCACTGTTCTACACAAATCTGATCAAGTTCTGCGATTGTTTTTGAAACTTCCCAGTTGAATCCCGTGTAACCTTGCGTCCCAAATAATGTAACGATATTTTATTTCCTTTGATATACAGTACTTTCCATTTCCCCCAACGATAGATTGCCACCCACGCAGCAAACCACCAGAGGGTTTCTACAATCAGTGCAACTACAAACTCAATTTAAAACATATTCCTCCAAAATAAACGTTGAATCTACAAGGTAAATGCGATGTCAGGTAGCATTGAGCATTACCGATAACGTCGTTTAGCTGACAGCAGAATAAACCCAGCGCGCAACAAAACCACGTTGCTGTTTAAGAGAACTGTATCTGTGAATATAGACGTTCGATCTTTCACAATATTTTGTCATTAGAGAAATAGCTTTTTTTCTCAAGAGATCAGAATTTCCTTGCCGTCTGCTATGCAATGCAGCTTTCATTGCCTCAGTTACTCACATTTCGCAAGGTTTACCACCGACCATTGATTTGTTCCACCTCTACCTTTTATTTAGAAACCTCGGTAGGAAGAACTTTACCCAACACCTAAGAAACCTCCTTTCCTTTGTTTCAATAAAAGTTGTTTCTGCAGAAAAAGTCAAGTTCTTGCACTTCGTGTTTGAAGCAATGTCTCTTCATGCAGAAATGCCCCGTAAAATTCCGCCTTGCAAATGCGCTTTTCACAATTTGGTAGCAGTTCGCACAGGAGATTTCACGGGCAATTTATGTAATAAACCCCTAGGGGATTACCTAAATAAATATTCGATTTTTTGGTCATAAATTGACAACCATTAAGTCTAGATGGTCAATCAGGGGCTCTAAATATGGGGATTTTCGCATAGATTACTTGAAAGGAAAAACAAGAAAATTGCCACTTGAACTTTTTATCAGGCCCTAATGACATCATCCAAAAATTCCTTCACCTCAGTGATTCGTTACTATTGTTGCGGCCAGTGGCCCAACTACATGGACAGTACGTGCGGACTGGAACCAGTGCTTTGTAATAGACTGCTCGTTGAGCCATCCGGCTGGGCACAAACCGTTCACATGTTCACACAGCGTTGTACGTAACACTTGACTCAATATTCACGCCGTTCGTTGAATGCGTTTTTCTGCTCGCCTTTCTGTGCATGTATTTACGATCTCGCGGAACCTTACTTGCTCTCTTTTCG
>JGI24158J21664_10007374_pt1 | contig 14612 bp, 10 predicted proteins | sample Ectturendosymbi3_FD_21664 | JGI IMG/M metagenome (IMG submission 21664) | reverse complement strand
GATGCTGTGATCCACTGTATCAAATGCTTTCTTCAGATCTAAAAAAATGGCACATGTATAAAGATTTTCTTCTCTTTTTGAGGTTATTATGTCATTTTTGGCAGGGTCGGATTTAACTGATGTGGGGTCGCCCCTCCCACTGTTACGAGGGAGAAATGGAAAAGTGTTAATCAATTTACGCAAAGCCGAAAACTGCAATATGGTCGCTCTCCAAGAACGCTCAATAAAAATTTCTAAATCATTACTAGAGTGCCCCACGATCACTGCGCTCGGGCTGCCTTTGACACAAAATCGTTCAATGACACGGAATTGTTGAAATCGTAATTGCCTGGCGGGATCAGGATTTTTAAAATCTCAACATGGGAACCAACCGAACAGGCCGCAGGTAAATATTTGATCAAACACCTAACCTACTGAGTAGCAAAACTCATTTGTGAATGACCTTGTTGAAGAAAATTAAAACGGAAAAATCACAACTAAAAATATGAAATCAGCGTTACCCCAAGAGAACACGCTAACGAAACAACTGTAGTGCTCAGTCTCAAAAGCACTGTGACATTTTGATCAGTTACGCCTTGATTTTCAGTGATATTCTACTCTGGATCAAACTTCCCCCCCCCAAAAAAGTCTTTACAGAAATATTTCAGTTTCAGTGTCAGGCATTATCAACTGTTAACATGGTTAAGTCAGTATAATTAAGTCAGTCGCTCTCCTTGTTATACGAAGGCAGGCCAATATAATGTTGGATTTTACTATGTTTTTATTGTAGGATACTGCTAGCTCTACACGCAGAGTTGTAAACGGGCCTCATTATGAAGCCCGAACCAAGGCCGAGCCCGACATTTATTTTTGAAGCCCGATTTAGGCCCAAAAGCCAAATTTGCCGAGTGAGTGAATATATGCGCAACTGCGGGGTATTGGTGGTGTAGTTAAGTAAACATGACTAAATAATTTAAGATATTGATCAACTCGATTGTTTTAACAGTAATTGGTCACAAAAGTGTCGTCGTTGCGAAAAAAATTTATATGCAGGCCCGTAATCGGCCCGAAACATTCTGACAAACTTAAACCCAAATCCGGCGTGACTCGAAAAGGCTGGCCCGACTTACAACCTTGTCTGCATATAGATCGTATCTGCAATATAACCATACCCTTTGGTCAGGTACATATCAACCACGAACAACCACAAGATCTTTCGCTTCATTCACACGTAACAATCGGTACTTTTCAGCAACCACAGCCAACGGACCAGAGAGTATGACGACTAGTGGCGTGCAGAGGAGGGGACGGGACGACGGCCCCGGGTATCCAAAGAGGGAAATTACAAAAACTAAAATGCTGTAACTAGATGATTTTTCCTGTTGCAAGGTTGCTAATATATGCTGCATGGATTCAAGTTTTTGAAACCTGCTTGTTTTTGCAACACTAGTTGTTACGTATTCAAATGACAGTAATTCTCACATTCTTCAATACCAGGGGCCAATGCTCAAGGTGTACGGCGCACACTCAATCAAACTGATAGTGACGTGACTTATTCCAGATCGGGCGATCGAAGGAAAATCACAAAAAAGGATTGAAAGATAATTATGGATGTTGATTCTATGAGCCAAATTTCAAAACAGTCCTATTTCAACTTGCTTGGTTTAGCTGACTTTTGATGCATCACTAGTTTCCGGTTTCGTTTTTTAATGTGGCAACCTGGGTGTGCGCTAATGTAGCTGCACACCTGTGCTTGCAATATGTGCGTCATTTCGAGCTTTGTCACTAATTGGCAGTTCAAGCTGAATGATCATAACGGGCCACACAAGCCTGTATCTGTTCTGTCCCCCTAGTGGTTGTACATATAACAGCCACATAATAAAAAACGAGAGTTTTCTTGCATACTTTATGCTCATTCTTAATTCTTGTGTAGTTCAGCAAGTTTCAAACTGTCAATCCTGGGTGTCCGCCATCCCAGTCGCATACGTTCTGATCGACTGCGATTCGACGAGTGTGGCAGCCTGGAGATGGCGGCACATGTAAATAAAGTTGTCACCGGTAGATGGCGTCCATAAGTAACAAGCCACTGTGATAGTCACCACAAGCGAATGATCGAAATTCACTATCCCTATATTACAGTGCAACCTAGCATCAGTACAGTGATCCCGATGGAGTGATCTTGGTGGGTGACCATTAACAATGTTTGTGAACCTAATAAACAGTTGACTATAGTTGCTAACGGTGACGATGGGACTGAGTGATGTCGTCGAGTTGACTCTATTGCTGCTGGTTGCTTTCCTGTTAGTTCAATGCCCCGAATTATCATCTTTCTCTTGTGCTTGCCTCATTAGTTCAAAGCGATGCAGATACCTGCAACACAAGACATTCGCGCAGCCTTATACTTTTGCAGTTGTGAACTGCGCTGACATAGCACTGAGTGTGTTCTACTCCCCTGTTTAAACGCGTTGCCGGATGTTTTTGCAGGTATGAACTGCTCTGTCTTAGCATTGAGTGCTGTGTTTTGCTCTGGTCTCCTAACCTGGAGCACTGATATGTTCATTACAGTGACACATATATGTACAACAAGGAGAGTGCGTGTAGAATAATATGCATGTTGTGTCAACAAACTTCGCCAAAACGTTGTTTGCAAACGTGAATACGACGTCATATTGTGACGTCACAAACATCGTATATCCAGTAACANTGACCACCACACGCCACTGCTGAATACTAGAATTTGGTAGGGGGGCATCCAATCAAGCAGTCGCCCCNGGCATCACCAGACCTCTGCACGCCACTGATGACGACACTGTAGTTGGCATGCGACTTGATCAACGGACCACACTGACTTTCATGGAAACTCGTTAAAAGACATTGTTGACGAATACTTATGGAATTGATCTTCTACCGGCAATTGACTCTATGCGTGCCACATTTTGCTGGAGGCCCCCTTGGATCTTGAGGCCCTAGGCTTAAGCCTATAGGTAAATCCGGCCCTGGATACTGACTTTGAAGCATTTATCCGAATCTGCTCAAAAAACATATCACGGGACTTGACTTGAAGTATGTACCACGGACTTGAAGTGTGCAGAGGCAGACGACATATTGCTAGTTCAAATTAATTTCGCCAGAGTTGTTTACACACTGTTTTAGGTCTAGAGTTGCTTTAAAAGTTTAAATCATTTACTGACCTCCTCTGAAACGGGAAAGTTCACATTGAGTATGTCATTCAGCAAACACAACTCGTTAGCGTTCTCGCTGCCAACCAATTCCAACAATTTCTCTTTTTTCTCACCCTCTTCACTTCGTCGGGTAAAATTTAGCAAAAGTTGGAGCAAATTCTTCAGGCCGAAAAATGGAGAGTTTTGGTCGTTGATAGACAAAGTCAGTGAAAGTACTCGAAGTTTTTCGCATGCTGCGATCCACTGCAAGCAAAAGGTTTATCAAAGCATTATGTGGTTCACACGCAAAGACGACCGGTGCTGTAGTTTGAGCATCAGAATATCTTTGTCGTTTGCACAACACAGTTTTACAGGACTTCCAGTTTCAATCTGTCGCAAACTTCACCTCCGCTCACAGCAGCCTGGACAAGGACAGCATGCGGCGCTGCACAGCACGGCATGAACCGTCTGTGATGTTCAAAGCATCAAGCGTTTCCTGCAACTTGTCGTACCAACAACGCAAGCAGGTTGAAGAAAATGATCAAAATTTTTACTGTGTTTTACTACAAACTTTTACCTTTGTCTATTAAGTTAATCGGCTTGGCTTTGTACATATTCATAACAAACAAGTGAATCAGTTTCTTGCCTGGATTTCTTTCATGAGTCTTGTCTTCCCGTATCCAGCTTCCCCCTCAAAAACGATCGCTCTTCGTTCTCGGCCAGATTTCTGATAATAAATCAATAAAATACCTTTTACTGTTCATAGAANAGGCCGAACACAGGAAGGCTGTGGGAGTGAGCGTTTGTCTGTGCGAGCATATCATTGTCTGTGCGAGCATATCATTGCNCTTGTAGATAAACTTTAAATGAGCTTCGCCATAGCACGGCGATGAGAGGTAAAAAAATACAAAAGAAAAGAATTTGAAGTACACTCAGCAACTTTTGACGAAAAAGATTGGTGGACATAATAGGTGAACAGTGAACACAACACGCAGAAGAAATCGTGCTAATCATAAAGTAATGCAAAAGAAAAAGAAAAATGGAGCAGCAATTTATGTACAAGGATCTATGTGACTGTTGTAAAAGCACACTTTGATCAAACACAAGGTAACCTTATAGCTACAAATATCGAAAACCTATTATTTTATTCGACGTTTCGACTTAAACTTCAGGAAAAGTACAAACAAAAGAATGAAACTGCAGTGCGTTACACGTTATATTTATTACGTTACATAAACTGGACTTATATTACTGTCACATAAACTGGATTATATATTACTGTCAGCGGATTGTTGCTTGTCCCAGTAGTAAATTTTTGTGAAAGCATTAGGAATTGCTTTAAGTTAATTTACCCGAATTCATCCTGGCTGCAATATTGCGTTCTGCTGCCTTGTGTATACGACTTCGAAACATCTTACATAAGTGGTTCGTAACTACAATTTTAACTCTACCCACACATGTCCTGCAACTTCANAGAATTTTGTACGGATTTTCTGTAATGATTCAGANGCNATTCTTTCGCGTATTTCAGATCTTTTCCCAGGAGGTCAAATATTTCTATCAGAAAAACACTTGAAAGAATTCGCAAATCATATTCATTTAGTGAAAATGATTTGAAACATGAAATAACTTTGGCAAATAATTTGCTTTGGAAGCAGTCGAGGCTGCTTGTATCGCTCGAACAATTTTTTTCATTTATAGCTAGTAGTGCAAGCATTTCCCAGAGCATTGAAAACATTTCCCAGAAATTCCATGATCAGTGGATTGGGTAACATTGATCTACTTTCAATTGAAAGGGTACGAGCTGAAAAAATAGATTTAGATGATTTCGTTGATGAATTTGACAGTCGACATGATAATCGAAGGATTAAATTACATTGAGTTAGTAATGATATAAAATTATAACGTAGACTTTACAGGGATCTATGTGAGAATTATATTACTCACTGTCTATTTCTCTGAATCTGTTTAGGTTTAGAGTTAGTGCGTGTTTCGCTTATGGCAAGACAGTCATAAATCAACGCAGGGTTGAAAGTCAGCTTTTGAGGATCAGTCAGAGGAAAAGTCAGTGTGAATATTAAAATGAACGACTTTGTTGGGAATATACTGTAAGTTAAGTTTTACGTTTGCTATTACATCTTGCTATCAGGTACGCGCCCTAAACGTCGACGAACACCTATTTGCGGCGCTGCAGTGCTACTTTAGGTGCAACTGGTGCCGAAGCCTCTCTACTGTCAACTGCATACTGCATTGAATGCATTGAATAGTCCTCATCCTATCCACACTGCAGATGGGCATTACACTCATAATAGTAGTTGCATAAAAACAGGGATTTTTAAGGCGTTTTAGGGACCCGATTCGGGTCCCTAGAATTGAAAATAGGGTCCCTAGAATCAGATAAAATTGTCATTGGGTCCCTAGATTCGGAGAAAATCGGGTCCCTAGAATCAGAGAAATCGGGTCCCCACAAGTCCATACCGGGTACCTAACATTTTCCTTAAAAAAAACCCTGATAACCGTGTTATGGTTACATCACAATCACAAAATGTCCATAAGCTACCACAAAAACGGATTAGTCAGTAGTCATCAAATCCGTTGGCTTAATTTTTATTTGTTTTGTAGTAAGAATATTTTGACAAAACTAGTTGGATATCAACAGCCTACTTGTCTCTGTGTCAAGACGGAATTCGTAGATGGAACCATTTCGCTTTCATGTGACTTATATTAACTTTCGTGGAGCTGTTTTCGTTCATGTGGGTTTGGCACAATTGTGTACGGGAAATGGTTTTTAGTTTTACATGTGTGGTGCTGTGGAAGCTGCATGGTTAGCACAGAATATTCGATATAGCAGTAGACGTGTGTGATTGCATCTGCAGTGGCGTTCATATGTCTCTAGTGAATAATAACGATAGTTCATATTTAACGATATTCACAAGGCTATATGTTGGGTTTGATATGGTAAATCATAGCAATTTAATCTTCAAAACAACGAAAAATCACCATGCAAGATAGGCTTTATGTTGGTCCCCCTACTTTTTCCTTGGCCCCGCAGTGCCCCCCTACTTTTTCAATTCTAGAATCGCCACTGTCTGCCGCCTTCGTCATTTGATCAAAGTGATTGTAAATTCGTGCAGTGTAGCTGACAAGGTTTTGATTTAGATAAAATTCACCGAGTAAGAAGAGCCACACCGCTTCTCGGACTACATTCAGTAAGTGCTTGAAAGGAAAGCGCTCCAGTCCGAAGAAAATTTGCTTGAAGCCTGCCATGCAGGTTTCTATCTGCTGATCGCACACTGTGCGGCCTGTTTGACGAACACTCAGCTGTCAATTGTCGGTATCCGATAAAATAACACCCGCGAACCGACAGCTGCGGAATTAGAAAATGCTTTGGCAAACCCAGCTGTTGTTATGTATGGCTCCTGCAGTCGCAAATCTCATGCAGTCAACCAACACTACATTAATGGAAAACATCATATCAATTTGCTGTTTGTGGTGAACTGTAAGTAAAAGAGCAAAGTTTGGAAGTCTTGTTGGATACAGCAGTGCAAATACCAGTGATTTAAATAAAGGCAAGCTGTGCCTTTCGAAAGAAACTCAGCAAGATTCAATGAATGAAGAGCGAAGTGTTATAGGCCACAAAACGCGAAGGCTGCATATGCGAAATGGAGGCACATGTCAATCATAATTGCGGCAGGCAAAGTTGGCAACGAGACGATCTACGAAGAGCCGCTGACTCAACCTTCAAGGATGATTAAAAACAAAGGCGTACATGACTCATCAATATCTCACGTGGATCTATGCTCAAGGAATTACGCTAATCTAGAGTAATTAAATAATTACCAGTAGCTAACGGAAGTCACCAGTGCTGGTTTATCAAAGTTAGCAACATGTTCAGTGTGCTGCAAAACGTCCATTATGGCTTTATCCATATCGTTGGTTCTTGCGTTAAAACAGTTAACAACAGCATATAAAAAGGTACAACGATTTAATCATAAATCAGCTTAGCATTAACTTAAAGAAACCTTAACAAGCAAAATATTATTGCAGAAATATTGAGTGGTTAAAACTAGTTGAAGATATGGAATACGCTGGTGTTACAATGTGAAGCATGTCAGCCTCTTACTCCTATTTATTATTATTTGTCACGTTGCCTCCAGTGCTGTGGTCACCAGCGGCGCAGTGCCGAAAACTGAGATAGGAAAGTGCACTGTTACGAAAAAATTGTTTTCTAAATTTAAGACAAATGGGAATTTTTTGCAGGGAATTTTACCACAAAAAGGGGCAACTGCAAGTTGGTGTCGTTAGGATTGACCACGCTCATATTTTTTCAACCCGGGACGGGCTTAAAGCAGGGACGCTATCCCAACAACGGGACGATCCGAGCCAAATCGCAATGTAACATCACCCGATATTGGCGCGACATAGGGAAAGCCCCTTTCAAAAGAATTGGATGAATGACATTCCTGGCGTTTTCCTCAGGTTACACCACTAGTGATTGCTGATAAAAGTCCACTGAAAATTCATTTGTACAGTAGGAGGGTGAATATACGAAGGCTAGAGACTCAAACGGTGGTCTCCACTTGCTTGCATTTAGTTAAACAAAGGTGTTGATTTAATTCGTTTTCAGATCGGATCGATTTTTTAAAAAGAGCAGCAAGAATCCTGCAAAATTGTTCTGAATGCACTGTTGACACCTGACCTGTACTGTGGTGTAAAGCAGTCAACATTGGCGTTTTTGGGTGACGGCATTTAGGTACCAAACAATGTCTACATACTGTATCTACTTTTGGATTTCGAAGTCCGATGACATGTCACAAACATCGCATCGAAAACTCCAGACGACGCGGCCATCATTATCAGCGCCAACCGCACAAATAAACATGCGGTTATCGCTAGAGACTTTCTGGGCATTTGTTTCTTTTGTGTTGCGGGGGGAGGGCGCAGCAACTCTCACAAACACAGAAGGCGATATACAAAGTGATCTCATTCACTTTCCATGCAGTCGGGCCTGATATGTGTGTTTTAACAAGACGCTCTTCTGTGTACTGAATAACCGCTGACAGCAAAAAGTAGGCTAAAAAGAAGCGTTTAGCGATTTACAAGTGTTTTGAATTTGCTAAACGGCTTACTTTGCTCATGAGGCGCCAGATTAGGGCTGCCTCCCACCACGACGCGCTCAGTCATTCCAAGCCTTGTTTACCCTTACCACGTTTACATTCCTTTGCAACGCACAAGTGCATTGGGGAAGAACCTGCCAAAAACTAGGTCACATTCAGATCAAAGAGCTTCGTATCCTGCAACAAAAATGACTTAATCGAAAACAACGCAAAAACAGGGCGTGCGTTTAGGTTCCAACTCTCTTAAACGGTGCATGGTATCGGGCGGCCTTTGATGGAAAGCTCCAGAAGAGGATTATCTGTTCTTAGTGAGTGGTGTTTTCGGGCTCATTGCGATAATATAATTGGATCTGACTGCTTTGACGAGCTGCCGCCAAACCCGATCTTTGTAAGTCGGAGATTCAGTCTGTGGGATGTGGTGAAGCTTGCCGCAGGTTGAAAATGAGCTGCAAGCCTTTGCCGCTTTGTCTTATGAAACAAACCGAGTTGGTGGGTGGAAGACTGCTGTTCATCACGTAGCAACGCGCGTCGAGCAATATAATCCGTCATCATCATATCATCCAGAACATTTTTGCCCATTCCTAACTTCAAACGCCTCTTACCATGCAACGGATCTGCGACATGCAATGCCGAGCTTGATTGTTTCAACCCACTCTGGCCAAGTTACCGTCGAAAAGCAGACGTTTAGGGTCGCTGCTTGGTCCAACTGCAGCAAGTTAAAAACCATAGGTTTGCTTAAAGCTCATTAAACAAAACACATCAGTCGCCCAGAAAATCTGATTTGATATGAAAGTATTCCCTTGAAATGTTTTACAACGTTGTTAGACGAACTCTGCTTGGAGACGTGATGAAATATACAGTCTATTGAAGACGATTGACAAACGCTATTCCCAAGAAAACATGGCTGATGATCAAAATTAGAAGATATGCTGTAAAATGTTGCCTACTCGATACAGGTACTATTTTGTGTGTCACATAAAGCAATCCCTTAAATAGATACATGAAAAACAGTTCTCACTTCGAAGTTCAATCCCTGCGCTTGCGTGCGACGTATGTGGTTGTTGACCTTTGGAAACTTCAGCTTACTACGGATTAGCTGGAAAATATTTGCACCGATAATGATATCGCCACCTTGAAAATTATATCATCGTAATGACAATTTACAGTGCAACTTGCAAAGTTGAGACTCACAATTCGCATGAAGGTTTTCAATAAACCTAAATACTGCGTAGTAACCACAAAAAAGTGGATACAATTTTTTCTTCTTTGTCTTTTTAGGATTTTGACCTGCTATTTGGCCAATGCATTTGAACAAGTTGTTGTGTGTAACACTGTTGTACCTACTGCCTGCTTGTGGATGTAATATTTCAGAGTTACCCATTGCATCAAAGAGTTGAAGAGATTATCATGGTTAGTGGAATATGCATTTCTGTGTATTATTACCATGCATGTCCAACCCAGAGTTTCAAATTTACTAGGAACAGGGGGCCTGAAACCTATTACATAAATCGGGATCTTATTCTCAATGGTATTTGTCGTTGTTGGAGGTAGTGAAATATTATAATATGGTATTGGGAAAATGTGGTACCGCTGAGCAAAATTTCAACCAGTTAATATTTTTCTGCCTTCTAACACAGTAATGAATGGTGCAGATCTGGTTCTACTACAGATTCAAGTCAGTGACTCGACTCGAATAGGACTCGATTCAGTCCCGTCGCCAAGGGGGGGCTTTTGGGGGCTTAGCCCACCAAACACTGCTCCAAGCCCCCAAATTAAATTATGAAGCATATAAATCGGTGAAGTTTTTATCAAATTTTATAGAATGTCAAGCCCCCCCTGAACGAACATAAAACCCCCCTGTTGAATACTTTCTGGCGACGGTTCTGACTCGATTCAAGATTTTTGGATGACTCGATTCTTTGCAGCCGAACGCCGCACGAACAGCTGGGTACAATTTGCGTGAGCGCGCAGTGCAGGTTGCTTGGGTGTGCAAATAAATAAGTGTAAAAATCATCAAAATCCACGCAGTATTATTATCACAAGTGAAGTTGACAAATGTGTCACTAAAACAAACTAATTTCTGTTGCAAAGCCACATAGCAACGTTTATACCTTTATTTAACCATTTTATTTAATTGTTCCAACTGCGGAAGGTTTACTTTCCATTTTATTCAACTGTTCTAATTGTATATGTAATGACAGGGGGTCTGAAAACAAACATCCCTCAAAGGCTGAGGAACAAGTTTGTTAGTGCCTACGCAGCAGCTCTTGTGGGTCAAATTTAAGTAAAACCATCTCCTGAATCATAACAATTTGCACTACTCTCAACTAAAAGTTATCTTACCCCGTGGCTGACGCATCTTGAAAACTTTTGGGTAGGGGAGGTACAGAAAACCAATGTAAAGTATATGAATAAAGTTTTCAGTAGAATCGCTGTAACATTTCTTTAGCCACTTATTACCATTTTAAGAAAACCTAATTTTGTTTTTCTTTCACTTGTCGCCTTAAGAAGCCGACACATAAATGCAGTGACTGTTGGACGAAGTTTGAACATTTGATGGGTTTGAGCTATTTTTGTTTTGTTGATACATCCTCCAGTGGGATTGTTCACAAAGGCTGTGTTTTCGAACTTTCAATGTGACAAAAGCGTTTGAAATTCCATCTTTCGAAGAAAACACATTCTGCTGTTTTTCGAACGTATTACGTCTGCTCGTGATTTTTTCTTATGAGGTGCCTACTGCCTACTATTTGGCTTGAAGGATTTTAAAAAACAGTAACAACGGGGCTAGCCCATGACGAATTCACCTCGTTCCAGAGACAATGTTGAATAGTCCCACGGAAATCACGCATAATCCACTTTGATGACAGTAAAGAAATAAATCTCATGATCAACCTCAAACGATATGGCATGTAAATTTCAAAACAATAACCGCTACACTATCAAACGATTTTGTTAAAAAATATGAGAATTGATTAAGAAATGTCGCAACTGGTGGTTCTGACCACAGCTCGTGATTAACATTATTTGTTATTTTTCACAGTGAACGTCATGACCGCATGCGTCAAAGCACATCATCGGGCCACGGCAAACGCTGATTTATCAAGTTGTGCTGGGTAATTTGCGCTCATCTGCTTAAATCACTCTGGTGATAGCTTACTCACATCCTTGTTTGAGAAAGATCGACTATAAGATTAAAAGACAGCGTTAGAAATAAAAACACTAGAATCACAGAATTAGAAATACATTAGTTTGTCTTCAAAATCTAGGTTCAGGCTGTTTTGTTTTCAATACCGTCAAAAACGTAATGGAACAAGCCAAGACATTTTGCCGACTTCGTTGAAACTATTGAAGCTTTTTAGAAGTTCCCGTTATTATACAAAAAAATAAAACAATGGAATAACACGTGTTGTGTGTAGAATGTCTTTGGGGTTAGCGTGTTTGCCTTAGTTCAACTGTTTGTATTCGGTGAAGCTAAGCATGTAAGTTGCTTTAAAAGCATTTCACAATTAAATTTAAGGCCTCGCTGGATAACTCACATGTTTTTAAGACTAGCAATGATATTTTTCTGAAAAGATCGAAAAACTCTGCTTTGCATGCCATCATCACGTTTCTGTGAAGTTTTGAAGTTTAAAAAGTTTCTTTTACGTTGCGCTTTTTTCCAAATTTTCTTTAAAGGTGAAATGTACTTCCCCAAAATTGCTGATGTAATTTGAAAAATGCTTTCAAATACCGATTGCTGGTTTGGACATTGGGTGCGCTTGGAGCAGCTCGATTCTAACAAGTCCCCTTATTGAAAGAATTTATTTGCTGTTCAAATTATGCGTGGGTTTATGACGTCTTGTGCTCTTTCCTTCCTTGCTTAAACCCATGGGGGCAATTAAGTGGGGGACACGGAGGACACGCCCCCCACTTTTTCAGACAGTGGGGATACTGTATAATATGCCATGTCCCCCCACATTTTTCTCTTTAGGTTTCGTAATATATTGGTTTCGCCCCAAGCTGTCTCCCTCACATTTTACAACAAAATTGCGCTCATGCTTATACCAAATGGTATACAAAACGTTCAAGCTGTGGTGCATGAATGATCAAACACAGTTGTTCGTTAATTTAAATCGCATTCATTGGCAAGCATCAGGCATTTTAGAATAGATAATATACGTGATATAAAAATGCTCATAAAATAAACTGGCACGCTTCTTGTATTCTTTTTTGAATGTGCTTGGTTGGATGTGAGTATCTTGGTGCCGATCTAATCAAAACGTCACGAAAATCTTGCGGTAATACAACGTGGCTTTACAGTCTCATTATCATAACAGCACAGAAATTGGCCAGAAAATATGTACCGAGCAGCTGTGTGGAAGCAACAATTATCTTGCTGCTTGTCAAAAAACTGGTAGCAACGCAATATCACATCCTTTTTCACGAAGGTTGCTTGTGGAGGCAGCTGTTGCGGGAGGAAAACCCATGATTGATTGACTGAAATTAATGCACAAAACAAACCTCACACGGTGCAGATTTTCGAAAGGGGCGAACGACCGATATTTCGACAACAAAGCGCATGATTCGCGGGTTCACTGCGATTACATCCAAGCGGCAGTTCGTATCAAGATCTGCATGTCAGCAACAGGCCGACGTGAAGTTCCTGGCCAAACTTCGTTGGACAGATAAACTTTGCGCTTTGTCAAATGCGATAAGACCTATTCCACTGTCCTTCTGTGGGCGACCTTAATGCGATCTGCGAGCGAGTTATAACTGACGCTGTCTGGCAGTTACTGACAAACAGCGAAGCTGTTTCTCCGTTTAAAACTGATTTATCAGCGCGCGGCAAAGATCCGCCGAACGGAGGCGACGACTTGATTAGACGGCTTGCCCTGGAAGGATGCTCTGCTCCTTGGTGGTCGCGTTAGAGTTGACATGTGATGACTCCGCGCTTTCTGAGTGCTGACAAGTTATTACACCTATGTTTATAGACGTTTGCGTTCGGAGATCTCGCGTTGAACATTGGCATCTGAAGATGAACGGGGGTGGTCGTAGACCGGAAAAAGAGAATGCACCTGAAAATGTGAGCAAGTATAAAAGGAGTAGCTTCTGAGTTTCAGTAAAAGAAATGTCAGGGATTCTGTTTGAGGGTTTCATTCTCCTTCCGAAAATCTCCTTCCTAATGCATGATAATGGTTCCGCGAGAGGTTATGCCCTATGAATCGCCTTTACCTCAAATTAACATCAATCATCTTTTCTTCTTTGTCGAGCTTCAAACATATGAGCTCTACGTCGGAGGCATAGGCGTAGCCAGGGGTGGGACCAAGGGGGGGCATGGCACCCCAAAATGTACAGCATATTTTGTCGTTTTGTGCTTTTTGGCGGTTTTCCAAACAAAATACTGTTGCTCGCTTAAAGTTAAAGTATTTTCCCCCTGCCCAACTTTTGGGCTGCCCACACCATTAATCAGGGAGATAAACTAGCTTCAGCAATCCTCTGGACAGCTTTGCAAATCTCTTTATCAAAATTTTCTTTTTCTGAACTTCGCATATTTGTAAACTGACCGAGGTATACCGAAATGTGAAAACAACTAAGGAGCTTCAGTTTGTCAAAGAAGCAATCACACACCTAATGGTCATAAAGGTCTATCAAGTATTGAAGTTACCAAAACTCCGGTCAACACAAAACTGTTTCTTACTGCTTTGCGAAAATGGAAACTTTGAATGATGAAACGAAAAAATTTTGCTGTTTAATAATTGATCGCCGGGCAAACGCAAGTAACTAGAAATTATGTAATTATTCGTACAGGGTGACACAAAAAAACGGTCATCACCAAAAATCGAATAACTTCCAAAATTTTATTTAGATTGACACAAAACGTCAGCGACATTAGGTCATTGCTGTCTTCAAGTCAGGGATAGTCTGGGGGTTGCTGCCATACACCCTGTCCTTGAGGTATCCCCACATATAAAAATCTGGGTGGTTCAAGTCCGGTGAATGTGGCGACCACTGCGGGTCACACCCTCGGCTGATCAGTCGGTCAGGGAAACGCTGCTGTAGCCATGCAAATGATTCGTTTGAGGTGTGGGGGGTGGCACCAGCTTGCTGGAACCACTGGAGGACCTTGACGACCCCTCTCCGTCGACCAAGTGCTGTCTTTGATTCCCCGGTTGATTCTAAGCTCCTGACTTCGCCGACGCACAGACTTGCTTGGGCTGTGGACAACAGTCTCTGACAGCAGCAACGTTGTGTGGTGTCCTTGATGATTTCGGTCGTCCGGAGTGTGATTGTCTGTTAGTGTCTTTACGATTGAGGTTATGCACAGTCTCATGGGTTCTGAACTTGTTGACCCATCTGTAGATCATTGAGTGGACAG
>JGI24158J21664_10007372_pt1 | contig 14614 bp, 5 predicted proteins | sample Ectturendosymbi3_FD_21664 | JGI IMG/M metagenome (IMG submission 21664) | reverse complement strand
AACATAACATCAGATGTGATGTTCTCAGATAAATTTCTGATGTTTTGGCGATAAATCTGATGTTAACTGGGTTCTTGTTTTTTTTCCACATTTCCCCTTTTCTTTCATCAATCTCTCACCCTCATCAGTGGCGTAACTAGAGGTTTGACCCAGGGTTGAAAGCTAAGCTGAAAGGGGCCCACTGGTCATTGTAGGGGGCCACCTAGCCAAAACTCATAAAAAACGTTAAGAAAGTTAATGAATGTCTGGATGTCGTGGATATCTGTACTAGATAAGAAAACGAAAACACCCCGAAATTCGCAAAAAACAACAACCTAAAGAATACTAAACATCAAAATGTCAACTGGAGGAGGCCCAGATTTTACATTTAGCTTGCCAGGGGTAAGGGCCGCCCTTTTCCCCGCTGCCAGCTAAGCTACTGACCCTAGTGTGTGTTTGGTTATCGTTTCGAACTAAAGAAGCTCTCTTCGTGAGACTAACATTTTGCGTAAATTTTAAACGACTTCTCCATTTAATGGCGATATTTCGCTCTCTTTCGAATTCAACGAGGGTACTCACGCTTTGTTAAGTTTTGTTAATAGAAGTATTTAGCTTGTGTGAAACCGTGGCGTAAAAATTTGACGTCATCTGATATTGAAGAAGGCAACAATCTGATGTTAACAAGGCTGACCCCAGTGATAACGTTGATTGATACTAAACAGCAGTCAGCAACCGTTAGCTTTTAGCACACAAATAGCAACGTTTTCGTGACATTTGTGCAATAGGCGTGATGCACGAGTAGAGAGTTATACACATGCCAAAAGAACGATTAAGAGGAAAAAGTCACCAGCGAAATCAAATATATTTCCATTGAACAAAACCGAAAATACTTATAGGCTATTCAATAGTGATTACGAAAACTGGCAGACAGTCAAACTTGTAGAGAAATCAGTTGCTGTTGGGAGCCCTTGATACTTAACGCAACATAGGAATATAATATAGAGTTGTATTCTTGTGTCGCTTCTGAATCACGAAATCTTTCCAACGAGTACTTTATTTGAAACAAATAAATTTCATCACGGGGGGCCCCCTTACAGCGGGGGCCCGGGGCAATTGCCTCCGTTGCCCCCCCTTAATCCGGCCCTGCCTGCAGTCAACGGGCCCCCAATGTGAAAGCTGACATTCAATACAGTTATAGCTTGTCTGTGCACTATGCTTGTTGCCCAACGTTCAATGCAATCACCAGGGGTGGCCAACACGTCGATCGCGATCGACCGGTCGATCGCCGATTTTACATTAAATTGACAACATACCCAACAAGAACATTTTTTAATCAATATTTTAGAAAGTACATGAAACTGAAAAATGTTGCATTTTACGATATTCTGAAAAACGTTGCATTTTACTTGTGCCTTTATTACCGACTGGTCGATCGCGAGTTATCAAGAAATTTTCTAGTGGTTTCCAGTCGAAGACAAGTTGGCCATCCCTGCAATATTCAGATTATGCGTGCAACAGAAAAAAATACATTACAGGCGCTTGTAACATCATAGCAGAAAGGTATGGCATCGTATTTACGACACAGAGGAAAAGAGGAAGGCATAAAGCAAGGGTCGGCAACCTTTGCCGGGTCGCGGGCCAAAAACAAACTCTGCAATGTATGAGGGAGCGTACTAATTTTCCACCAACATTCCGTTCCTTTACTGTTGTCAAATTTTGGGAATTTATGGAATTTTAATCAGATTAACTCCTGATTTTCACAGTTCATAGCGAAAGCCTAAAATGTAACATACAGTACATTTACCATGCAGTTTCTCATAAGTAAATCCTCGTAAGCATTCAAATAAAAAGTTGCAAGGAGGGCAGATTTATAAAATATAACACTGTACCATTATAGGCGGGCCATACAGTTACTACAATTTGGTAAAGGGGCTGCGGGCGGGATGACTTTCTTTGGCGGGCCGGATCCGGCCCGCGGCCGTAGGTTGCCCACCCCTCGCATAGAGCAGCATGAGAGTTAACTATTACGGAAACTAAACTTTGACAAGCTGATACATGAATTTGCTTGCAAAAAAGCACGCAAAGTGCTATTACAGTTTGAGTCTTTGAGTGTCTAACATATGGTGGGAAAAACTGAGAACGTGTTCCTGAGTGATGCTAGGACAAACGTTTTGATTTTCGCATTGCATATCTACCCTTTTCATTTGATGTTGCAGAGTGTGTTATTTCGCGTGATGAACACGAGTATTATGGGGACACCATGCGACATTGGTTTATATTGGAAAGATGGGGGCCCTCAGAAGATTGTGCCTCAGGGCCCCTAAAAGCCTCATATGGCACTGCATGCCCCTTCTACCGAAGAGGCTAAATGTCCGAGCACAAGCCTTTCTCATATGGGTGAAAACGCTTAATTTTTGTATTTTTGGTCTAACCATTTGTTACTTACTTCAAGACCAAATTCAACAATTGTAGTTTAAATTTTTTATCAAATTAACTAATTTCTTTTCACATTTCTCTTTGATTCCGTGTTTTTCGGACCATAAGGCGCACTTAACATCCGTTAATTTTCACAAAAATCGAAACGAAAGTGCGCCGTATAATGCGGTGCGCCTAATGTATGAATCTGGTCTTGCTTTCTCATCGATAACCAATTGTATGTGGAAAACGGTGTTATTTATTTAATTGCTAGTTACGATTTTTTTTAAAACAGGCCATGGTGTTACGTAATAAACCAGCAACAATTGCAATAAGCAGCGTATATGGTTCCCAGTGTAGCAAGCACATACCACAGATTGTATTACTCCGCGAGGCTCCTGATTTCATTGGCGCACGCCGATTCAAACATGCGCACAACTTTTATTTTGTTCTATTCGTGTCTAGCGGATTAGGCGTGTGTGACAGCTTTAAACTCCCTAGTATGTAATGATAGATTAAACTCCCAGTGGCGACTTCGGCATTCTGGAGTTATTGTGACAGAGTTTACTGCAGTTTGACTCAGGCCCGTAACCAGCTTGGGACACCAGGGGGGCGAAGAGTTTTCTTGAGAGGGGCCTAAATCTTTTTAACTATGTCCAGTAGTTTTAAACTACGTCCAACACATTTTTCCAGGGGGAGCGAAAAATTTTCTAGGGGGGATTCGCCCCCCTGCGTCTCCCTGGTTACGGGCCTGGTTTGACTTATCTTAGTTTTGCTTCATTTAATGTGTCTTATAATCCAGTGCGCCTTATGCATAAAATAGGAACAGCTAGCAGTCGATTTTTGATAGCCTAGTGCGTCTTAGTCTATATACCGGTGTGCCTTATGGTCCGAAAAATACGGTAGAAGAACTTCTTTCACTATTTTCAATGAAGAATTAGATCGTGTAAAGGGTTGATATGTCTACATAAAAGCGAGAGATTATGAATCAATTCTATACTGTCACCACTCACCCGGATTTTATAGGCTGTGGCATTTTTGTGAAAGATTCAGATGTGACTTTCCAAGTCTGACGCGTGTACCTGGTCAGAGTTGGGCAATTAGCGGCCCGCGGACCACACGTAGTCCACCACAGTGTATTCAGTGGCCCCCGAAAGCATTCAGGAAAAATCTTAAAATCTGAAATTTCCTCCAACTTATTACAATAAATCTTAGTGCTGATGCCAACTTGAACCGAGACTTTTTCTATTAGAGTGTGTGGCCCTCCACTAAACACGGTCTCCTCAAAGTAGCCCCCGAGCCAAATTGATTGCCCACACCTGTACTAAGTAGTTCTCTCTCTACAAGATCTGTGACATCTGCAACCTCGACATTCCCCACAGATATATCTCCCGGACAATAGACATAGCAGCGAATACACCTATACAGGGATTACTATGACAAACTTTAACCAAATGGAGAAGAAATCGTTGGAAACGGTTTTCTCCAAAATGACGGTTACTACGAAACAACGTTACAGCAACAAGACCCCACACGGGCGACGCACCTGAATCTATTTGCAAAGTGTTTTACAAAGAAATCTATTTCACGTCACTTATGCATCTTCTGTCCTGTAAATTGTAAGTAAAAGCTTACGGGAGAACTCATGAAAAAAACTGAAGCAAGACTTAGATAAAGTATGCGAATTGTAGTTACAATTACAATTACAAACACACGCAATATGGGTGTATAGCGCGTGTCTGTAGATAAATGATATTCACAAACTTTTATCACCAAAACCAAAACCCAACTATTGCCTGTTACAGAGCGGCTGACTTCGAGCAGCCGCTATGAATGAGTCACCAAGCACTGTTCAGCGCAGTAGTTATAAACTGCTGGCCAACGCACTTGGACTCTGTTTCATCTTTTAAGGATTTCTCATGGTCGACCAGTTTTTGAAAATTCTTCCCTTGCTTCAGCACATTTGCAGCACTTCTTGAAAGCTGCATTACAAAGATTTCTTGAAAGCTGCGTTAGCAGACCTGCCACGGTCAGCCTTCATAACTTCGCGATGATATAGACTGCACATTGAGGATTCGTACTTGACGTGAAATTGATTTCCTAGTAAAACACTTTGCCAGCAGACTCTGCTGCGTCGCCTTTGTGATGTCTTGTTGTTGTAATGTGGATATGTGCAGTCAGAATCATCGCAGTGTTATGAAAGCAGAGCATGGCGGCATGATTCCTCGGAAGCTAAACAGCAAACCGAGAGCTCTATTACAAAACAACGTTAATTATTAGAAACTCTATTTTTGTAGTCCGCCGGTGGCGACGAAGACGGCGCGAAGGGCTTTCCTCTCTGTTCTTCATTTTGATTGTTTGTTGGGTCCACAACATGACGTTTCATTGACACAGACACTGGTGCATAACGAGTGGGGCATAGGGGGGCACAATGCCCAGGGCGCCGATTCACTGCCGGGCGCCGAAAAGTCTCAACAATGTCGCAAGTACTTACTTCATAAGTAAATGAATGTACTCAATGTGCTTCTACAATGCATTTACCCCAAAAGACCTTAAGTTTGAACATTGTAGGCGCCAAACTTGTTTCTTGCCCTGGTGCTATCTAACTTCGGTATGACCCTGCACACCCGTGACCCCGAAGTCCAAAAGTTGATGAGAAGGACCGCAGAAATATTGAACAAAAGTGTCTTGGATTATTTACCTGCACACGGTTCCTTCAGGGGCGTAACGAGGGGGTCAAAGAGGGGCACACAGGGGAGCGCTGAAAAGTTCCAACAATGTCGCAAGTACTTTCTTCAATACAGCGCATTTACTCCCAAAAACCTTGTATGTTCAAACGGTATCCGGACAACTGCCACCTGGGCAACTACCACTCCGTCACACCCAACGTCAACCAGGTCTCAGTTTCGATGTTTAGGTCTCGACTACATATCTGTTGATTACAGCAATTACCTCTTCAGTATTAGTCTCACATAACACAAATTACACCCTCTTGCTGAATTCAGCTGGTGTGAGAGGTCACAAAACTAAACAACGAATAAATATGTGGCATCCCCTTGCACTAACCCGTTGATTACAGCAAAGTGGGATGAAAATTTAGTGGCCCGTTTTAATTGCTTGTTTTGATTCTTATGTGCCAACTCATCAAGGTCTTACTATGCACATCGGTAACCTATATTGCATTAAATTAGTTTAGCGAACAGCATTGTAGAGGCTGAAACAAAGTAGGAGTGTAGCCTACTGTAGTTTATTGAGTTAGTCAGTATAAAATATCTGATTTGCAAAGGTTTTCAAAATAGTAAGGAAAACCTTTCTAGGTAAACAGAAGTAAACAGCATAAATAGCTTCAAAAATGATCCTCTGAGCCATTGTATTGTGTAGCCTACTTCAGTCGAATCCAGCCTTTCAAAAAAGCTATTGAAGCCAGACTACGGACAAGGGGGCAGCGGCCGTTGAAATTTTATATTTTCTGTTAATTTTCTAGCAGAAAAACGTTTTTCTGCTAGTTTGAGTTGATTACGTGAAATTTAACCGCTGCTGGCCCCCCTGGAAAGATACTTTTGGTAACCACCTGGTAAAATCCACTATTGGCCCCCTCCCCTGGAAAAAACTTCCGACGCCATACTTGCAAGTATCAGTTTCGAGCTCATTCCATCTTGCTTAGTAAAGTAACTGCTAACTAGTCTTCACAAAGGTGGCAAAGAAAGTGGATCTATCGGCAAAATTTTTACCATAGGAAATCGTTTTTACGTAACACTGCGCACTCTCATGAATATGATTTTAGATTTTTAAGACTGAGCAATGACATATAATACATATGGGCGCAATTTTCTTGTAAAATGCGGGGGGGGCAGTTTGGTGTGAAACCAATATAGTCACCGGGTCGATGCAGAAGTGATGTTTTATATATACTAGAGATCCCCAATCTTATTTCTAGAGGTGTTCTGAGAGCAACACTTATCACGCTTTGCTTTGTCCTTGCAGATGATTTACATATTAATATATTAAATTTGTTGCTGGACATGGTACTGTAGTTCAGCCTGCTTCCATTAATATCGTATTTGGATGTAAACAAGCACAACAGTATAGTATAACACATCATTAGGATTTATCAGAGATGTCAGTTGGAGTGCACAAAATGCTGAATCGCATTGGTCGCATGTGCATATCACCCTTACAGTAGAACACTTCAGTTTTCATGCACGTTATAAGAAGTGTGGGTTACAGCGCGATTTGGTATCTTGTTCAAGTTGCTTTACGTTACAAAGACAATAAATATTTTTCTTGTACATTTCCGTTTTTTGAAAAAGCAAAAAATCTTTTTAATGCTTCTGGGCATCATGCGTACAGCCCCATTCCTACCAAAATCTCCATTGATATACTCTTACCAGCAACAAAACATTTGGCCCAAAATTACCGTAGTCTTCTTCACAAAATGATTTCAATCTTTACTGTTGGTGGGTGGAGGATGTGTCCTTTCAATCTCCCCTTGTTGGCCCCTGCCTACATACCCACACAGAGTTGTAAAAGGTACTCATTTTGAAGCCTGAACCCCTCCCGACCCCGAACCCGGCTCGAGCCCGACATATAGTTTTGAAGCCCGATTTAGGCTCGAAAACCAAATTTACCAAGGGAGTCAAGACATGCGCAACTGCGGAGTAACAAAAAACGTTGTGTGCAGGTGTAGTTGCAGGTACACGGTTTATCACACCGAAAATAGCAGCCACCTTGACCAAAACATTGGCTTAAAAAAGTACACTACGATGACGATATAGGCATAAAAGAAACTTTCCAAGAGCTCTATAGATATGAAAAGCCGGCTTGTAGGCTTCTTTGAAACAAGCCAAGAATCGCGTGAGTGATTGATCTTTTCGACGCAACACCATCCCGTGCTAATTTCCTCACCGCTGTCGCCTTCTCAAAAACAGTGTGAGACTAATCCGAGCAGAGAATAAAAGAACGCAGGTGTGTTTGCAAACAGAAGCTGAAGAAAAATCACAATCACTTCACTCACAGAAGTCACCACAGTGAGCACAGCAAATCTACGTCACGAACGAAAAAAGTCGTTACTCTGAATGTTATAAAAAAGCTTTGTATGCAGGCCCGAAATTGGCCCGAACTATTTAGACAAACTTAAGCCCGAGCCCGGCCTGACTCGAAAAACCTGGCCAGACATAAAAGAGTCGCCATATCAAAAGAGTCATTCTAAGAGTTCTACTTGCATAACGACACGAAAATATATTTGAGATTAAGTCAAAATTCACAACGGTGAATTGGCAAAAAAGTACCAAGTTTCCCCTTTAACACGAAACGAATGTCCAACAAAACTAAGGTGTGATGTATCTGTAAAGCAAATGTTTCACACTTGGCTTAAAACGTTGCTGCATGGTGGGTTTGGTTAAACTCAAGTAAATCAGATGACTTACGAACCAATGTATTCAGCACAAGCACAAAGTATGAGCGTCAAAGAAAAAAGTATATTTTGGATTTGTTGGTCACCATTGTCGCGACATTACAAGAAGTTAGGATAAATGTATATTTTATCCTTATTGCCGCGTCAAGTCCCAACGTTTTGAGCTATAGGTCAAGATTCAGCTAGGAATATACTGTAGGCTACTTCTCCAACGTTTTGATTGAAATCCTGTTCACGAATGGTTGAAAACAGTCTTTTGCTAAATTCCCCATCCAAAACTAAGTCTCCATAATAGTGCTACTTTTTGTCTGCGGCAAAAGCTTTGCAGAGATTCGCCTGAAAATCTAACTTTCTAACATTATACACACTAGAATCATTAAATTATTACGCTGTCTGTTTCTGAATACGTGACAACCAACGTTACAGCAAAACCAGTTACATTTCTGCTCAGAACAAATCATAGCTGTACTGTGATCTCTCACATGTGCAGCTGTAATACTCTCACTGTTACAAGAAAAAAAACTTTCTAACAGTATGCCACGCAGGATAAAATCTCGGACAGAAGCAGTTAAACATCTTTCACGGTCTCTACATACTTGAAAAATGCTAAAAATTATTTTATCGAAGCTAAAATTTATAAACTTACGGAATCAGTGATATCACACCACAGTGATGAGGTCTCGAGACCCATTTTTGCCAGTCTCGGTCTCGGTCTTGGTCTCGAAGGTTTCAGGTCTCGTCTCGGTCTCGAAGGTTTCAGGTCTCGAGACTTTGAACACTGTAAAGAAATGGTTTATAAAAATTTGTATAATTCAAAGATTTTTGTTTGTTGTATTTGTAGGTAAAAAACAACCAAAACACGTCGGAAAAATGCCAGAAATTTGAAAAAAATTCAAGTCAGAAGTGATGACGACATTTTTTTTAAATTTCGGCAAAACGCACAAATTTTGAAGTCTCGAGTCTCGGTCTCAAACTTCAATTGTCGGAGTTTTTGATGAAGTCTCGGTCTCGTCTCGAAATTTTAACCAGGTGTCGGTCTCGGTGTAGAAGGTTACGGTCTCGACTACATCACTGCCACACCAAACTCTGTTTCAACATCAACTTGGCTACGTGTGGCCTGCCATCTAACATGAAAAACTCTTCACACAAAACGTGACAAACATCACTTTCAATTTTGAAACCTCTCCAAATGCAAAACCTAAAGAGAAAAAAGTGAGGGGACATGACATATCATGTACCCCCCCGTCTGAAAAAGTGAGGGGTACACGTCCCCCATGTGCCCCACCAAATCGCGCCCATGATAATACATGATTAGAAACGACGCGCCTAGTAGCTGTGATTGGCCTTACAACAGTCCACGTCACGAGTTGATGAATTGCAAAAGAACCGCAGATGAGGACTTTGTTGTGAAGGCCAACGCAGTGCGCACGTACATGAGTAGAGTCAGCGTAGTATGTGATTTGCGTGACTTTCGACGCAAACAACAGGCGTGCGATGTAGCAAATGGTTTATTTGGACAATTGTATCAGTTGTGAAGCCTATATGATTTACCACAATAAGTCAATGCATGATTTTCAGCAACTAAGGTGCAATCCAATAGAGTGCGTTTTCACTTTTTGTACATGCGTCAAAAAACTGTTAACCACTGCTTCTCATGTGTAACTTAGGCGGTTGCACATTATAGGTTACGTTAATGTACCGTGAGTTAGAGTTACAGTATAAGCAGTGGTGGCATTCAAAAGTGTTAAAAACAGATTGTTCTGTCAGAAAAAATTTTAAATCTAGAATATGGAACACACAAGCTGCAAGCTACAATTTTCTGGGGATGTATCAGGGTATGAACCAGCAAAATTTTTTGACGATCCACTTAAACATATCATTTCGAGTGCATTATGAAACTTATTTCTTCATGAGAGAGTAAAAATTAGAAGTCGTTGTTATTTTGATTCAGGCCATATCACAAGCAATTGTAATTGAACAACAAAAGAGCACTGAAATTGTTTTATCGAAAGAAAGCCTACACGATCGAAATGTTGTTATAGACACGAAAATGTCGTTACAATAATGCCCATTAGTTTTACCAAGCATTTTCAAAATCCACTATTGTAATTCCTGAATATAATTTAATGTTGTTGTTGCATGTGGCCATTTGGGCAAAAAATTATTTATGTGGTTTTCAATCAACTTGGCATTTTATTTGCATCAGAAACAACGCTTTGCTTGATTGTTTACTAAGGTTGCCTTACTTCCTAGCATTTGAAAGCTATTGGTAAACTTGAACTCTTGACTTAGGCTACATGACAGTACAAAATAAAAAAGTTTCATGCAACATGCCTATCAACAATGCTAAATAATCCAACAAAATTTTATTGCAAATCTAGGTAGTTGTTTTTGAAAGTTATTCTCCGCAAAGACATAATTGCACAAAGATGGATAAGCATGTCGTACAGCAATCACAGACTGCAGGCAGCCCATCTTGGCCCCAGAACTCTAGCTAATCTTCAAAATCCCAATCCTAGCCTATGCTCCTCTAAACAAATTTATAATTGCATCTAGTTTTGTGTGATTGATGAAAGTGCATGGATATTTAATCCATAAATATTTTGAAGTGAATTAAGCCACTTTTTCCATGGGCCTATGTTTGACAGATGTATAAACTTTTGACTCCCTTACAAATAACCTTTCACGAATTGAAACACTTGAATAGTGAAAGTTCCTAATCTAACAGTTTCAGCAAAGATAATGGTAATCTCAGTACATACCATGGTAGGCTGAATATTAAACTAGTGATCAAAACGCTTCAAAATCATGAGGACTTAGCTTGCACTTTTCAACAAAAGGAATACTTTTCCAGGTAAGAATCAGATGCTAAGATCTTACATTTTATATATTTTGCCTATTATTATGTAAGCATCATCACCTGCACAAACTGCATGAAAAAACTTAGAATCAAAAAGTCAAGTGAAAAATATATATACAAACAAGAAGGGTCTACCTGCAAAATATATTTACAGGTTAATTACAAGCAGAGCCTTATCAATATTCATTACATATCATTTACACAGAACTGTTACACAGTTACACAGTATAGCAATCGTGCCACAAATATTTTTTCATTTTTTATAGTTGACCCGTTTTGAGATGAAAATATGGCAGACCTAATAAGCTCATTAATAAACAAACGTAGACAGAAGAAAGAGGGGTCGTCACCTTTACAAGCGTAGAGTTTATCCACGTGGTTCTAAAAAACGTAAAAAGCAAAAGAGGCAAAAATCAGAGAGGAAGAAGTTCCAGTCAAGTCAAGAAATATTCAAGTTACTATTTTACAGGAGCAGTGAAGCTCAGCGGAGACATTATTGCGGAACTTGTAAGAGGAAAGAAGTCGAAGAACATGTTGTTACAGACTTAGATCTACATAACGATGAGAATAAACCCAGCGGTGCAGTAGCAGAAGAACGTCAAAAAGTATCATCGCAAAGCACAATAGATGAGATGGTTGACGCTATCACTGGATGCAACAATATCGGTCTCTAGTCAGCTAATATACCAGAATATTGGTTGAAAAATGGCACAGGTTCTCTTTGACATTGTGATGAAAAGTTATTTTTAAACCATGTTGTTCCACGACACAGAAAAGACAGAAACTCTTCATGGAAATGCACCCCAAGTTTTATTCGTCGCCAGAACTACAACGGCGAAGTAGTTGACAGAAGCTGGCTTTGTTTTTCTCCTTCACAAACTTGTATTAAATGTTTCACTTGTAGACTGATGAGCGCAGTGCCGTATCAGCCCAAATCTGGCCCCACAAAATGCTTACAGGGGCCCCCCTATTGGTGATTTATGAAAAAAAGTTTTCGCCGTTATGCTACATCTCGAGGCGAAATGGCTTTCAAAACAAAATATCCTAATTGCAGATACAATTTTGGCAGAACCAGGCCCTTGCCAGGTTTTAAGGTTTGGGGGGGAAATACATTTTTAGAGGGAAAGATTTTGTTTTTATCATGTGTTTAAAACAAATTTTTCTGAGCATAGCAAAATTTGGGGGGGCACATAAAAGATTTGGGGGCAACTTCCCCCGAATGCCGCCCCGTGTCTGCGAGCCTGGGCAGAACCGTCGCCAGAAAGTCTTGCATTGGGATCCTTCATGTTTATGCAGGGGAGCTAGACAATCTGAAAATTTATTTTTAATTCACAACATGAACAGCATTTGCAGATTGTGCAAATTATTTAAAACATTTTCCAGCAAATACCCATAGTAGTGTGGCATTCCGATTTGTCTTTTTGACATTTCCACGCGAGCACTGGTTAATTTAGTAGGAATGTCCAAGGCACGCCCAAGTTTACAGTTAAGAAACTTAGACCCGCCTGGTATCGCTCGACTTTACGCTCAGTTTAACATCAAACGGATTTGTATTCACTCATGGTTTTATTAATATAACTTTAGGCACTGCGCTATTAATCTCAATTACATCAGAAAGATAATCGAAAACAGCAGGGGTTTACACCAGTAACATAAGTTAAAACACATAACAGCAGTTACTGCGAACAACAGGGTTTAATATGAGTTCAGTTCTTTCATGGAGGAAGAGAGTAAACCATACTGCCATAAATTTAATAGGTCTCAGTCTAACAGAGTGCCGGTAGACTGTTTAATAAGTTTCCAGTGGGAAACTTCTTCTTTACCAGTGGGCTAAGGTTCCTAGTAGGCAGTGGCATCAAGTCCTGCAGTGGTTGGACTTGTTGTGAGCTCGAGCAGTGGCCCAAGACTGATTGAACGTGGCGCACACATGGGTATTCATACCCAGAGCCGCACGTCGTTTCTCATCTCTCATTGGCTACTATTATGACGTCGTGAAATGTCATCACGTTGAGTCCGAATTTTTCGGAGTCGCCAGTGATTCCGGTTACGTTTTTTACCGTAATTCGGATTGTGTTTTGTTATTATTTGTTTTTATCCGTTTGGATCGAAAATATTATTTTTATTTTTATCTGAATTATTAACATAATTGTTTTTATAAGGTTTTGGTTCGCTCTCTTCCTGGTGGTGACTTGTTATTACAAACGGCGTATAAATGTACAATAATTCAAATAAATACACATTACAATGTCCTTTTTAACGAAGAGTTTCTAGTCATTATTTTGTTCGAGCTTCTTTCTTTTGGACTTCAAGTCGTTTTGGGGAATGACTTTAGTATTCCAGTATTCTTCCCAATCACTGCTGTTTGATGAAACCATGGATAGACTTCTGGGTCGCTTTCTTGAGTTGCTTTTGAAGTAGTTGAAATCCTTTAGTATTTGTATTCCAGAATCAAGAGATGTTTCATGTTGAGGATGCAAAGCGAACTCAACAGTAGGCTCGTAGTTTCCAACTAAAATTTTTGAACGAGCTTAACAAAAGGAATTGGGTCGTCAGTCATTGTCATCAATTGACGGCGATTATTTGGAGATGTCGTAATGAAATGCAATTAAGTGAAATATGCTTATAAAGCGTGCGCATTGGGATTTTTACTGTCCGAAATACGCATGCATAAATCTTGCTGATGTCTGGACTGTTAATCTCTTCGTGCATGGCACATGTTTAGATTAATAACTATTTATCTCAATCGCCTTTAAATGTTAACAAATATAGACCAAGGCCTACGTAGACGCAACGGTTAAACATCCATAATCCACCATCTGCACTACTCTGTTTTGGGACAACCCCAAAATAGACTCTTCTAACTACACAATTAACTCCATCTGGTTGCCTTTAACAGCAGGCTGCGCGAATGTGTAGCTTTGGTCTTAAGCATCAGAGGTACTTGCTGCTATGTAGTACAAAATAAGAGAAGACTACCTGGCCTAGACATACTGCAGTACCCTACATTTTTTACAGCAATCACTAGCCTACACAAACACGTTGATCAAGTGGAAGTCTGACTTCTGGACGTATACAACTAGGCATGTAGGCAGGGCAGGATAAATGAACGAGAAGCGCATCAAGGCAAAGTCGAGACCGCGAGGCCCCTGAAACTCTTAGCGCAAGTGCGCAGTTCGCTCGTAGTCGTGTCCGATCCTTTGCCTGCAGAGGCAGGATGCGAGACTTGCTGGCGGATTGCTGTACTTTTGGTCTTTATTGCGTAACAATAACATCGCAATAAATCGTCAAATGTTCACTTCAAGTTACGGCAGTAGGCGTTGCGTTTTGTCGCATGTAACCAGGGCTCCCGCCTCCCACTGAAGGTTTTTTCCAACCAGACCTGTTTTTTTAGTCGACCTGTGTGTCTAGGTGTAATTATGAAAAATCGAGTGAAATCTGGTTTTTTTGAAGTGATAGACTCATCACTAACTTCAATAATATAAAGATAACTTTACATTTGTGGCATTCAGGTTTGCCTTTTAGGACAATTCCGCGAGAGCACTGGTTAATTTTTAAAGGAATGTCCAAGGCATGCCCAAGTTTACAGTTAAGAAACTTAGACCCGCCTGGAATCGCTCGACTTCACGCTCAGTTTTACTGTCAGACAAATTTGTATTCACTCATGGTTTTATTAATATAACATTAAGCACTGCGCTATTAATCTGTAATGTATCAGAAAGGTAATCGAAAATAATAAGGGTTTGTACTAGTAACATAGGTTAGAGCACCTAACAGAAGTTACTGCGAACAACAGGGTTTAATACGAGTTCAGTCATATTTCATGGAGGAAGAGAGTAGCCCATACTGCCACATATTCAGTAGGTCTCAGTCTATCAGACTACCTGTAGACTGTTTAAAAGACTCCAGTGGGAATCTTGTTGTTGCTTCTAGGCTGGTCAGAAGAGGAC
>JGI24158J21664_10007371_pt1 | contig 14615 bp, 11 predicted proteins | sample Ectturendosymbi3_FD_21664 | JGI IMG/M metagenome (IMG submission 21664) | reverse complement strand
TTGTTAGCCACCCTTCTCGTCATTACTTTTCCTATTTTTTGCCTTCTTTACATTTGCATTTGTGTATGGCTAAATAAACAGCATAGCTGGCATATGCTAGGATGTGGTTCAGCGGGAAAGTTGTATTGTTTGTCATTACATGTGAATCAGTTGGCACCGTAGATTGGATGTGTTTGGGTTTGCTTTTTTGTCTTACTTAGAGCAACGTGCTGGTAGTTTGTCAGTTTTTTACAACTGCGCCAGGTCTTTTGCAGGTAACCATTGCCTTCGTATTGAAGATTTTTTCTTTCTCTGATAAAACGAAAGTATTAGATGTTTTCGACAAGCATTGTTGGGATGCAGCATGCTGAAGCTGAATGAGCGAAGTTTGGGATTACCGGTGCAGTTGACTAACATGGAAATGGTGTAGCGCCTTCCTGCTGATTTTATAGGCGCTATGTATAATTCCTAGATTGGATATTTTTTGTTGTCAAGTTTTTATATTTTCAAGTTTTTCATAATTTCCATATTTGTACGTTAAACTGATATTCACAACTGCTCCAAATTTCCGTTTTTTCTGACACACTTAGAGTTTCCGCAACACCGCAGGTCGGTTTGACAACGCAGAAAGGCCGTAAAGCCTATAGCAGTACGTCAAAATAACTGATCAGCCATGACGCATTATTTGCTCTCTGTATAAAACTCTTATGAGCAAAACTTTTCCTCAGGCATTTTTGAACTTAAAAATTCTGCATTAGGCAGAACAAAAAAAACTTCACCAGCGTGTTTTAACAGAGTGCTTTGATAAGCACTTCGAAAAAAAGACATGGTATTATTTGGCTTCTCAAAAAAGAAACTTTTTGGCACTCTCTCATCTCTTTTGAATAAGTCTATAGGTTTCATAACTAAACTCTTGGAAAAACAGTTCAAAGATAGTCCTTAGAAAAGTACTCCCAATCTCTCATTGCAGAGATTACGAGCTGTGGTTTCTTTTGTACATGCACATTTTTTATTGAATTCAGTATAGATTTTAAACGGGGTAGAGGGCAAATTGTTTTCTCCATCTCGCAAATAACATAACAACAAAGAAAGCTTAGCCACTGACCTCTTCGAACGGCTATATTTTGAACATTGGAAAAAAGAGACTCGCTGCTTGTTTGCTGCACAATATTGATATTGCAAATGTCTCTGAATGTCTTTGTCATCTGAGAGCTCAGTATCCAATACAATCCCCAGATATTTGTAATGGTCAGCTGATTTTACGTTTTGACCACACAGTGTCAATAATGGAGTGACTGTGCTTTTTGCACTCAGCCTTAAACGTCCTACAAACAGTTTTGTTGCAGTTGAAACTAATACCATGAGATTCTGCATAAGCTGGCACACATCTAGTATTCTTTGCAACCAACGCACACTAGGACAAAAGACACAAATATCATCAGCAAACATCAAGTGATTTAATAAGACTTCACCAATATAACGGTTCCCTTTCAAAACAGTCCTGTTCATAACAGACCACTCAAAACACACCATGTTCATAACAGCTTACGTCCATACCAGACCCATCCATAACAGACCACGTTGGTAACAGACTCGTTCATAACAGACCCGTTCACAACAGACAACCTTCATAATGGGTTTGCTATGAATGTAGTGTATTACGAACATGGTTTGTTATGAATGTGGTCTGTAACGAACGGGTCTGTTATGAACGTGGTCTGTTACACAGGCGTAGCCGGGGGGGCAAAGGGGCCATGCCCTCCAAAAAGATTTTAGAAAATACAGTAATTTTGTGCTTTGAGAGGCGTTTTTCTAAGCAAGATATTGTTATTCGCCTAATATCAAACATTTTGGCCCCCCAAAAGTTTTGGGCAGGCTACGCCACTGGTCTGTTATGAATGTAGTCTGTTACGAACGGGTCTGTTATGAAGTGGTCTGTTATGAAAGTGGTCTGTTTCGAGTGATCTGTCATGAACAGGTCTCTTTTGAACGGACACCGGGCTCGGCACAATTGTGTATGGAATTGTGTACGTTTCGTTTTACATGTGCAGTGCTTCGGAAGTTGCATATGGAAGTTGTATCTGCAGTGGCGTTTAGGTGTCTCTAGGCCCTAGGGAATAATAACGATAGTTCATAATTAACCATTTTCACAAGCCTATGTTGGGTTTGATAGGGTAAATCATAGCAACTTAATCTTCAAAACAACAAAAAATCACCATGCGAGATAGATATTTTTGCTTCCCCCGTACTTTTTCCTTGGCGCTTGCGTTTTCTTTTCTCTTTACTGCGATGCATGTTAAAAACCTAGCGCTTTGCGTGTGGGAGTGAAGACGTTACACAATACAATACAACGCCCCGCAGTGGCCTTCCCACATATTTAATTCTAGAATCGCCACTGGTTGGTAGTTTTATTGATTCAGCCGCAAGGCCCATAAGACATGGCTTAGCGCGCATATAAAACAAAGTAAGACACTTGCGAATTTTCATCATACTCGAGGCAATTATACACGCCCCAACACACACGAAGCTGTCATCGACGTAGACAGAAACGAGCATTTTAATGATCCAGAGTCGTACTTCATAAAATAAATGAAACCTTGCAGCCACGACACCGAAAAACCTTGCGGTTATCGAGTCGAAGTGCCCCAGCACGATAAAACGTCTCAGTGATAACCAAAAGTGAAAACAAAGCGCAATTACGTAAAAGTGAAACACACCTGAGATAAGGACCATGGAAATACTTCAGTTGCCTACCACGAAATACCAAGCGCCTGCGTCAGTGTTGCCACAGGCTTCTCGGCAAAAATCACTAGATTCACAAAAAAATTCACCAGGTCTTAAAAAAAATCTTTTTGCGTTGAAATTCGCAGTTTTGCTTGAAATGATGCATCTGTTTACTTTATTGCCCGAAAGCCTTTGCATCATTTGCAAGTTTGCTAAAATAGATCACGTTGAAGACTGGAAAATCTAATACTAACAATAAAAACTTTACGCTTTTCTCAAGAGCTGAAAATGACACCACTCGCGAGTATTTGGAGCAATCAACCTAACAGGTAATTAGTTATTTCCACTGCAGTGTTCCTGCTAGGAAATGAAAATGCTATCATGGCCAACATTGCAGCAATTAACACTGAACAGCACGGAGGTGCAAACAATACGAAACACTTGTTCGTTTTGCTGATGCAAATCGTCAAGCAATAATTCACATAATCAATTGTTTACGGATTCAAAAAGGCTGAAAAGTTAGGAAAAGACAACCAATTTTCTTTAAATACATACATTGAAAGAAGTCACTAGATTGCAGCGAAAAATCTCTAGATGAGCCTAAAAATCACTAGACCTAGTGAAAAATCACTAGGCGTGGCACCAGTGATCAGCGTTCAACAGTCACATGCGGCAAAACGCCTCTTCTGCCATTATTAGAAGTGAATCTGTGAAGATTTGTTGCCATGTCATCGTTACGCAGTAAAGACCAACGATGATACAATCCGCTTGCTGGTTTCCCAACCAGTCTTTGCAGGAAAACGAGCGGACATCAGTGAACTGCAAGCTCATCACTGCATGAAACCAGAATAGTGAACCTGGCTTCAGTGCAGTGTGAGCAGGGCCGGCCTGAAGCCGATGCGACTGCATTGGGCCCCGCGCCATGGCGGTTGGGCAGGTTGTTTATTTTTGCCAGATATTCTTTACGCACGAGAATTGTAGAAAAGCTAAAATCTCATTGTTAGCAAAGATTATTTCTTTTGAATGAACGATGAATTTCCTGTAATTATTATCGTACGTTTTCAAAAATGCTCAATTCTCGTGCTGAGCGTTATATCTGCACTCCACCAAGTCCAACTGTTTATGGATAGAATTTTGTTGTTACTAGTGCCAGTTGAGACTGAAGTAGATCCACATACTGCAAACAAGGTGTGTAGTGATTCAACGCGCAATGAACAGGTCAAACCGAGTGTCTGTCTTATTAAGTTCGATGGCAGTTCTGCTAACGTAACGTTATTCAGTTCTCGAGAGATTCTTCTGCTTTTGGAATTTTTTGTAATGATCTTGACGAAAATTGTGAATGTTATCCAGCACACTCGTTTCTGTTTATCAATATATTAGGCAGTTATATGCTTCAATTTCATCAGTCAACCATGCACATTATATATTGCGTTTGATAAATGTTTCTACAACTGTGACGTGGTAGTTGAAACATCTTTGTACATCACATTTCTAATTCATGAAAAGAGTTTACNTTCCAAGGTCATGCATAATGCGTAAGTTATGTAACAAAGGTTCCCAACCTGGGATACGTGTACCCCTAGGGGTNTATTTGGCTGTCTGAAGGCGTACATCTATTGTACATTTGCAACAAATTAACTTTCAGACATAAAAACGGTGTCTACCTTTATAGTTACGAAATTCAAAATTCTATAAAAAATTCAGTAAGGCGTACATGGTCAGAGAAAGGTTGGGAACCCCTGTTCTATAAACTTGGGCTTTTGGAGAAACTTTGGGCGGATGCATGGGTTGCTCTTTGTGAAGTCTGCTTTTTTCGTGTATTGCGTCATAACGCGGATGGCTGATCATGCGCCCAGACTTTACCCAGTTAATGCTAAGTTTTCTCCAATTCAGTTGTTCTTCGGACAAAAGCGTCGTTCAACAAGAGCGACGTAATCGCATTGTACGTTTAATTAGCTGGTCAGTTCGGTTTGACTGGCGTAACTTTCCACCTGCGCCCGCCGCTCCATTGCAGAGCTTCCGTTACAATTTTCGGCTTGATTACGATTGGTGACACTACACTGTTCAATGTCCACCACAGCAGCATGCTATTAACCATAAATATGACCGTAGCTGGGAGACACATAAGCTATGCCCACTCCCCATAAAAGAAACAGTTGTGTTATCACAGGGTTCCCAACCTTTCTCTGACCATACACCCCTTCAGCGTTTCGATAGATGAGTAGGTACCCTGAAATTTGTTGCGGCAAAAAGGCCGAGTAAAATAACAAAAGTCCACCGAATTTTTCGTAGAATTTCTATATTTTAGAATATTTGGAAAAATAAATATACAAATATATTTTTCCCTTGTATCTTAACCTTAAATGTAACTAAGCCCGTAACCAGCTTTGGGACACTACGGGGGGCGAAGATGTTTTGAGAGGGGCCCAAAATTTTTAAACTATGTCCAACACATTTTTCCAGGGGAGCGAAAAATTTTGCAAGGGGGCTTCATTTGCGTGCGTTTCAATAAGCTCGTAATCAGCCAAATATCTTTATACACTAGAATTTGTTTAATTCATCATCGGTTAATTCGCTCAATTCTTTAGTTTTTCCACGGTCTCGGCAGATTTCCTATATTTTGTGTACATTTATGTTCACCTCAATCGCCATCGTCTCATTCAGTGTTTCTCAAAGTGGGCGGAATCGCCGCCTTGGGGCGATTTTGATAGGCAAGGGGGCGAAACAACACTGACGGGGTGAAAATGCTCTACCACTAATCGATCATTGTGTTAACATCAATAGCCTACTATAATGACTTGTTAGCTTCTTGCAAATTTTAATTTATTATGATAATGGTGTGAAGTAGGAGATTCATCCCAAAGCTTTTCGTCTGACACTCAAGGGATATCGTCAGAATGAAGTGGAGATACTCCACTTCATTCTGACGATATCCCTTGAAGAGTGTCAGACGAAAAGCTTTGGGATGAATCTCTTCAAGTTCTGTACCACCAAACGTCTTTTCAAGTATTATGATAATCGTTGGAGGTTATTGTTAAAGCCAGTTATCTGTTGAACTTTCACTTTAGAGTCTAGATCGCCCGCCTACAGACAGTGTGGATTATTTCAGGGCTGCGGAGCCGTCGCAAAAATGACACAGCTCCGGCGATCTTCTTTTCATGAACAGGGCTCCACATCCGAAGCTCTCGGTTTTCATGAGTGTGGCTCGGGAACTCCTTTTTCACGGCTCCAGCTTCTGTTCGTTTTCCCACATTAATATTTTAATTGTCTAGGTGTGCTCAAATTGAATGGAAAATGAATTAAGTACACAAAACTAAGAGAATATACCAAACCTTTGAGTAATTTAATCTGGTACAGTAGAATGTGCCTAATTCGTCACCTCAACGGGATTAGAAAAAAGTGGCGGTTTAGGTTAAGTGACGATTTATGCAAACAGGTGAAAATCTATCTTAGAAGCTCGTATACTTTATCATAGACACTCGTTTATATAGTGCTCTTATTTGCAGTAAAATACAAGTTTATGACGTTATGGTTGAATACAACAATTCCTCTACTCTGTCTGGACTCCTCCATTAAAACTAACACCTTATAAATATTTTCCAAACTGCAAAGACTTCTCGCATTCTCTCAATGGGGTTCGGGTCGCGCTTCGCACCTCATGCATACATTCGATAAACAAAATGCGAGTTACAACAATTCTCAGATAAAGATTTGTTTGAGTTCCCTCTCGTACTAACTGCTTAGACATCAAAAGCGAAACTGCAAATGACGTATTAGCCGAACAAAACGCTTCGAAGGGATATTGACGAATTGAGCAAATTTACCAATTAGACGAACAGAAATGTTCACAAAAGATAGGAATTCTGCCCGGACCTACGAAAAAGTAACGAATTAGGCAAGTTCTACTGTATTTTTTTACAAGCAGCGCTCTTACCATGAGGAAATCACCGATAAAACAACAATCACAGCTTCAGACGATTCAGAGAACAGTTACTAGCAGAAATGTAACTCAATAAACATTTCTGGAAAGCCAGTCGCTGGTTTTGCCGTCAATGCTTGAGGACTTTGTGCTATTTCTTAACACCAGAATCAAGAAAATGGCCGTTTGGAAAACTACATTTGTATCCTAGCATTTAAACACAGACCAGTCCCAATTGACAAAGTGCTTTGCACTCGTTGCATGCTTTGCCTGTGGCAGTCATGAAGAATGCAGCAAGCAGCCCTACCCGGAAAACCATACAAAGAACGCAAAACACATAGTCGACTCTCATGTGTTCTTTTAAACACGCACACACAAATGCGAAAATGTGTTTAAAAGACGTGTGTTCAAATAAATAGTATGACTTATAGAAAGAAATTCACATTCGATTTTTTCAAAATAGCTGACCTCTGATTTCTTATCTTTTGCACTCATAATAAGCAGTGATGAATCGCAAAGCACAATTTATCCTGCAAAACTTAGGAGAAAATACGACGGGTTACCGTGCTGGAAACAGAGTTTTTCCACAGATAAGAACTTCAAGAACAGTCCACATTTGTTTACATTGACTTCTATACACTCCTGATAATGTACTGCTGTGCAAACCAATGCTAGTCCAGTACCAATTATTTATAACTTTCATATTATGATACTGCTTGTAAACGTAATGTTTCCTAATGAACTTCGCCAGTAATCTAGTAACCCTAATGGTTTCTAATCAAAATTCCTACTTTGCAATGGCGTGCCGTGTACTTCACGCTTAAATCTGTAATGGTATCATATCTTAAATAAAATTATTTAAATTTACTACCTTGTGTTTGCTTTATCAGGTTTGGGGGCGAAAACGACATGTCAAGAGTGAAACGGGGCGATGGAATATAAATATTTGAGAAACACTGGTCTAATTCGTCAACTCTTTCTGTCCCTGTGAAGCGTCTTGTTCGGCTAATACGTCATTTGCAGATGGGCTTTTGATGTCTAAGCAGCTAGTACCTGCAGGAATTCAAACAAATTAAGGATGTTTTTCTGAGAATTTTCGCACCTCGCAATTTTTTTATCGAATTCATACACGACGTGCGAAGCGCGACCAGACTCCCCATTGAGAGAACACGAAGTTGAAAGGTGTTATATTAAGTGGAGGAGTCTAGCTAGAGGAGAGGAATTAATTGCTGGATTCAACCATAACCTTACAAACTTGTATTTTACTGCAAATGTATACGAGTTACTATGATAAAGCAAATCACTTGGTATATGACTTACTATGATAAAGTACATCAGCTTCTATGATAGAGTATTCACCTATTTGCATGATTTGTCACTTTTTTCTAATCCCCTTGATGTGATGAATTAGGCAAATTCTACAGTAGTATGAAGTAACAATCATACAATTATACTGTATATATCATGTTGCTGAACAAAATCCTCGCAGGCATCCAAACTGCTGAGCTTTGTCGCAAATGAGTCACACTGTCTCAAGCACGTCGTGCCATCGATCCTGGACATTTCCTCCACACAGCGCTCACCTGTCCACCGAGTGCAAATACACGACGTCTCAAATCGAGACGCCCAGTTGTACCCGCCGTACAACTCATCAGTTCATCTGACAACACTAACATACGTGCGGCGCTCTGGGCGGATCACCAATGGAATGCGGAGCGGTTGGACAACACTACCAAACTCCGTGCTTTCAACCCCGACATGGGCACCCACCCTCCTGGAATGGCCCTGCCAAGAACACCTTTGTCCCGGCCTAATCGCCTCCGCACCAGAGTCGGACGTTACCGCTGCTGTTTGTAGAAATGGGGTATGGCCTGCTCTGCGGCCTGTGAGTGTGGCGCAGAAGAACAAACCGTCGACCATGTGGTCCTCCGATGTCCAATCCATCGACCTCGTCATGGACTGCATGGCCCGACGGTTCTGGACGATGAGACTATCGAATGGCTGCTCAACACCTGCCCCGGGATCTAGTGCGGCCAAGGAATGGATTGTAACAACTACCTCAAACGACGAACAAGTAAAGGCCAAATCGAGAAATCGACGGCACACAGCCCACGGACCGGGAATGGTTCCAGTGAAACGTTGCTGCATTTGATATTTTACAACCAGCGTGGACCTAGCGCTTCGTTTGTCGTCTACGTTAAATCGCACATGGCTTTTTGTCAGGCAGTATAACGTTTTTACCGTGAAACGGTCAAAGATTTCATCACCGAGGAATTTGAATTCGGCACCACCAGTAGTGTACCCCGGGCTAATGAACGATGAGTAGTTCGCCGCCTCCGGCAGAATTTACTCTTGAAAGCGCCTACTTCGTAGACTGTCCTAAATACGTCGAAGGCCAAATTACGCTTAAAGGGGAGACTAGAGCCTGTTTGGGCAAAAACATTAAGAGGTTCTTCGTGCTCAAGGATATTCCTGGTATTTTTTCTTTTTGTTCATTTTACGTTACATCTGCAAGGAATATCTTAGCGGCATACAACTTACTGATGCAGTTAAGTGAATAAAAGCCGATGAGACTTAAAAACTGTTAACCAAACGCTTTAAGGTTTTCTACACGCAAACGATGGGGTGAAAACAGTCCTTTTTGATCACACAAGGCAGCACTAAGTAGCACAAGTCTGTCGACGGTCAACAACCGCGGTTTTTGTCGCAACACTGGGACAAAGCTCAACGCATTTGTGATAGCGCTCGTTGTTGAGAACATGATCACAATCAAGCGCAAGGGAAGAAACAAGTTCATATGAAGGCATAACTGCCTAAGATCACGCCAGTAAAGCGAAGCTGCAACTGTAGGCAATGACTGGTGGCTCGTCGAAACACATTTGCACGGAAAACCTAATTTTAAGAAATGCAATGGCTCAGTTTTTACCCTCGGACTGCGACAGTTGAACTCCAAAGCAGCGAGGCTGCCATCCTAAAAACTCTTGAGCATAACAACGGTCGAAAGGCTTCGGGAAGGACAGTGGGCAAGCTTGCGAGGTGTGGCGATTTGTAAGCGTTCCGCCAGAAACACATTTTCCTTTCAGCAGTTACAATTTGCAGTTACAATTTCAGCAGTTACAATTTGTTGCAATTTGCAGTTACAATTTGTTACAATTTGCAGTTACAATTTGTTACAATTTGCAGTTACAATTTCAGCAGTTACAATTTGTTACAATTTGCAGTTACAATTTCAGCAGTTACAATTTGTTACAATTTGCAGTTACAATTTCAGCAGTTACAATTTGTCATGTCAGCAGTTACAATTTGTCACATAGAACGCAACAATACCGCCTACTCGGAAATTTGACGCTTCCCCCACAACCACCATTCGATTCGCGGTACGCGTGCCATCTCTGACCTTCCGAAAAGTGGCTGCGTGCCACACGCAACCGGGTCGGAGGCTTCGTTCGCGCGAAGCTGAACGCGCTCTACGACCGACCTTTCTTCAGTCGCTTCGTGTTAAAATACCGCGAAGCGCCCGTGGCTCTTCGCTTCGCTTGGATTTCATTATACCTGAAAACACCAACAAAAATTTATTTGCGAAAAAACATTTTTATCACAAATCATTCACGGGAGGGTACCGAGCGAAACCGATGAAAACGTGAACACAGAAGTTGCCAGAAAACAGCTCGGAAGCCATTATCTGAACCAGTGATGTGGCCGAGTCACATACGTCGAGTGACTTCGAATCAAATGAGATTAAACATTTTCCGTATATATTTTTTTACTACAAAGCAATGCCCAACGAGCTAAAAAGTGGGGGTCCAATGTTGTTCCAGCCCTTCCGTTACCAGGTTACTACGATCTGAGTAGTTGGTGAAAGCAGTTTCTATGCTTTCATTTTACTTCTCTCCTTCACCTTCAGTCAATTCCACAAGACTAGCCTAACCCTGCTGCAACAAACATACCCCTTGTCCTTCACATGTCCCAAAAAAAGGCCAATAGATGAACGTGGATTGGATTTAAATCCTACCGGATTTTAGTGTTTCGGTGGATTTGTATTTTGTTTTGAACTTCTTCGCAACTTCACGCTTCATTTTCGGGACTGCAGACTACTGTATTGAAAAGTCTGGTTCAATGGAGTTTCACAATTCCGTTGAGATTGTACATTGTGTGTTTGCTTAAATGTTGAGCTTGGACTATGACCAATAATACAAGTCTGCTCTCTTATTTGTCACGTCAACAAAGTTACGGAATTGGGGACTTTTATTGATCCAGTCCCCTCTCTTGACTTATCATTGTTTACGTACAGCAATATCTATTCCTCATAACATTTAGTGCAGTTCATCATTATGTATACATGTGTAGCCTAGTGCTAACGATTCGCTTGTGTTGTATACCTGCTATTCCTCTGGTTTGATATCTTACATCAGGGATTTTTAACTTTTTTCTGCTCGTGGCCCATTCAACTAGGAAAGATATTGGTGGTAGCCCAAAGCTTATCATCCCCAAGACTCAGCTCCAGCTAGAGTTAGGTGGAACACCTGATCCTAAAAATCCAGCATGACCTCTCAAGGAGACGGAGTCAAAACAGATAATTAGTTTCTTTTTTGTGTGAAAACTACCTGGGTTTGTCAATCAGATGTTTAGAGCACTAGTGTAGGAAGCGGGGGTGCAAGCGCGCCCCCAAAAATTACTTTGGTGAAAATCTGGGCGACATTACTGAAAATCTTTACAAAATCTCTGAAAATCTGAGCAAACCCCTGAAAATATGAGCAAAAATGGCGCCCAAAACAACATGAAGAGCTTTTTTGGAGGTCACTTTTTTATAGAGTTTTTTTTTCGGGAAGAAATCCGGGCAAAAATCCGTTGCACCCCAAAATTTGCCTACTCCTACATCTATGGTTTAGACAATTTGTAAAAATGACTCTCACTCGAGTCATTGGTGGTTGAGACACCGGTTTAGCAGTAGGGCATTAAAAGATTTGAGGGCAACGGAAATTTATAAAAAACGAAAAAATCATTACCGAATATGTTTGCTTCTGTTCATCAACAATGTTGACCTCAAAAAGAATAACGGAAATTTTCTGGATGCGCGAATAGCTGCAACAAATTTGTTTCAAGTCGATCTTGATAAACCATGAAATTACCTATGATACTGCTATTAAAAGGCACCTCCGCCCCCGTTGTGAAAGGGCAGGGGGGGCAAACGTCCCCAACATGCCCTCATTCTCCGGCGTTCCTAATTGATGGCGATTTGAGTCGAGTCAGCACAACATCGTTTCTCAACGACTCAATGTGACTCGAGTCCTGTCGTGTCTCCAAAAATCGCGACTCGAGTCACGCTCCATTGATTTGAACAAAGGCCCTGCGAAATCCCGACGCATTTTTTCGTTCATGTGCCAGAACAGATTTGGCGTAAATATGACTGGGGAAGAGAAATAAAAAAAAGTTCTTTCGAGCTGCGAAAGATTGGTGGGTTGCAATCTTAATCCTCCCTGGCGCCACACGAAAGTATGTCAGCATGAAACAAATCAAGAAAAGGCATAAAAGAAATTAAAATAGAAACGAGACACAAAACAAATCAGAAAAAATTTGCCCCGCAAGATTTTTGTAAATGTTGCAAAACAACAGACGTCCAACCTCAAGCTTTTCGATAAAATTACACAAGTTAACAAAGCTCTACAACGTAATAAAACTTCATGGTGAGAATTGAAAGTTAAATCTCTGCACAAACAGGTATTGTCAGACTTATTATGGGTGTAGTTCAAACACCGGATCCGTCTTCTAATGTGTAATTTTAAACAGCAGTTCGCTTAAATGCAATGCTGGATAAACTTTTTAACCAAAGACGGACTGCTGTAAAATGTATATTTAATTGAAATCGGTCATATTCCGCATTCCCGTATGGTACAAATGCAACTTCTGCAGATAACTGCTCTAGCATAGATTTATTCAATCGCGTTAATTTTTTTAAATTCAAGTCATGCTTTGCTTGCTTTCCCGCTCTACTTACTTTCGTTTCTGATAGCGCTTGAAATCTGCATCGGCCAAAAGCTCGTCAGCCAGGGTCGCTTTTCTTTGTTTCTTCGGCAAACGTGAACTGTAGAAGTCCGCCGAGTGATCCATGACTTTGCCGATCTGAACGAAAAACAACCAATCGTAGCTGTTCAAAGCACGTGTTTTATCGCTCGACTTAGCACCACTCAAAAACCTTGCAGGTAGAGTCGTAGCTTCATGTAAAAAGCGCGTATTGCCACACAACGCAGAAAACTAGACTGGCTGTATCTGAAAACGAACCTGGAAATGTTTCGGGAAAGTTCTGCGGTCGTTCTTCTTGTAGAAGCGTTTGGGATCGAGAACAGATCGCATCTGTAAGATTTTTAAATCTCGCTTCACTTCCTCCGTCATTTCCGGCGCTTTCATGTTGAACCTTAAAAGAAAACCACAAAGCGCGTCAACGTCATCGCCGCACGAAGCCAACTGAACCGAATCGGTGGCTGTGGAAAGCGTCGCATTAGCTATTGTCGTTCATGATCGGGCACACGCATTGCTTGGGCAGCCTATTTGACCCCGTGCTTTCCTCGTAAGAAGTGAAAGCCACACCAAAGTGCAGAGCACATGACAGCAGGGATAACGGTACGGAGGCTAATTTTTCCCTAACATTAAGATGGCCGTTTAACATTGATTCCAAATAACCGTTTTGTTAGTGCAACCCAACGGCGTTGCAAAACGCAATACAGCAGAGTATGCTGGTTCTTGACGAGCAACAACACTTGGTACTATCTGGGTATTTTTTTGAATGAGCAAGTTCATTTGCTTTTCTCTTGCTTGGACACGAAGCATCAACAGACCGATCTGTTTGAATGCCAGGGCAGTCTTGAACGGACAGATTTGCGTCAAGCATCGCGAAAAACAAACCAAACCAGCCATAACAGAGATAAAGTCTTTTGGTTTTTCATGAAATTTTCTCGTTGCTCTATTGAAACATGACCCTACAACAGGGATCCAGGAATAACAACCTCCAAAAACACCACCAATGACAATATGCTTCTTTGAACGAGACCATTTGAAGAAGTTATATTTGAAGTTTTGTGCAGTTACTCTGCAATGTAAATTGCAGTACGAGTAACATATTAACTAACCAAATAAAAAGTTTGTCCTGCAACAATTACATTAACGTTGCAAACCGCAAACATAATTGCAGCACGTTTACGATTGTAGCAAAGCAGTTAAAAGCTTCCTGCAAAGATGCTTTCAAACGCAAAACCAATTGGGAGAATACTAACCCACTAGAACATTGGACACTCACCACTTTCTTCCTGAAGTAGAACTCTTCTTCAGCCTGTTTAATCTTTTCAAAGCACGCTTGCTTAAATCTGGTGCCATCAATTTGCCTTCCATGTCAGGAGTTATAATACAGTGCTTCATCACCTAAATTGAAATTTTAAGTGTAAAACCTATACCCTGAAGCTGACATTCTGCACCTTCACATGCATCCACTTAATACAAAATTATTTATCGGTAAGTTTGCATATGCCGTGAAAATTTAATTTTGTTTTTTAAAATAAATTCACGAAAATTATCTTCGTGGAGGATTTTTAACATTCTGATGCAATTCCAGAGGACACAAACAACTAACCAAGTGCTTAACATCTCCATTTGTGGAATGCAACTGAGATTAGCACAATGCACAGAACTCAGATTAAGAAACTCCAGGATGCTTACTTCTCCATCCTTATCCAGAGACTTGCTGATACCAGGATTGTTTCCGCCTTTTGTGTTAGCATCAAACAACAAATATCCATCAGTAGGCGTTTCACCAATATCAATGGAGGTTGGCCTGCAAAACCACAATTTGTTTGAAAAACTGTACCAATGTTGCAATCAGACATGGGGTAATTACATCACAAATGTACCGTATTTTACGGACCATAAGGCGCACCCGAGTATAAGGCGCACTGTCAATAAATTGCTTTGATTAGTTTTTTGTTCATACATAAGGCGCACCGGG